>ENA-UOUE01001666-UOUE01001666.1-compost-metagenome-genome-assembly--contig:-NODE-1666-length-13037-cov-7.520216_pt1 | contig 13037 bp, 6 predicted proteins | sample MGYA00238146_ERZ747223 | MGnify/ENA primary metagenome ERZ747223 (study PRJEB28781, sample SAMN06268865) | compost metagenome | isolation source: single cell | place: USA: California, Emeryville, Joint... | reverse complement strand
AGTATAAAAGGCACTTGGAACTTGCAAACCGATGCGACTTTCTCCAGTCTAATGGACTTCTCCGATTTTTTTGTATTACCCGTCTCTCCACTCAACGATTGGTGGAAAATACCAGTAGATTCTTTGTTTAGCGCGCTCTGTCTCGAAAGTGGTCGATTCAAAACCGAATACAAGGGGAAGAAATTAAAACTAGAAGATTGCCCGAAACTACTTGAATATCTTTGTGGAGCGAGCGATGTGGACAAAGGAGAGGAAGTGATCAAAAAGAAAGTAGAAGAACTTTCAAAGGACCAACGAATATTAGCTTCTCAAGGGATAACTGACCCAAAGAAAAGATTGAGAATTGGCGTGAAGCCGAAGTATTGTATGTGCTGGTATATCGAGGTGGATGATTCAGGGATGTCGAAGTGGTGTCTGGAGAATGCTTATGGCGAGAAAGGGGAGGTGATTTTAGAGTTGATCGAGAAATATTTCCCAGTAAGAAAAGTCTGAATATACAGTTACAAGGAAATATTTAATCGAAAGTTATGACTCGAAAAACTACTAAGATTATTCTTACATCATCTCAATTCAAATATTCATTCATCCATGCTTTAACAAACATGAAAAGATATTTCAGAGATAAAGTAAAATCAATGATAACGAATGACGGATAGCTCATATAGCCTCCTAGTGTCGTTACATTTAGAGAAGCTAGTAATGTATTACAGACTGCTGGTGCTGGCTGCTGAATAAATTGGGACAAATCATCTTTCTAAATACACGAAAGAAAATTTTCACTTTTTCAAGTACCGGAATAAGATGCAAAACACTGCACCCAAAAAACTTAAAAGTGAGTAAGAAATCATAACTCATACAATTTTTCGTGAAGATGACTTGGCTTTAGAGGACTTATAAAAAATGTTCGAATGACTTCTTTTCTACATCAATTATCACATTAAGGACCTAACTTCAATCGATCAAGGTCGAATTATTTCATTCTGTCTTGGAACCTCCCACAAACACCTAATTTGTCTGACTTCATTCTGACTGTAGCGATCAAAGTAAGGGAGGTTAATTCTTTCACTATAAATGAAGACAACATATTCATTGCTTTTGTTAACTCAGTAATTGTTCTACTGTTGACTGAACACAGTTTTATCATTCAAGATGAGTCGATAAAAATTTACTTATCAATAATTTATGAATAAGCCTTAACATATAGGCTCATCAAAAAGATCAAAAATAACCGTGAATTCAATTCATTTCATGTTGGGTTAGCAATAAACTGGGAGCGAACTCCTGTAATTTTTGTTTCACACCGTCAAGACTTATTGGTTTGACGCAGTAACTATCCATACCGGCTTGAATTGCTCGATCCAGTTCACTTTGTTGAACATTCGCGGTGCAGCATATGATACTTAAAGTATCGATTGCTTGCTTCTCAATTTCTTCGCGAAGTCTCCTCGCAGTTTCAATGCCATCCATCACTGGCATGTTGTAGTCAAGGAAGACTACTGAAAATTGTCGGCAGCTACTACAACAGCGGTTTTTTTGCCTATCGAGAATTTTATTTAAGGCAATGAGACCATTGAATGCGGAATCACAAGGAATTCCAAGGCGCAGCAAATGAAGTTCTAGGGCGGTTAGATTGAAAGCGTCATCATCGACAACCAGAACTTTAGGACATTGGCATTGGGATTGATCGCGTGGTGTTTGAATTGTCGGTTCTTTTGTGAGGAACGTATTGAATTTTGAATAATTTCGAACCGGGTTGGATCGACTCGCCATAAGAAGTGGTCCATAAGTGTCTGACTTACTTGATTGTTCTTCAGTATTGAATTCTTCAAAGTCAACGTCTGAAGGGCTGTTGATTAAAGCACCTGTCTGTTGGTTAGTTTGGAAGTCAATGTGTTCAACAACAACCACAAACCAAAATGTGGACCCTTTGTCTTTTTGAGATTCAAAATTGATGGCTCTTGCTTCTCCTTGACCATTGTTGCGTTGAGAGGTGGTGGTGGCTTGGCCGTTTAGATGTTGCACAATGCTATTTGAAATGACTAATCCCAACCCCACACCAGTCGAGTTGATGGCCACTTTGTCACCTAACTCGACCTTTTCGAATGCTTGGAACAGTTTCTTTTGGTTTTCTTCGTTGATTCCTATTCCTGTATCTGTACAAGATATTTTTATTCCCTTGAGTTCTTGTGGAGTTATTTCAGTGGGTTCAATTTTCAGAGTCACTCCTCCTTCAAAAGTGAACTTCACTGCGTTGCTCAGCAAGTTCAAAATCACTTGTTTGAGTCTGTTATGGTCAGTATTCAAAGTTTCTTCCTCTCTGCTCTCCAACGACGATTCGAGTTTTAAGTTAATCCCTTTCTTGATTGCTTGAATCTCTAAGAGTTCAATGCATTCTTTAGCCGTTTGTAAAACACTTTTAGGCTCGAACACGAGTCTGAGTTTGTTCGCTTCTATTTGGGAAAAGTCAAGAATATCGTTGATGAGACAAAGGAGAAGTTTGTTGCTTCGAAGAGCAGGCAAAATATATTTCTCTTTAACAGATTGAGGTACATCTGGGTTCAGAAGTGCTTGCTCCGTAAAGTTAATACTTCCATTGAGAGGTGTACGAAGTTCATGAGATACAGAAGCCAGGAGTCGAGTCTTATACTTGCTATTGTCTTGAAGTGAAAGAAGTTTGTCTCTCTCAGTAGTATCGTTGATGTTTACAACAATAACTTTGTTATTGTGATAGAAGGAAGTCGTGAATTTAATCACGTAATTTCTTGAGTATGTGGTACAATTGTTCCCTTTGATTTCGCTTGAGCTGTTGTAATCTGAGCTTCGGACTTGTGCGGTTGCCTCAGCTAAAACCCAAGAACCTTCTTCGTCAAGAGGTCTTTTCAGCAACCCTTCAGAGAATTCATCAAAGACATCAATTAAGTATTTATCCTAAGAGGAAGGCTTTAATAGCAAAATAAAAAAATACTAATTACCTGCTGGAAATTCTTTTCAAATGTCTGTAATGTCGGACTGTTTGAGGATCCATTAGATGTCATTGATTTTATTTTTAGTCGACAAAATAAATCATCAATGGTACTATTATCTAACTGAAACATCTTCTGTACTGGTTGGTTGAAGTACAGTATCTTCTTTTGTTGATTTATAATGACTATCCCTTCGGTGATATCATCCAATATTGATTTTACGGCTTCTGAGTCTTCATAAATTTTTCTCTTTTCCAAGAATTCCATCCGAGTGAATTTCTCACGGAAATAAAAGAAAAAAGCATACATAAAAAACACACAGACTAAATAAACTATGGGTGTGGCGTCTGACTTGACGATTCCGATGTATACCGAAAAAAATACAATTTGACATAGCAAATGTAGCACTTTAATTTGCCATGACTCAATTAATAAGATCCCTGCAATGTATTGTAATCCACTGCACCAGGAATTTGTGATCGGCGAGAGGAGTTCATATTTCACTTCCGTTTTGATAAATATTGGAAGGAGGCTCAGAGATCCGAAGCACTGAACTAAATCAAAGAGCAAGAAAATCAATTTATGACATTTTTTGAACTTTTCAAGCTTGAAGCTTACGAAAAATAGCGCCAAGATCCAGAAGAGAGTTATTGAGATCCGTGTGAAGCTCCAAATTTCGGTGGGCGATCCGCTGCTGCTCACAATACGTTGAGCAATAGCAGTGACTGCAATCCAGCCATTAATGATAAGACCGTTAATGAATTTCCTTTTCACTCTGGTTGAGAAATCAGATACGAAAGCCTCGCTATGTTTGCTCTTTTTGAATCCAAGACAGAAGTTCATATTTCGGGAGTCTCTTGAGTTTTGGAAGGAAGTAAATAAAATTATTTGATTATAAAAATTTTGGATTTCTGGCCTGGGCTTTCTTTCAGTCAGCGAGATTGCATCAAATTTCACATACGCATATGTTAAAAAAGCGATTTAATTAAGTTCAAGATTAATCAATCAATGTATTGAATTAATTTATTCGGTCCAAACCATCAGAGCTAATCCTTCATTTAATTAAATTTTCAGTCGTAATAACCCTAATTATTTTACTTTCGAATTCCTTGCTACTTAGAGAGCTTATTAATGATTAGAATTGTCTCTTCGAAAAATTAGCTGCTGCTGCTCAGTCATTAACCAACTTTCGAGTTAATTTATGCATAGTCAAGAGAACATTAAAAGAATTTGTTCAGAAATGTGAAATTTCCTTGTGATTTGCTGAAATATCGACTGACGATAATGTTCCCGTACAACGACATTCGCAAGACAGAGAATTCCGGAGTTTGATACCTTTTTTTGATGAAAAATAGTATCAATTGCTATTGTGCTTTTGTGGGCTGATAAATTACCTATATTGGCGCTCTTGTACTGTTCCACATATATACCCGTGGGCCTTTCTTTGTTGAGTGATTTCTTTAGTACCTTTCAAGTCGTGCGCGCCATTATATATCATTTAGAATGAAAAGTTATCACAGATGAGGAATATTGGATTGAAAACTGACTAGATGAGCCTGTAAATATCATCTAGAGCTCTATCTCGCGTCCAAATCGAAAAGTTTTGTAAATATTAGAATTAAACCTCTTAGTTGTGTGAGATTTACTTTCTTATATTTCAAATCCAAGATAAAAGAAGTGCCGGCTTGGCTTTGTCAGATGAATGATAGAATTTTCGATCCAGTTCTTATTAAACCTGCTTTTTACTTCAAAGACTGGAGTCGAAATCTAGCCACACACTTATTTTTTTGAAACGAATGAGCAATGTAAATTCAATACGAAGGGTTTAGATAACAGTTTTCGAATAAATGATAAAAATTTGACATATTTTCAACGAAGAAAACCAAAAATAATTGTAAATCAATTCATTTCATGTTTGGCTAATAACATTGGAGAGAATTCTTTTATTTTTGCCTTAATAACATTCAAGCTGACTGGTTTGGTACAATAGCTATCCATCCCAGCTTGAATCGCTCGATCTAGTGCACTTTGTTGAACGTTTGCAGTACAACATATGATACTTAAGGTATCAATTGTTTGTTTTTCGATTTCTTCACGAAGTCTCTTGGCTGTTTCAATGCCATCCATTACAGGCATGCTATAATCAAGGAAAACTATCGAAAATTGCTGGCAGCTTTTGCAGCAACGATTCTTTTGTCTTTGGAGAACTTTATTCAAGGCTATGAGGCCATTAAATGCGGAATCACACGAAATTCCAAGCTTCAGTAAATGTAGCTCTAAAGCGGTTAGATTAAAAGCATCGTCATCGACTATCAAAATTTTGGGGCATTGACATTGTTCAGGTGGGCTTAGAGACGGCTTTGAAAGAAATGTGTTGAATTTAGAGTAGTTGTGAGATGATTTACAACGGTTTGCAACAAGAAGTGGTCCGAAAGTATCTGACTTACTTGGTTGTTCTTCAGTGTTCGTTTCTTCAAACGGTTTGAATTCTTCAATGTCGGCATCAGAAGGACAATTTTCCAAACAATTTTGATGAAGATTGTGTTGAGAGTCGATGTGTTCAATAACAACAAACCAAAATGTGGATCCTTTATCTTTTTGGGACTCCAGGTCGATGGCTCTTGCCTCTTCAGGGCCGTTTCCTTGAAATGCTGTTTGACCGTTGAGATGCTGAACAATGCTATTCGAAATGACTAATCCCAGTCCCGCACCAGTTGAATTTATTGCCACTTTATCCCCAAGTTCGAATTTCTCAAATGCTTGGAAGAGTTTCTTCTGATTCTCCTCACTGATACCGATTCCGGTATCTATACAAGATACTTTAATCCCTCTTTCTTGTTTTTTTGGAACCATAGGCTTAATTTCTTCGATTTTCAAAGTTATTCTCCCTTCGAAAGTGAACTTTACAGCATTACTCAGCAAACTCAAAATGACTTGCTTCAGCCGATTATGATCAGTGTTCAGCGTCTCTTCTTTTGTACTCTCTAGTGACGATTCGAGCTTTAATTCCAGTCCTTTCTTGCTTGCTTGGATTTCCAGTAGTTCAATGCATTCTTTTGCTGTTTGTATCACACTTTTAGGTTCAAACACAAGTCTGAGCTTGTTCGCTTCGATTTGTGAAAAATCGAGTATATCGTTGATGAGGCAGAGGAGAAGCTTGTTGCTACGAAGGGCAGGTACAATATACTTCTCTTTAACAGTTTGGGGTACATCTGGAGATGAGAGTGCTTGTTCTGTGAAGTTAATACTTCCATTGAGAGGTGTACGAAGCTCATGCGACACTGATGCAAGTAGTCGAGTCTTGTACTTGCTATTGTCTTGAAGTGAGAGAAGCCTATCTCTCTCAGTAGTGTCACTGATGTTCGCAACAATGACTTTGTTATCGTGGTAAAAGGAAGTTGTGAATTTGATCACGTAATTTCTTGATTGAGTGTGATTCTCTCTAGGTTCAGTTGATATGTTGCTCTCTGAGACAGGGATATAAGCATATCCCACAGTTAGAATCCAAGAGCCTTCTCCGTCAGTCGGATTCGTTAACAGCTCTTCAGAAAATTGATTAAAAACATCGATCAAGCATTTGTCCTAAATGATAATCGATTAAGAGGATGACCTAAACCAAAGCAGTACCTGTTGAAAAGTTTTCTCAGTTTTTTCCAATAATGGACTTTTGGGCATTCCAGATGATATAACTGACTTTATTCTTATTCGAGAAAATATATCATCAGTCGTCTCATGCTGATTCAACTTAAGCATCTTCTGGACCGGCTGATTCAAGTAAAGTATCTTCTTTTGTTTATTTATGATAACTATTCCTTCTGTTATGTCATCCAATATCGATTTCACAGCTTCAGAGTTTTCGTACATCTTTCTTTTTTCCAAGAATTCCATTCGAGTGAATTTCTCACGGATATAAAAGAAAGAAGCGTACATCAAGAAGGCGTTTATCAAAAATATGAGCACGGGAGCTCCGATTTTTTCGACGCTTCCGATGTATACTAAAAAAAGTAGGACTTGGGAGAATACATGCGCTACTCTAATTTGCCAGGATTCAATTAGCAGAACAGCTGCAATATAGTTTAATCCGCTGGACCAAGTGATTGTAGTCTGCTGAATTCCTGCAGATTTTTCCGATCCCGAGCTAAGGATTGGATAAAAGTTGAGCGCAACGCAACATTGAACGATATCAAAGATGATGAAAATCAATTTATGGTATTTTCTGAATTTTTCAAGTTTCAGTCTTATGGAAAATATTCCGATGATCCAAAACAAGCTTATTGCAATTTTGATGAAAGCCCATTGTTCGGAGAAACTTAAAGGGGCCGTGCTAAGTGTAATACGCTGGATCACGAAACAAAGAGCAAACCAGCCATTGATGATGAGACCAATAATGAATTTCCTCTTCAACCTCGTGGGAAAATCCGAGACATAAGCATCGTTATGTTTGCTGTTTTTGAATCCAAGCCAGACATTCATCTTAGTGTCGATTTATGTTTCCGAGTGCGGGTTTTTCAATTTGATAGTTAAATTATATTTATCCTCTCCTGCTCTCTTTTTAGGGTCTTTGCTATTAAATTGTTTTCCAGTTGATTTAAATGTTTTCTCGACCACTCGAAGGCGTTGCAGGTTTTAAAGAAATTATTAAATTTTTGGCAATTTGACTTGAATTAATCGAGTGGGTTCATCATTTCATTAAAATTTAGTTTTTGAAAATACCTTTCTTTGTTGGTGTTTAGAATTAACTTCCTTCTCTGTTAAAACTCGCATGAAATGATGATTCAACCGGGTATGTTTAAAAAAACTAACAGAGCCTTCGCTAGTAACTCTTCAACAATTCCAGCACTCAACATTTGATGATCTCTATTTCTTTCACTGAAGTTTAGGGAAGAAAACATTTTTTTTTTGACAATGAGGAGAATGCTAGAGCTGGAAAATTTATCTCGAACTGTTGTTGTCTTCGTTGAAAATGACAAAGTGGACCCCAAGATCGTTAGGTGGTTACATGAGTGTAGATGTGAAGCATTTTGATGGATTGTTACTAAATGGTGTCATTTTAACAATTTACTAGGCAACTTAATAATTTCCGATCGCCCCCAACAGACTTAATTAGCTAGCATATACTTACGGTTTAACATTCAGTTAATAACATCTGAGGTTGGACTACCAAAGAGTTAAGAAACTTTCTTCGCTCGGACATCGCTCTCTTTGAAATGATAATTGGAATGAGTTTAGCCAGAGAATTGGCGTATCCTCAGTCGTCTATGTTGACTGCAGCTATGAGGGCTTGATTAAATGTTGAACTACTAATCTTAATAAATTCCAAACACCCGCGAAAGCCCAAATTTTAGTTATTGGTCGATGTTAGTATCTATTTCCTTAATTAGCAATGGAAAAGTGTTTACTTATTTTGAAGAGCATAATTTTCAAAATATTTGGATTTGAATCTGTTTTTTGTTAGCTTTGTTCAAGGAATTTACGAAAATTCAATCAGTCTAACAAAAACCAAATACTTTTGCAAATTGCGATTATATCGAATCATTTCTATGAGCTTATTGTTTCGGTTCACTATCCTCGTTAATTCGGTATTTGCTCAACTGCTGGTGCTAAAAAACGAGTCATGTCTGGACCCTTAAACTTACTGATCAAATTGTTATAGAACTTTACAAACTTACTAAGGTTATTTTACTCATATAGGTTCAAACATTGTAAACCAATCAATTCATTTCATGTTTGGCTAATAACATTGGAGAGAATTCTTTTATTTTTGCCTTAATAACATTCAAGCTGACTGGTTTGGTACAATAGCTATCCATCCCAGCTTGAATCGCTCGATCTAGTGCACTTTGTTGAACGTTTGCAGTACAACATATGATACTTAAGGTATCAATTGTTTGTTTTTCGATTTCTTCACGAAGTCTCTTGGCTGTTTCAATGCCATCCATTACAGGCATGCTATAATCAAGGAAAACTATCGAAAATTGCTGGCAGCTTTTGCAGCAACGATTCTTTTGTCTTTGGAGAACTTTATTCAAGGCTATGAGGCCATTAAATGCGGAATCACACGAAATTCCAAGCTTCAGTAAATGTAGCTCTAAAGCGGTTAGATTAAAAGCATCGTCATCGACTATCAAAATTTTGGGGCATTGACATTGTTCAGGTGGGCTTAGAGACGGCTTTGAAAGAAATGTGTTGAATTTAGAGTAGTTGTGAGATGATTTACAACGGTTTGCAACAAGAAGTGGTCCGAAAGTATCTGACTTACTTGGTTGTTCTTCAGTGTTCGTTTCTTCAAACGGTTTGAATTCTTCAATGTCGGCATCAGAAGGACAATTTTCCAAACAATTTTGATGAAGATTGTGTTGAGAGTCGATGTGTTCAATAACAACAAACCAAAATGTGGATCCTTTATCTTTTTGGGACTCCAGGTCGATGGCTCTTGCCTCTTCAGGGCCGTTTCCTTGAAATGCTGTTTGACCGTTGAGATGCTGAACAATGCTATTCGAAATGACTAATCCCAGTCCCGCACCAGTTGAATTTATTGCCACTTTATCCCCAAGTTCGAATTTCTCAAATGCTTGGAAGAGTTTCTTCTGATTCTCCTCACTGATACCGATTCCGGTATCTATACAAGATACTTTAATCCCTCTTTCTTGTTTTTTTGGAACCATAGGCTTAATTTCTTCGATTTTCAAAGTTATTCTCCCTTCGAAAGTGAACTTTACAGCATTACTCAGCAAACTCAAAATGACTTGCTTCAGCCGATTATGATCAGTGTTCAGCGTCTCTTCTTTTGTACTCTCTAGTGACGATTCGAGCTTTAATTCCAGTCCTTTCTTGCTTGCTTGGATTTCCAGTAGTTCAATGCATTCTTTTGCTGTTTGTATCACACTTTTAGGTTCAAACACAAGTCTGAGCTTGTTCGCTTCGATTTGTGAAAAATCGAGTATATCGTTGATGAGGCAGAGGAGAAGCTTGTTGCTACGAAGGGCAGGTACAATATACTTCTCTTTAACAGTTTGGGGTACATCTGGAGATGAGAGTGCTTGTTCTGTGAAGTTAATACTTCCATTGAGAGGTGTACGAAGCTCATGCGACACTGATGCAAGTAGTCGAGTCTTGTACTTGCTATTGTCTTGAAGTGAGAGAAGCCTATCTCTCTCAGTAGTGTCACTGATGTTCGCAACAATGACTTTGTTATCGTGGTAAAAGGAAGTTGTGAATTTGATCACGTAATTTCTTGATTGAGTGTGATTCTCTCTAGGTTCAGTTGATATGTTGCTCTCTGAGACAGGGATATAAGCATATCCCACAGTTAGAATCCAAGAGCCTTCTCCGTCAGTCGGATTCGTTAACAGCTCTTCAGAAAATTGATTAAAAACATCGATCAAGCATTTGTCCTAAATGATAATCGATTAAGAGGATGACCTAAACCAAAGCAGTACCTGTTGAAAAGTTTTCTCAGTTTTTTCCAATAATGGACTTTTGGGCATTCCAGATGATATAACTGACTTTATTCTTATTCGAGAAAATATATCATCAGTCGTCTCATGCTGATTCAACTTAAGCATCTTCTGGACCGGCTGATTCAAGTAAAGTATCTTCTTTTGTTTATTTATGATAACTATTCCTTCAGTGATGTCATCCAATATCGATTTCACAGCTTCCGAGTCTTCGTACATCTTTCTTTTTTCCAAGAATTCCATTCGAGTGAATTTCTCACGGAAATAAAAGAAGGATGAGAACATCAAGAACGCGATTATTAAAAATACGAGCACCGGAATAGTAATTTTTTCGACACTTTCAATGTACACTAAAAAAAGTAGGACTTGGGAAAATACATGCACTACTCTAATTTTCCAAGATTCAATTAATAGGAGAGCTGCGACGTAATGCAGTCCGCTGATCCATGTAATTGTAGAAGGCTGGATTCCTGCCACTTTTCCCATGCTAACTATTGGATGAAAGTTGAACGCAGCACAACTTTGAACGATATCAAAGAGAAAGAAAATCAATTTATGGTATTTTTTGAATTTTTCAAGTTTCAGTCTTATGGAAAATACTCCGATGATCCAAAGTAAAGATATTGAAATTTTAGTGAGAGCCCACTTTTCGGCGAAACTCGTCGGTTTTGCTCCAAGTGCGATGCGTTGGGCGATGACACTAACAGCAAACGAGCCATTGACGATGAGACCAATAATGAATTTCCTCTTCACCCTTGTGGGAAAATTCGAGACATAAGCATCGTAATGCTTGCTATTTTTGAATCCAAGCCAGACGTTCATCTTATTGCCGATTTGATATTTTCGCCAGAGATTTTACAAGTTGATAACTTATCAAATTTTATTTTCTACTACAATCTAATTGGAGTCTTAGCGATGACAATTCTTTTCCAGTTGATTTAAGAGTTTTATGGATCATTCAAAAGCGCTGCAATTTTTATTTAACACTCAATTCTAACTAAATTAATTTAATTTTCGAATGTATTTCTTAATAATTGTGCTTAATTGACTCATTTGATTTAAATTTATCGATTGTAAATACCCTTTTGCTTGGAACTGCCGGTCTCGTTGCTCAATTGGCATGAATTAGTTATTTCACATTTATGCTATGAGGGTCAATTTTTCTTACAAAACTATCAGACTCTTTTATTCTTTAACAATTTGGCGCACACTGATAGTTTATTTATATGAATTTCTTTTGAAACTGTTTTTCTGGAAGAAAGTGTTTTGAAGACGAGGGCGCTAGATCTAGAGTATTTCTTAGTTGAAAAACTAAGCCGCTATGTTGTCGAGTGCATCGAAAAAGACAAAAGAGAAATTCGAAATTGTGAATTAATTCCATCAATAGAGACGTGGAGGTACGCTGGAAGAATTCCCTCTTTCCGGTATCATTATACCAGCATACTTCAACTGGAAATAAGCATTTCGGATAGTATCCGGAAAACTGAAAAAAATCTGAATGTAAATCCTATTTTAGTGTTCGGACTAGCTAATCCTAAACAGGACTAGCAAAGAGTCTCTAAGTTCCCAAGATTCAAACGACTTCCGCTATTGAATCGAATGACGTTAAGTGGTCAGTGATAACTACTGTACGAAAGCTTGAGTTAACTTCTCAAGTGGTTAATTGCAATAAATTTGAGACAAAGGCGAAAGCCCAAATCTAAGTCGATTAGTCTTGTGGCTATCTTTTTTACAATTCGCAAAGAGAAACTGTTTTATCATTTTGAAGTGCACAAATTTTCAATTTCTTCATATTCGAATCGGTTTTCTTTCGTTTTGCCCAAGAAATATAAGGTTATTCAATCAGTTTAACAAACAAATGCTCTAAAAAAATTCTATGTAATCTCGAATCGATTGTATTCACCATCATCTTTAATTAAATCTTTGTTCTACTGCTTGCAAAAACATAAAAGAATCATGAAATTTAATGACAACAGATTGCATAAATTTGCAAATAGATTTTGATGAGAAAATAAAAAATGAGAAATCAAAATCAATATAATCATGAGGAAACTGAAAAAAATTTACTGATCAAATGTTAGAGAACTTTACAAACCTAGCCAGGCTTATTTTACTCATATATACCAGCAAAAACTTTAAATCAATTAAATTCATGTTTCACTAATAAGGTTGGAGCAAATTCTTTAATTTTTTGCCTAGTCACCTCCAAGCTGACTGGTTTCGTGCAATAACTATCCATGCCTGCTTGTAATGCTCTGTCCAGCTCACTTTGTTGCACAAAAGCAGTGCAACATATAATGTTTAGATTATCAATTACTTGGTTCTGAATTTCTTCACGCAGTTTTTTGGCTGTTTCAATGCCATCCATCACTGGCATATTACAATCTAGAAAGATTATTGAATATTGTTGGCAGCTGTCACAGCATCGATTTTGCTGCCTGTGATAAATTTTATTTAAGGCAATGAGCCCATTAAATGCTGAATCACATGAAAGTCCAAGCTTTAGCAAGTGGAGTTCCAAAGCAGTGAGATTGAAGGCGTCATCGTCAACAATGAGAACTTTTGGGCAGACACATATGCATTTCTTTCGTGGTGAGGATACAGATTTTTTTGAAAA
>ENA-UOUE01001664-UOUE01001664.1-compost-metagenome-genome-assembly--contig:-NODE-1664-length-13046-cov-4.149819_pt1 | contig 13046 bp, 6 predicted proteins | sample MGYA00238146_ERZ747223 | MGnify/ENA primary metagenome ERZ747223 (study PRJEB28781, sample SAMN06268865) | compost metagenome | isolation source: single cell | place: USA: California, Emeryville, Joint... | reverse complement strand
GACGCCTGATATGAATATTATTAGGAAAAAGAGTGCGAATGGTCTCTAGTTACCGAGCTCTACGGTGACGTTGTCGAGAGATATGACATCTTCATTCAATCGGCCGAACATCATCAAGAATTTCTTGCTGAGTTCGCCAAGGCTCTTCTCCTTCCTGTTGTATTTTGCTTCGATCTTCTTCTCAGATGCTTCTGGAGACTCCTTCTCAGCTTCTTTTTGACAACTGTGGTTTGCGAAGTTAGATGAGACTTTGATCAGCGTTAGGTAAGATATTACCTGTCATAAGGAGCATTCTTTCGAATTATTGTGAAGATTTGCCTTTTGGTCTTAGCTGGCGGTGTGCGTTGAGCTGGGCCTTCGAGTTCCATCACTGGAGACGAATTTCCGCTTTCTGAAACTTCTGTTTGAGAATTCAAAGATTCTAAGTGAAAAGTATGTATGATTAGAGATAGGCATCTGTGTGTCAGCTTACCTGGTAAAATTTGTTCCATTTTCGATGTGAAAGATTTGCGTGGACTGTCGAATTGCAGTTTTGAATATTATTATCTTTTGAATTTATCGATTTGCGCAGACTATATGTATGTGATGTGATTTATTTTGAATTCAAATTTTTAATTTATTTGAAAAAATCAAATTCATATCTTTTTTGAACGAAATAGAGTTTTTTAGATTTGCTTCCAAACTTGGACGGGTAAGTTCATGAAAATAGGTAAATTGCAGAGAGTTTCTTCATGAGCAACGCCCAGAGAGGCCGGCTGATGGGTAGGAGCAATGATTTTGAAGGAAATCAATTAAATTCAAATTTTCCGCGTGTTGCAAATTTAAAATAATTAAGTAGTTAGATAATTTGGCTAACTGATAAATTTGCAGATCAAATTTAAATTCGCTTTTTTTGAAGTTATTTCGTACGACAATATAAAAAAAAGCTCAGGCGCAATGTCGATAGCCACAATTTGAAGGTGCTCTCTTCGAAAAATAGTTCTTGCTCACAGGCTCCGACTTTTAAGACGTTGGTGGATTGTTTCAGTGGTGTTTTAATTGAATTTTTTTTTTTATTACATGCGGATTATGTTCAATGTATCCATTAATTTACAAGGATAGCGTCCAACTTCTTCAAGGGTAGATCAAGTCTTCTTTCGAAATGCATAGTTAGAGATCTTTGGAACTTACATCAATGAAGAATTTTGAATTAGAACGAAGCTTGGGGCGGGTCTAAATTAAATTGAAAAATTATCTCTCTTGTGATTCTAAGAGCCTTTTTAAAAATTAAAGAAAGTTTGATATCTGGAAAAGTCTCAATCTATAACATTATCAGAGAAAAGCGTTAATCCTCCCGCGGTGCCTTAATGGTCTCTTCTCGGCAGAAAGGAGACATATCCTAATTTCTAATATTATTCAATTGATACCCTGCGAAAATTCCCAAAATCATTTTGATCTATTAAAGTCGAGAAAAGCATCAATCCAGCTCCATTCGCAAGAAAGAAAATTTTCAATTTCCAAGAGAAAGAGGAGGTCGTATGATAAGTCACATTTGAGTATCACGAAAAAGGCCAGAGGACTATTCAATTTGATTCGTGATCCAAACTGATAAGAAAATTCTGTTTTTTTTGTCTCTAGAAGATCACTTTCGAAAAGCTTACCAGGCATAAGAAGGACACGAAAAGTTTCGAATAAAAGATGGTCTCGAGGTCAAGTTTACGATTTGGTTTTAGATGCTTTTTTTTTTAATGATTTCCTGGCTTTCATTTAGAATCTAATCGAGCTCGTTGAATACATGAACACTCTACAGACTCTTAGTAGAACCCAAAGCGAAGCGACTTAGATTTCGACTATTTGCTGCCATTGTGTACAAGAGCTGGGTGTTTGTGAATTCTATTAGTAAACACGTATCAATCAATGTAAAGATTAAATTTCAAAAGGAAATTTCAGTTTTCTGATTATATTATGTTTCACTTATCAAATAGGAACAGCAGTATCCAATGCAAACAGCAATGTGATTAATTTTCTAATGCTATGATCATTCACTTTGAGCTTGCGAACGTGAAATCTTAGCGCTCTTCAGAGTTTCCTTTTAAAATCGTCATTTAAAGATAAGTTCCAGGTTTGTAAATTTTATTTTTTCTTCGCAAACTATCAAATTATGAGCTTTATGGTTCCCTCAAAATGCCATTGATCCTGAAACCAAAGTTTAATTTTATTTAAGAAAAGTTTTCATGAGAACTCAGATTTAATATTTATTGAGATCATCTAAAAATTAAATGAATTTCTGCATGCGTCCTGAAATTCTCATTCCAGAAGCATTAATCCGCAATAAAATTTATTTCTTTCAAATTAAGAACCTCAAAGAATATGTTTTTGCAGGATAATTTATATTTAGCAATCGCACAATTATTTCGGTTCCTAATACTAAGCTTCAATGCAAGAAAGGAGTCGCCCTCAAAGGCTATTCAAGAAATCATCGATGTCTGAATTAGAGAGCATTGTCAAGCCTCAAAGACCGAGCGAGGTCAAAAAGATGGGTTTTACACGCTATCGAACATACAGTTCCAATCAGGTCCAATTCGAATTGCGCCAGAGCGACATTGTTCCCGAACTTGCAAGATCAAGATCACAGTTCTCCACATTTAACAACTCTTCAGTGAATGAGACGACGACCTCTCCAATCAAGAGACATAACATCAAATTTCATTCAAGCATTCAAGAGCTACCTAAAGCTCGCTTGAGGAATACCAAATACTCTTTGAATAATTTAGACTCGGTTCAAAGCTCAAGCCTGCTGCATGTGCCTGACAGATCGATGCCAAAGCAATCATTAAATGAATTAGACCTGGAGCTAGAGTTACAAGGGGAAGATGACCCAGAAAAGGCAAGAAAACCAAAAAGTCGCTCGATTCAAGATTTTCCGAGCCTCTCTAACATCAATCTTAAGTTAAAGCCGAGCATTGGTGTTTTTCCCAAAAGCGTGAGCCCGAGCTTTGGTGAATCAAAATACCCTAGCTTCAAAGAAGACGATGGATACTCAAACTTCCTACAAGTTAAGCACTGTAATTTGTACTGGTATCCAAGTAAAACGAAGGATCAGGATATGCGACCAAAAGGTCGAGAGAGAGCCTCGTTGACTGTTATTGGGAATAAAGCTTATCTGTATGGTGGCTATTCCACCGGTATTATGAGGGATTTATTTGTTTACAATCTTAAGAAGAACAAATGGAAGATCCCCGCGGTAACAGGCGATGTCCCTCGACAAGGAAGGGCTGGACATTCAGCACTTGCGATAAATTCCTCGCTTTGGATTTTTGGAGGAGAAACTGAGATAGCCTCCAACACCAAGAACAGAATGTGTCTGAATTCTATAGTAGTTTATAACACGAAAGTGAGCCAGTGGCGTTCTGTTCAAGCTAGATGTCTGAAAGAGCCCATTCAGCCGAGAAGAAATCATGCTGCTTGCGTTTATGATCAAATTATGGTTGTATATGGAGGTATAGGGCAACTGGGAGAGTACCTAAATGACGTATGGGTATTTAATACAGGCAAGACTTATCTTTTGCGAAAAACGAGGATGTAATATAATTATTTGTCTCTAGAATCGAAAGTCTGGAAAGAAATTGAGATCAAAGAAAGCAGCATTGACGAAAAAGGGATAGCACATCATACCATGTGCAGTGTTTTCCAAGGAAAAGAAGTACTAATGAAAGAGAAACAGCTCAGAAAAGTATTTTTACCCTATCAACTTCAAATTTAATGATTTTTCCACCAGGTTGCAATGGAAGGCTTTTACGTGTTTGGCGGTCGAAATCAGAAAGGAGAGATATTGGATCGTCTGAAGCTATTGCGGTACGATCAAGGAGGAATGGCCTGGACATATCCTACAACTAAAGGAGTTCGTCCAGAGGCGCGATATGGTCATTCGATGATTTATGCTCCTGAGGCCGGGTGCTTGATGATATACGGTGGAAGAAACGATAAATTATTCCAGGAAAAAGGTTCGTTTTGTCTTGGCGATGTCAAAGTCTTGAATCTGGCGAACCTATGCTGGTGTTCAGTCTCAACTTTTGGAGATCTAAATGATACCTTCAGATATGCGCACTCTGCCGACTTGTACGGCAGCCAAATGGTTATTTTTGGAGGATTGCACGACTCTCATTTTCTTGATACTGAGCTGAAGAGACTAGAATTCAGTAAATCAATTATTTTGATTTATTTGCTAACTTATTGATCTTCTTAGACCAAGCAGAGGTCAAAGTGCTCCAAGCCAGTAATATCAAACACAACGGATCCAAGAAGGTCTCTTTTGGCACTCAGTTTGAAGTATTGCTTGAAAGCGTCGTAAGTGAAAACGAATTTGATTCTCCCGCCAATAGAACGAAAAACGAGGCCGCTAAGCCGAAAGCATCGACAGTGAATAGTCTATCGCTTCAAGTGAAAGCAACAAAAACGTACAATCAATAAGTCCTGTTAAATTCAAGAATGTGAAGGGAGTTGCGGAAATTCTATTGTTTTACAGTGCAACTATTACTACTTATGTGGGATGCTCAAAGAATATTTATATCTTGTAAATTGTTTTTAACATTGCAGATAATTCAAGATAGCTTCTCAATTTTCATTGAAGAATATTTTGGTATATTTGTGTAAGTTTTTTCCTGTTGTTAATAAGTTATTACAATTTATGAAGCCTTTTTTTTCAACAGTTCTAAATCAACAGAAATTATTTGATCTATTATAAGTAAGCTAATTTAATGAACACGCATTTTTGACACTTAGTACTTTTCAGAGTCAATAATACATACACACATGCTAATTTAACATGTTTCCAAATCATGCAATTTTATGAATTTCTTTAATCCGATTACGATTTTGTTGTTAATTTACTTAATAGCATGAAATTGAAAATGTTGAACCGAATCTTACAATATGACAGCCCTTGAGCAAAGAAACAAATCGGTTAATCGAAATTTGCGAGCAGAGTAATGAGAGTATAAATTGACAAGTAATGCTCGGATCGTCAGGATCACTGATTGATATAAACCTTGGAAAATAATGTTTCTTACTTTTTCGACAGTGAAGGAAGGTTCCCAATCTGTGAGAACTGCACGTATACTGCCATTCTCTCCAATGCTTGGATGAAAGGTTTTGGTCATGGAGTGTAAGTGAGGGTGTCTTGAAGTATTAATCTGAGAATGTTACTCTCACGATAAAGATGCCGCCCTCGTAAGGACTATCCTCCTGAAAATTGCAAATGGCGTCAGGAAATGAAGAAGTGAATGTCTGCAACAGGTCCCAATATTTTGCATTCTCAGGTAATGGAACCTTCTACATTGAGTTGTTCAACAGAAATTCCTGATAGAGGAGAATTTTGTTGTCTTTTTAATTCTTAGTCTTAAACTTGATCGGATGTCAAAGTTTGAGGAGAAAAAAAAATTTCAATGCGCTTTATGGTTACTTGTTGAGTCATTTTACTAGCGAGCCTTGTGTTTTTTAAATGATAGCTTGCACAGCAAGATAATCTCAATATTTGCGAAACTTTCAAAATAAATTACACTTTAAATTGAATTTAGTTATTTATCACGATATCATTTATGAAGGCGATGACTGCACTGCATATATATTTTTTTTAATCTCTCCTTTTCTTCCTGCTTGTTATCACATTCCAGGGGTTGTTGATAGATATCATCTTGTACTAAATTGATATGAAAACTTTGTTATTAACCAATTGTGAGAAATTTTTTCCTCATTGAAGAAGATTGTGACCGAAAAGAGACGACCCTGTTAACAGGCCCACGCAGGCGATTGAGAGTCAAGAATAAGTATTATGATGAGTTTGGCGCTATTTCATTTCATGACGCAACTCAAATGCCTACTCAAACTTTGTTCAAGAAAGCAGGTCTCGTGCCAAGCGAAGTTCATTACAAAGACTGAAATATCAAAATACATTTGCATTGATGGCATCTCTCCTCCCGAATTATAAGAATTTGACCTTGATACACCCAAATATCCATTTCTCCAATTGTAATAAGCCAGATCTTATTACATGAAAATTTTCTTCTCTTCATTCGATGGTTCTGAGATAATAACATGTGATGCTAGTTCATTATCGCAGTTACCGCTTAAGCTTCGAGCTGCAAGGAGGTTTTCCAGTAATAATTAGAGTATCTGAGGAATAACTCACAATATTTGCACTTTTCAAACTATCTATCAAGACTCCTTTAAGCATCCGTCTTCCTGAGCTTCCATAGGCTAACTTGACATGAGAGAGATAATGTGATCCAATGGCAAGGTACTGGAACTCCCAAGTTATCAATTTTCCTTCAAAATAGGTTCTGGTTAATTCTTTTTTAATACTCTAAGACTTATGTAAATGTTGGAAATCGACAACCTCCATACTAGGTTCGAATCAGCTAAAAACAGAATTAAATTCATTGGAGCCGAAATTCCCGTTAAGAGATTGGATATGAACAAGGGCTTAGTTTCTCTCTTTTGCTTTTAATTCGTCATTCTCGGTTAGTTCTTTCGCAGATTGAATCATTATTTGACAAAACGAGTTTTCGCTTGGCAAAGCAAAATCTCTCTTTCCCTTCCAGGCCCTTGTTTTTGGTTGATTGGTCCTCAATTGCACCATTCAACTAGTGCAACAAATTTGATTATTCGATACTTACACTCTAATTCGCGTTTTGGCAGCAAATACAATTACAAAGCCACCTGACGAGCTTATCAGATCGAGATATCTACGATATCTTCACAATTTTTATTTCATTAGCAAGAACAATTGACAATTTGATTAAATTTTATCATGATGAGTTCCCAACGAACTAATGAGAACGGAAGGTAAATCACAATTTATTTTGATAGCAAGCCTCAGTCATCGAAAATTTTTTTGCAGTACGAATTTGCAAATATCCAAAATTTTATTTCTTTGCGCGCGTCCCTCTTAGCTTTCCGTGGATCGTCAAAGAAAAGAGATACTTTTTGTTCTTATCACGTTTGAAGAAGATTTGAAAGTTGCTTCGGGTGATTCAAACATCTGTAAGCACTCCCAAAAAGCTCTTTTTGGAATCTCATTGTAATAGGTAACCAAGTTTCTTTCTAAGATTCAGCCAAGAACATAGCGACTGGAGCCTAATTCTCTAGTTCTCCTATTTGAAAAGCTATTTCGGCATGAACTCCCATAGCCAGGAATTTATGGCAACGCAAAGAATTACTAATTTAGCATTGCGATTTTATAATTCTGGGGTTTAGGCTTGGATAGTTAATACAATTTCAAAAAAATTATTGGACCTCTTTACAATTTTTATGCATGAATGCTGTTTAAAATTTGCATTAATAAGAATTAAATAGAGCCAATTAGCCAAAGCGAGCGTTGGGGTTCTACTCGATGATCTTGTCTATTTAACCAGAAAGAATTTGTTTAATAAATAAAATTTTAAAAGACCAGAATAAACATGCCTTTTTTAAAATCCTATGCCAGCTATCTCCTCTTGGCGTCTCTGTTGTTTGCTCTAACGACAGCAAAAGACTTACAAGTGGACGCAGATTTGGGCGCTGCTAACGACCCTGTTTATCCGTCTCTAGCTGAAGCCTTGGAAGCCCTGCTTACAAATAATAATCTGACCGAAGCCACCAACACGATCACTCTTTTGGATTCCTGTATAACAGTACCTCAATATTTCCTGGGGAAGAAGATTGGACCCGCTGGTGCGAGCGGAGGTACCATCGAGATCAAATATGTACCGGCGACTTCTCCGGCGTTCACCGATGCATCTACCTGTAATGGGCTTCCACAGGTGATTCTTCTCGAGGATTCCTACATAAACTTGGAATATTTGACCTCGTTTTCGATAAGCGGGATCAATCTTCTCTATGGTGGATCGGTCAATCTGAACAAGATCTCTACGGTTCAGACGGTGACTCTTTCTGAAATGTGCTTCAACAACACCGAGCCTGATACGGACCTTCCATCAGGAGCCTATGACTACTTTCACATGGAGAAGATCACAACGTTCAGTATGACGAATGTCGTATATCTTTTTGATGTACGGAAAAAATTGCTAATATCAGAAGCTACTCAAGTCACAATCGATTCCATAGCGATTATAGTCAATGGTCCTCCGATAACCACAACCACAGCCGAGATGCTCGCTGCATTTAATATCTCAAACGAGGAGAGCTACGCGACAAGCGTGCAAATCACAAGTGCTTCTATTACTTGTGTTCCTGACGCGACGCTGGGTGTAAATGGATTTCCTAGCATCCTTTGGACTTCAAATACCGCTGCTGTTGAAATATCTACATTGGCGGTGACTAGTTGCGAATTTTCATACCCTGCAACGCAACTACAATCCGTAATTTCAGTCATTAATGCTCCAAGCTTTACTACCGAAGGCGTCACGATATCCTTCATACAATTCAATAGCTACAACAAAAATTTCATTTATGTCTCTTCAGTGGGCACGACAGTCCTCTCGTCCTTCGACATTTCATATTTTTTCGCCAATGCAGGCTCGTCGAGCTCTATTTTCTCACATTTCGTGTACATTTCAGATGATCAAGCAGGAAGTTATTATCCTATGTCAGTTACATTAAAAGAATTTACTCTGACTGGTTGCATGGCAATTCAAGCGAAACTGGTTTACGTCTCATTCAGCAGTTATGAGAACTATGGAGAGTTATTGGTCCAAGATTTCACCATCAGCAGCCACACTGCAATGTTCACTTCGCACTTAATATACATGGTCGTCCAGAGTCCATCTGAGGATTCGCTTGCTACTTCAAACAAATATATCACCCTCGACAGAATGACTCTCTCTTCTAACAACTTGGTGTCTTCAACATTGAATTACTTTTCACTCGTCAATTCAACAGTGAACCGAGCAACTGAAAACCTTCGTCTCAACATAAACGAGCTCGAGACTTCTCAAAACGTCATTTCTTATGGAACGGTATTCCAAGTCGAAGGAATTCTTACCCACATTGCAGACTCTACGATGGATGGAGATTCGTATAATCTCAATTCCTATTTTTATCTGAGTCAGCAAATAGTAAGTACATTCTTAATGAAGAATACCTCGGTCAGCAACGTCGCAGTCCAACTAGCCTCGGCTCTAGTTGCGTCGAATAATACCCTAACACGCAATAATGTCTTTGAGTCCTCATTTGATGACGAGACAGCTACCTACGCTGAAACAAGACCTTTCATTATCTATAATAACAGTTTTACCAGCGTTACAACCCAGATGGCCTATTTGTTTGCTAGCAATTGCCCACAAATCATCATCGAGAAAAATTCCTTCACCGATGTGAACCTCGTCTTCGGCGGATATATCGCCACGCTCGGAAATTATATCCATTTTATCACTTCAGGAGGGTATTACGTGAATGACACGGGAAGTTATTCATTAATTAGTGATTATTTTTCAGCTTTTGCAGCTGCTGAAGAGAGCATCTTCACAGATTATGCTGATATGAAAGCAATCTATGATAATTCGAAGTCTCTTATTGCTTCCTACGATGAATTCAACAATATTTTCTTCATCCTTGTCCAAGAGAATATAATCGACACCGTTACGGCTTCATACAGCAATACGAATAACTTGTTCTTGATTACCAACTTCCAGATAAGCAATGGAACGATTGCTGCCGTAAACAATCAATTTTCCAATTTCTTGGTAAGCCAAGGTGGTGGTGTGAATATCTTCATGCACACGAATATGCCTCTAGGGACGTATATGAATAATTCTCTAAATGGAGGATATTTCCCTGGCTACTTCTTCTATTTCGATTCCGATTCTCTTTTGGGTATTGCCTTGAAGTTAAATACCTTGAAAAACTCGAGCAGCGGGTTTTCTGCCATTCAGGCTGGCACTGTATGCAGAAATACTATAATTGCTGATAACTTTGCCTCAGACCTCGAAATAACAGGGACGTTCATCGATATGAATTGCTATGCAATAGCTTCTTCGTTGGTACTACAAAATCTGACATTCAAAAACATTTACCAAGCACCGAATCAAGGCCTTCTTACTACTTTGAATTTCTTATCCATTGCAAGCAAGATGGAAGTTACCGACGAGGACGAGATTCCTTCTATTCTCTTAGAAGACTTCTATTTCTATAATCTGACGATCTTGAATACCCAGTACTACACCCAAGAGGTATATCAAAGCTCGATTGTCTACATGGTGACCATGGTACAAGATTTGCAAGTCAAGAATATCACTTTTGATAGTCTGACAGCATCTCCTCGAGGAAGTATCATTATAGCGACCAGTCCAAACGTGACAATCTCGGATTCTAAATTCCTGAATCTAGGATTTGGGAGTACAAACGGAGGATTTTTGGTTCTGCTTCAAAATTTAACGATGCGCAATTGCACGTTCGAAAATAATTATGGACTGAACTCTAAGGGAGCAGGATTGATCAAAATTATCAACTCTGACCCTGCCAATGCAATTCTTGCAATTAACACCCAAAACTCCTCATTTATCAACAACACGGCTCCTTACGGCACGATTATTTTCTCTCAAGACACCTCACTGCAGCTCACTATTAACGATACACGAATTTCCAATAACCAAGTTACAGGATCAGGAGGCCTCATCGAACTCATGAACATTACCCATTCAAGTATCCTGATTAACAACTCCAATTTTACTCAAACTGAAGGCTATTCAACGACTTATCCACAGTTGAAGATTCTCTCACTTGAAAACTCGCAGAACAACGTATCACTCACACTCGAGAATGCGAATATTCTTGCCCGCGGGTCGGTATATGGTGTTGCAATCTTTATCGTGGGTCTCGAGAAAGTGCAAATTAACGCCAGCCAAATCAAGTATTTTGCTGAAAGTACCATCGATAACTCGAATACTCTAATCCCAAAGTTTGGATTCTTACAAGCTGATAATCTAGAAGCGAATATTACAAGCTTTACAGCCACTAACATTTCACTCGATCAAACTCCTTTGTTTACTATCAATTGCAATATGGCTGCCAAAAACTCTTATAGCTGGAATTTAACGCTGAATGAGAGTACTTTCACAGATATGGCGCTGAATGAGGCGTTATTCCTCATAACTTCTGATGGAGATGCCACCGCCACCGTACCTCTCGACAATTTAGCTCTGCTAATCGAGAATACGACTTTTAAGAATATTACCTGGACCGCGAGCAGCGTTTCCGCAGCTGCAGGAGGTGTGATCAGATCCTCGACGATCTTGATCGGAAAAACCACTCCTTCGTCCGATTTTGCAATAAAAGTGCAAAATTGTACTTTTTCGACGTTGACAGGAACAACTGCTTTGGTTTTCGGCACCGTTGAGAGCATGTATGATTCAGTAATGCTGATTACGACTAGCAAGTTTACCGATCTGAATACAACTGGATCTGGGGCTGTTTTGAGTCTTTCCACAACACCACTCACTGCTTTTACAAGCTCATTCGATGGAAGCGTCTCCCGAAATGCGAGCTACAAGATAAATTCAAGTAGTTTCACTACTATTCAGGGACAGTCTGGTTGTCTCGTGTATTGGGAGAGTACCTGGAGAGGTATATCAGTCACTATAGAAGACACTACTACCATCAAGGATATAGTGTGCTCTCAGCAGGGAGGAGTGTTCTACCTGAAATATTCCCTCACAAGTACAACTCTGAATCAGCTCGCCATTAGCGGCAAATTAACAGAGGAGCATCTAGTGACGATCAACTCGACAAATACTGCCTACAATACAATAGAGGCTCTAAGCGGAGGAATAGTGAGTTTCAACGGTCAGAACCAACTCCTCCGAATCAACTTCGAAACGAATACCATCGAAAACGTGCAAGTGTATCAATATGGAGGGGTCGTCCAGGTAGTGAATTCCTCCTTCGTAGCCAGTCCTACAAGCCCTACAAGTCCAAGCATGACAGGAATGACCCGACTCTTACCGAGTGGTGATATTAGGGCTGTTGCCGAAATCTTAATGACTGGAAACACTATTCAAAGTGTTTCTGCTCTTAACGGAGGGATTATTTATGAAGCAACTTTAAACAAAACTACGTCGATCGCGCTAGACTCGAATACCTTTCAATCTGTTATCGCTGCTCTTAGAGGAGGGGCCATGCATCTAATGAATCCCTACCTTTCAATTGATTACAATGCTTTTAGGGAGGTCTATGCTGTCTATTCTGGAAATCTCATATATTCTTTTGTTGACGAAGACATTCTCTCTTATTTAAATACTACCAACACCATTTTCCCGACCGATCTAGTATTATACACGTTCGCGCCGACGAATCTTAAGATTCAGTTGGTTTCTCTGACTGATGGCTCAGCTCTTCAGCTTGAAAATGAAGATGTCACTCCATACAACCCAATCGTTCCTAACTTAACTTCCTACTCCTTGTCTCAATATCAGCTTAACATCGCGCTCGCTTATATCGGAGGAAATGGGTATCAAGTTGTTTTTGATGAGTCCCCCGTCATTCAACTTACTCTGATCTTTATAAATCCAGTGGATGGAAGTACCCAGAAATACACAAGTAGCAACTGTACATATTCCACTTGCTCAGTCAACGCGAATAACATTGTGTTGAAGGGACGAGCCGAAGACCTCGTACTCGTCAACGCTACGTACGAATCGACTATGTTTACTCAATTCCAGCAATTCTATATCCGTCTTAGAGGCTGCCTTCCTGGAGAAGTCAACGCTACAAACAGCTACATTTGTACATACTGCCTGCAAACCACATATTCACTCACTCCAACCGATACAAAATGTAATGACTGCCCAAGCGGGGCTACATGTCACGGAGGGGCACATATCTCAATGAACCCGGGATATTACAGAAGCAAGGATTTAGAAGCGAAAGTGCGCGTTGTTAACTGCAACGATAGTGGAGTCCGGTGCCTCGGTGGTTTTAATAACTCTTGTGATCCAGTTTTTATGGGCCCAGTCTGCCTACAATGTAATTTGGACGAAAACTACATCTCTGCGGGGAAGGCAGCCACATGCAATACCTGCTATTCAAAACCAAAGTTGATAGGTCTTGCGACCGTGCTTCTACTGTCATCTATT
>ENA-UOUE01001660-UOUE01001660.1-compost-metagenome-genome-assembly--contig:-NODE-1660-length-13099-cov-5.373599_pt1 | contig 13099 bp, 7 predicted proteins | sample MGYA00238146_ERZ747223 | MGnify/ENA primary metagenome ERZ747223 (study PRJEB28781, sample SAMN06268865) | compost metagenome | isolation source: single cell | place: USA: California, Emeryville, Joint... | reverse complement strand
CTGGTGTTCAAAAGAACTTGGATGATGCTTACCCAGTCGACGAACCTGAAGAAGAAATCGGTGGAGACCAAGAATAAAAACTTAGCTCGACTTGATCGTTGAAATTATATCATTGATCGAATTAAGTTTCTATAGTCATACTATAATTTTTACCTGTTCTGATTACCGCTTTCTCTACGGAAAAAAAACTCCTTTCAAAATAAAATATTCAAAATAAAAAGCGAAGGCTCCTTTTGAGTGTCAATCATAAATTGATCTCAGGATGGTAGCAGTATATCTTTTAGGGTTATTTAAAAACCGTCCATTTAATCTTTTAGTTTGGAAAATATTAAAGTTAACGAATCACTCTTATGTTGAAATTTGGTAAAATTTAAATTTGCGGTTTACTGCCCTGGTTAAATGAACTAGGTAAGTTTTCAGAAGTTTAGCCACGTATAGTGATCTACTTCTGCTACTCAACACTAACATGCATTCTACACGATTAAGTGTGCAAATATGCTGGGTAGATTGGGAGGTATATTATTTATCTCAAGAAAACAGAAGGTTCACTCTTTACACTAAGCTTATTTAAAGCTTACCAAGTTATGTAAAGGTCATTAGTGCCTCAAAGCTACGAATTTCTTCACAACAGACGGCTCAAAATTAGCTCTTGAAACGCATAATTCAATAAATATGAGCAATTTAATAAAAAACAATTTAAATATTATTGGAACTTTTTTATTTTAATGGGCTGTGGCAAATCAACTGCGAACGTGGGACAAGTCGCAAATCCCGTACCATCGACATCAACAGCAACACATGACAGAATGAGTCATCGGCTGATGCCATACCTTTCTATTGATAGTCCACTTAATATAAATCACAAATATGCTGTGTTCTTCCCAATTATCAGTACGGCTCTTCTATCTATCCATTTTGCATTTAACTTCTCTTTTCAACAGAGGATAAAAAAGTGGGCACTGGCATTAAGCAGACTTATGCTTACAAATCGACGGTCTCTGAGCAAGAGTTACAGCGGAAAAGACAAGAATATTGGGGTATACAGGTATCTAGATGCTCTCTAACGATTATTAGACACGCGAGTTGAAGGCTCAAGGCATATGTGGCAAGCACTAAAAAGTGCATGTGAAGCTGATGAAAGTATTTATGTCCTTAAGGTGCCTAAATAAACCATTATTGTTATCTTAAGCGGACGGCATGGCAATATTGTCAGCAGTGGGATTAAAACTCGTCGACAAAACGCTGCAGGTGGTCTACGACTCTCAAGGTAGTAATATATACAAAAATTGGAGCTAATAAGCTTTTGGGTTTATAGGAAGTAAATATGAGGTGCCGATCTTCTGCATCAATCCTCCTCTGGCTTATGAAATCAAAAAAGAAACAAAGATTGATAAGGAAAATATCAAAATAACAAACCTGAAGGTAATTCTTGCATTGTTTGATTTACCAATGACTGATTTTATTTTATTTTTTTGTTGGTTCATTTTCTAGGTTAAATTGCGCGCCGCGGGAATAGCTGACATTGAAGAACAGATTCAATCGAACATCACAGTGGAATCTTTAAAACAGAAATTCATTGAAAAATATACTCAAAGTCCTTTGACATTGGGGCAAGTGCGACTTTTCTACGAAGGCAAAGAATTGAAAAATCCTAATCTCGTGGGAGAATACGGAGTTCAAGACGATTACATAATTACCGTGTTTGTACGACCAGGAAAACCCTGAATAGACTTCTTGCTACGGTAATCTATCTTCTCTACATAACAGAATTTTCTCAAAGGAATTGTGTGCAATTTTTTGTTCGTTTAAGAACAGTGAAATCAGTATGGCTTTAATCGTTCTGTTCATTCATTCATCTAAACTGTTGGATTTTGATTATTGATAAACTCCTTCCGAATATCCATTTTTTCGCTATAAATTGCTGTGAGTAAGAATATAGCCTAATTGTTAGCAATTAAGAACCCAATCATTAGGGATTTAAAAGCTTTCAATTTTTCCAGATTGAAATATGATAGTCGAATTGCTATGTTCAGATGAGTTAACCCACCTCATAATTTTCAGATCAGCATACAATCATGTATTTCTATATTAAGCTCAGAAGTATTGTTTAACTCTATTAATTAGGTGGAAAAAGTCAAATTATCAAGAGAAAGAAGGAAGTCAAAGCGATAATGTTTTGTTTACAAAAAGCATAATTTTCAAACGTAGTTGAATGAATGAAATTTTGGAAAATTGCGAGCGCTTGAAGACTTGCAATGCGAAAATTTAATTAAACATATTAATGTTTTCAACGAAATTGTCTCGTTTGTTCTTTAGCATTCCATTGATCGAGATACTAAATTCATTTCTGATCCTTTGTTCTCTGATAATGTACCTCAAAAGATGATATTCGTGCAATTACGAAGGTAATGGTGACGAGAATTCTACAGTTTTTAAAGAAGCAAATTTTTTCTTTCTCTCTGTGTTTTTGAGATCAGATATCTACTTGCTGAATTAATGAGTCCTTCTATCGCATTCTATTTCAATATCCCTTCTTACGAAACTGTATATGAGAAAATTCTGATTGAATCGGAACAAAACATAAAAACAAATGACTATACTGACATTTTCCATCTCATGTCGAGGCAACAATTTTAGTACAAATTATTCCAGACAGAGTAATTATTCGAAGTCCCATGAAATCGTTGATAGTACTACTACACATTAGCTAATAAATTTGGTGTTATAATTTAGTGATACAGGTTTATTATAATAGAAATTTTAATTTATCGCAATGATATCTAATAATTCTCTAGAAGTCTGCTATACTGCGGCTCTTCGAAGGGAATTAATACATTTGCTTCACCTGGACAATTTTAAAATAGAGGAGATGTTATTCCTAAGTATTGACCAGATCCAATCCTGTTTGCTTTGCTTGAATGAGATAAGACATTACGAATATCAGCTTCACACTACTTTGGAGTCAGGTACATCAGGTGACAGCTCTGCATGCTATTCTATGTCTGAAGATATTCCAAGAAATTCAGCACCAACGTTGAGAGAAGCCGCTAAAGTACTTGTTGACGAAAGCTGCTATATTTTGGATCCTAACTATGAGAGTATCATGTTTGCAATAGGCAGCACGGCCAGGTTTCTCATCACTAATGTCAGCAAAACAATGAGTAAGGAAGAATTCAAAGCACAATTTTATGACTTCCAATGTAGCCAATATTTGAAGCTAAACAATTTGAGCTTTGTATTCTTTAACACAGAATGGTCCCTCAAATTATCCTTCGAAATACAACACAAGGCGGCTGGAGAATTTCTCAAATGCATGTTCCGAGACTCAAGGATGGCTCGGCCACTTGGTAAAGGTGTCCGAGTATATTGGATTAAAGAATACAATTTCAACCGCGATTCTTGGTTCGCTGTGATTTTTCGGAGTATCCCTCACTTTGTTAAAAAGGAGAACCTTGAAGACCTTTGCAAGCAAGAAAATGAGACCCTTTTATTTCTTGGTCCAAAAACGACAATTAAAGGAGTAGATTGCTGTCTCGCACGGTTTGCTTCCCTAGAGGATGCGGAAAATGTTTGTGAACGACTGTGTGATTTCCCACTATTTTACGAAGGAGAGAGGTACTATCTTAAGGTATCATTCCACGCCCTCTACCCATTAAGTTGACATATATTTCAGGCAAATTTGGATCCTTATATCAAAGCCAGACATAAGGATAATACAAGGTCAATTTTTAGAGGACTGTTGAAAAAAGAGCTTTTTCTTGAAAATTTTCTCGGAAAGCTTGCAAGCAATCATCTATCCTTTGTTGGAGATATCAAAATATCACGACATAGGCTTGATACTAACTTAATAACAGAGGCTGAAACTTCGTTCCCATTTTCTCCTACGAAGAAAGAATATGCCACGAAAGCAAAGGATGATGAACTATCAATCGATATCAGTGGAATTGAAACTCAGAAAGGTATATCAACGCACTCAATATATAATTAATCATGAGTTCTGCCAATCATAGTCGGAAAAAATTTGAAAGGAAACAACATAAAGAAATCAACTAGAAAAGAGATCCGAAAATTGAAAAACCCTCCAAAAATTAAGCAACAAGACAGGAATGTTGACGAATTTACTGAACTTTTGTGTCGAAAGTTCTCATCCTCTCAATCCAAAATTGGCGAACCTCCTTTGATTTCATCCATGCTGTTAAGCTTGATCTCTAGAGATTCTTCAAGAAAGAGGATTATTCATATTGAAGAGTCTGAAGCTACTGAAACAAAGAGAGAAATGGAGGAGCTTGATATTTCCAATTCAAGTGTTGAGCTGATGAAACCGAGTAATAAGGAGCCTGATAAAATGGAAATCGTCCCAGAGAAAAAGATAGAAAAACAACAGAAGAAACTAGACCCTATCATAAAATCAAAAAAGTCTCCAGGTGCAGGAGGCCGAGATAGCAGCAAAGCTGAAATACGTAAAGGCGATGTGAAAACTGCGAACAATGGAGAAACTGCAAAGAAAAGCGAAAAGGTTTATGAAGATCAAATAAGAACTTCTGCACGCATAAAGGGAAAAAACTCCACTTGTGTATCTGAAACTCGCCATAGAGAATTTAAGGCTGATGCTGAAAATGATGCTCAGCGAAGTTCCAGTAGTTCTGAAAATAAATACATAAGTGTTGGCAAGAGAAGATCACGAAGTCGTGAAAACTCAAAACGCTTGAATCATTCACATGGAAAAGTTAACAGCAGCAACCTGAATCAGCAACAAAAATTACGATCCTTCTCGAAAGAGAAGGTAGAATTGATGGTTGGAAGGTCTTCACCCAACATGCAAACCTCAAAAGAATCAAAACCATCAAAAGAAAATGCAATCGAGAGCCATGGTACTCCGCGGAGAGTCGAGAAGAATCAAGAAGACGCAGCGAATAAGCACTCTCAAGAAAAACCAGGCAGGCCATGCGAAAAAAATAATATAACTCTCTCTTTGAAAAGCGAAAATAATAATAACTCGAATGAAAAAAGAAGAAATGCATCAAAACCTCCCAGTGCGAATAAAAACGCTGACTCTCGTTGTTTAGAGAAGAAGACCACTAATGAATTAGAAAAGACCGACCAGAAAAAGGATCAGCAAAGCAAGAAAGTTTCCCAAAAACCAAAGCATCGTCATCCTAGACTGCGTTATGAAGATGACGAAGATGCCAGATGCGAAGATAAAAGTAAACTTACTTAAATAGGAAGCTATGATTAAGATGGAATTGATGAGGGAAGATAATGGTCTAGAGATAATGAAGCTATATTTTTCTCTAAAAGAAAAGATCAAGGTAATATAAAGAAAAATACCTGGTCAACGAGGACTAATAAAAGCTAATAATTTTTGAGAATTTTTTTTTTTCACACATATTCCTCGTCACAATTCGAAACTATATATGATGAGCATCATCAAACTTGTTAGGGGATTTCTTAATAATAGCTGAGCTGGAAACTCATTTCTGTATTATTATTATGAGATGGTAACTCGTAAATGTTTTATTGATTCCATCTACTCGATTACGATATCTAAATTATTTCTATAAGTAAAGGTTGGATGGATAGTATTGCCGAAAAGACGCTTCCTTTGGATATAATTAAGCTGAATTATTTTCTTATGTGAGAGAGGGAATGAGAAACTAAATCTCATTTATCGTTTTAGATGAAAAAGCGTTGAATGAAAAGGAAAACTCGAAAGATCGAACCTCAGCAACTTTCAATTGATTTCATGAGTTGAATCAATTTATGATTCATTTTTGGAAGATAATGCTTTTTAGAAATTGGCATTATAAAAGATATTTCAGAAAAATTAAAGAAGTTGGTTTTGTCAATAACAATAACTAAAGTTCAAACAAAACTCGATGTCTCGCAGGAAGTCCGAAATTGCAGTCGAATCTATATGTTTTCTATCTCTAATCCTAGGCCTACCTAATCCTCTTCGATAAATTTACCCAAAACAGATTCAACCTCGAGAGCTAGGGAGAGAATCAATTTATGAAATCAAAATTTCATTAGTTTTCAAACCTGCCTATCTTACAATTCTATTTTTCAAAACAACATTAGCCGGGTGTAATTTACTTGAACGATATTTGCTTGAATGAGTAGATCCGACAAAAATTATCATTACTATCTACTTCTCTCTCTCTAAAGGGGAAGGTTACACAATTATCTTTTTCGAAGTTCAACAAAATAATTTTTGATCTTGTTATGTTTTACACAAAGCATTCGAATTGGAATCTAATCAACGTTTCTTCTTGATTCTGTCAAGGATAGACACTGAACTACCCTTTCCTGTCTTCTCAGTGGTGTCAGCAGCCATTTTGCTTGAATAGGATTCTTTTTTCTTAACGATTCTGTGGCTCAAATCTTCGGTAGTTTTTGGATGTTCTCTAACTTTGGCCATTCCAGCATTTAATTCACTGACCAAGGCAGCTTTCAAAGTGTTTCCTTTGTAAACCTTGCCACTTACGTTATCTTTTTTTGGGTACATGATTAGAGATCAACAACTAAAACAACGAAAATACTTAGAGCTTTCTGTGCTGCTGTTTTGCTTGAGAAAGTAACTTCGGCAGTGCCTCTTTCGAGCTATTATCAAACATTACGTTTAACAAAGAGATTAGATAGGATTTTACCGAAATTCCGACAATGCTCGAGGTTTCTTTCAGCAAAACTTTAAGATTATCGGAATCCACGGAATCAGGCAAATTTCGAATAAAAATTGTTGAAGCACCAGAATTATCAACAGTTTGCGCATCTGAGTATAAATCGTGCTTCCACTCGTCGCCTTCTTCCTGCTCGTCGTCACTTTCTTTTCTTTCTTCTCTGCTTCTTTTTAGTCGGCTGGTCAAATCTTTTGTGATTGTTTTTCTATGTATTTTAGAGATATCGATATCTCTTTCTCTCTCAGATTTGATCTTTTGGTTGAGGAGCCTGACAGGTTTCTTCTTATCGCTCTGTTTGATTCTCGAGAAAATATCTGTCTTTTCGCTTGCTAGAGTCGATCTAGGTATCGATTTTGGTGCCTTTTCTTTGCTTACTAAGAGCTTTTGGGTTACTGTAGGTTGAGGATTCGATTTCAGACCGCTTAGTGCCTGGGAGAATATTGCGCTCATTTTGAGAGAGAAAACGTCGGATTTTCTAACAATAGATAATAATAAAAGAGTAAAATATTTTCTAAATAATTTCGAAGCGCACTTTCCCGGTTTGATTTTCAATCCTCATATTGATAGATAATAAGAAGACTTTTTCTTTCAAAAAAAAGGCATTTTGTCCAATATGTATGTAGCCTACATGTCGTTGAAATAAATACTCTGCGAGTCTAATTTTTCAAAAGCATACAATGTGAAGGACTAACTTTCATTTAGTAAACTGCGATAAATCAGTTGATGTGTCGGATGTTAGTTGCTTGAAGCATATGATTTGCTTGATTGGAATGGGGGGTTGTCATCTTCAGTTACCTTTGCCGAAGAAGACATTCGGAATTATTTAGGCGCTGCATTTCGTAATTTTGAAAATTTTCACTACTTATGCAATTTCCTTCGTAATAGTGATTTGTAGTGATTTCTGATGATTACTCTCAAATGCTACAGACATCCTTATATTTTGAAAAAAGGTAGAAGTAAAAGAAATCGGGCTGAAAACAAATGCGTAGTATTAATCTTCAGCTTAGTAATACTATTCAAATCCGTATCCATAGTTTATTGAATTTACTTATGCAGAACAGTAGTTGCAATTCGAATAGTATTAGCTGTAGTCGCTGTATCTACTAAAAGCAAGTGATCTTCTTTTTAAATGATTGTTAATATTCAAAGTGATTGAGCTAGTGCATCTGATTTCCTCAAACTACATTTCTACATATACTTGAACTTCATTCAGCCTCAATTCGCCAGGAAAGTTTGGGAAATCGGATAGCTAAATTTCCAAAAATGCAAGCCTTCTGGAATATATCTATATATTGAATCTCAGAATACAGTAGTTTTATCAAATTCAATATTTTCGTTATCTTTTGATGAGATATCTCTCATACTCAGCATTATTTGTCCATCTCTACTATTCATTATCTAAATTATGGAAATCATTTGATACCCTGGTTTCAAATGTCTTGTTTTGAAAAGCTACGTTTAGAATAGATACCTCTAGCCTCCAAATCTTGAAAATACATTATTTTTTGTTTTACCTTCTCAGAATTTGAAAGGATTTCACTGCCAGTTTGTGTTACACAAAAACAAAATCGAGTAGTCAAACTTGTTTGTTTTACATACACCCATTTTTCCTTCCTTTTCGTTTGCAGACTAAGCAAAGAAATTTTTGTCACTCAAAAACTCGATTACTAAAAAATCTCCTTTTATTCTAACTGAGAATATCAAATCACCCGAGAAAATGATCTCAAGATAATTTGTAATGGAACTCTACCAAAAACCTTAGGCATGTTGCATGCAGCGCCATTATGCCATGACTCAAAGTTCTTTCAGAAATTAAAATTTTTTTTTGAACATATAATTTTATTAATTATAACTCATCAGAATGCTTTGCAATTTTCAAACAACAAGAGCCAGCTCTATTTCGATAAAGAAATGCTCCTCCTACTGACCAAATCAAATTAGCTACAAACTCTGAAAAACTACAATGAAGATTCTGTCCAACATCGTTTAAACTTTGGTCGTTGACTATTAAAAAGATAGTATTGAAGTTTTTCCCTTTTGGGAGGAAATTGATAACTGATATAGAATAAAATCATACATAATGAAGTAAAGTATATCTCTCTTAATGATTAATAAAGCTGAAATTAACTTGAGAGTTGAGGGGACTATCTCTTGAGGCATTTTCCAATTAGTTCTTGAAACATCTTATCAATATTGTCACCTGAATTTTGTGGTTACATATACAAGAAACCGAATTATTATTATACCTTTTGCTGCAGAGACTTCCCAATAAGCGTATCCTCTTGACGTTGCCCAGCCCTTAGCGTCAGATTCTCCTACTACTCGTTTATAGGTCTCATCACTCTAATAAAGGTCATCTGTAAGATGCTGAGTATTCATATAATTCTTACTTTATTCCCAACTACGAAAACAACAGCCTCTTTATTAGCTCCGTATTTATTGGCCTCTCTTATCCAATTATCCAATCCATCGAAACTCTTCTTTGAGCAAAGATCAAAAATGAGTAGTATTGCGTTTGCCTCTTTATAGAATTCATTTCGAACCTCAAAGAATTGCTGAAGTCCTGAGAAATCCCATAGGTTCAACTAAAGCGAAATTAATCGGTCATTTTGCTTGGAAGCTTATAAAATACGCTTATTTGCTGATCCTTCACAGGTAAAATCTTGTTTTTGTAATCAACAGCTATGGTTGTGTTGTAGGCTTTGTCGAAAGTATCACAACAAAATCTTGTTGCAATTGAAGATTTTCCAACGGAACAATCTCCAAGCATTGCTACTCTTAAACGAGTTAGCTCTCTTGTAGCAGGGACAGAAACTTTCTTTGGTCTAATAATGACAGTGTGATTTTAGATATGATGAAATGCTTTAATATCAACCTGTCTACCATCTCAGAAACAAGTTTGTCTTTGAGGCTGAGAGAAAAACAAATTTAATTTGGATTACTGAAATTCCGAACGTTATTTTGCAACAGAATTTTTTTCAAGGCACGAATGTATACACTTATTGTTTAAAATATGATATATGAAAATTCGGTATCAATTCTAAAATAAATACCTGAATTGAGCAGCGTTATTATATTCAGCACAGCATCGAACACAAAATGGCCAAACCAAATTCTTACGATTACATGGTCAAAATATTGATAATCGGAGACTCGGCTGTTGGCAAAACATGCTTGCTGACTAGATTTTGTGAGAATACAGTTTCTGGAACTCACATTGCAACAATAGGTACACTTTTTCTATGACCTTTCTTACTGAGCACTTGAGATAGGTATAGATTTCAAAATTAAAACGTTGGACGTCGAAGGAAAGCGTGTTAAACTGCAAATTTGGGATACTGCTGGACAAGAAAAATATCGATCAATCGTACAGACTTATTACAAAGGAGCGGTTGGTATTATCCTGGTCTATTCTGTAAACGACAGAAAATCATTCCAAAACATTGATAACTGGATGAAGCAAATAAAAACGAATGCAGCTGAAAATGTCGTCACTCTTCTGATTGCAAATAAATGTGATGTGAATGATCGACAAGTCGAGAAGTCGGAGGGACAAAGAATTGCGGACCAATATGGTATCAAATTCTTTGAAACAAGTGCAAAAGAAGGAATTAATGTTCAAGAAGCTTTCTACGATTTAGCTAGACAGATTAAAAATCAGTTTGGAGAAGATACCACGCCAACGGACAAGCCCACCCCTGCGGCTCAGACTGTGACTACAGGTGGCCAGAAACTTCAAAATCCCACGACTGAGGAAGCGGATCAACAAACTGCGGGTGGATCAAAGTGCAGATGCTAAGTTTATGTTACAATTTTTGTGAAAATTATTTATTGTGGTTGTCCTGCTAGCCATAATGAACAATAATGTTAGATTAATAATGTATGAATTCTTAACAAATGCAAATGATCTGCTTTGATTGCTTACCTATCACACATTTTCGTTTGATTAATACATTAACCTTGAAGAAGTCAAGATAATTTTGTTTTAAAGCAAAATTCGACACTTATGTGATACTACCCTTGATTCCTTTGAACAGAATAGCTATTCTCCTCAAATTCAAGAGTAATACGATCTTAATTGATTTTAGTAAATACCAATTTATCGAGAGTTTGAGAAAGACTTCACAAATCTAAAAGAGTAGGACTTTTCCTTAGTTTTTAGGTTATTCATGATACTTGCTTAACTTAGAGCTCTATCCATTCTTTATTTTGGAAAGAAGAGAGAGGAATTTTCTGAAAACGGTTGAAAGGAAATTTAATCATTCAAGATTTCAAAGCAATAAATTTTTAGTGTTTTTTTTCTCCCTTCAGATCCAGATGGAAGAACAAGAAATGCAAAGCGTTGTGCACCGACCAAACGACATTGAAAAGCCTTATCAAGCAGGTTCAGAGTCGATAATTACATTTACAGAAGATGATGACGAAGAAGCTGAGTCAATTCCGTTTATCAAGCGTGAAGAAATTAAATCAACGAAGAGCGAAAGCGTAGAATTTCAAGAGCCTCTTACACATGTCAAAAATAAAACGATTGTTGAAAAATGTTTTGGGATTTGTCTGAATGATCGCAGATCGCATCTCACACAAAAGGAACTGAGAGCATTTTATTCTCTAAAATCCGAGTTAAATGTAGCCTTTGATTCTACCAAAGAATCTCATCTGAAGATCATAAGATCGCTCTGGGAAGCTCTTTTCAAAATTCCAATGGGAGATGAAATCTCAAATCCACGCTGGCAGGAGGTCGGTTTTCAAAATATTGACCCTCGAAGTGATTTTCGGGGTGCTGGTGTCTCAGGTCTACGGATGCTAACTAGTTATACTCAAAATAATCCACAGATGGTCGCCCGAATGACTGATCCCAAAGATGATTTCCTTTTTGCAATTAGTTCAATTAATGTAACTCATCACTTAATGAAATACTTTCATCTTCTCAACAAACTGGTCTATGAACTAAACAAAACAGAAATCTGCTCGCGCAAAGCTTTGAAGAATTTCAATGTTTTCTTGTTAAACGACCGGGATGTTTTTTCGAAATTTCATGATTTGTTGTTTTCAGATTTGTACGGGATCTGGGTCTATTTGAAGAAAAAGAAAGCAGGCGTAACGATAATGGACTTTGGAGTTTGCTTACAAGAAATGAGGAGAAAATTGGAGATAGCAATCAATCGTAAGTTTTATATCAATTTTGATGAGTTCAGACTGCAGTACGGAAACCTGTTGAATTGGAATGGAAGAGTGCCCGTTTATTAGAGTAACGAATATCCTCCAATTTTTTGACCGCATAAAAGCGCATGCATATTCAAATCGAGATGTAGGTTAGAAATCGCATTTTACAGAATATCAAAAATATAAATGTCCATGTTAACTCAATATGTGTTTTTTGTGGGAAATTTGCCATTCAATATGATTGCTCACAATTATAACGGAATGTCCCTAAAACTACAATAACAAAATCTCTCAAATGATTTTACGAAACTCATAATCCACTCTCATTTCATAGTTTACTTAAAAAAAATAAATCTGACAAATCATCATCCTTAAATTCCAACGACGGTGACACTGTTAGTTATTTTTCGCACTTTTCTTCTTGGCTTTAGAATTGTGTTGTATTTTCTTTAATACAGCTTCTTCTACTAAGAAGAAGAATTTTGTTTTAACAATCAAGATAAACAGCAATTATGTCTGTAGTTTGCATTTTTGTTACACCATGAAGGTTACAACTAGATATATTATGCAGTCACATTGGATGTATTATTCATTCAAAATGCTCTATTGCTATTATGCAAATAGTATGAAAATATGTAAGTTTGTTCAAAACTAAGGAGATACTTGAGAGTTAAACGTTGCAGAAATGTCCCTCCTTTTTCTCACTCCACCTATGCAGTAGCTGTCTCTTCTTTGTTCTCAGTTGTTTTAGCGTCTGTCAGATTCAAACAAAATTATGATTTAAGTGAGATGTCCCGTTTGATGGGTTATGAAATGGCACCTGTGTTTCCGTTGCCCTTCTTTTTGAAATAGTTATCCAACTCTTCATTGAGATCTTCTTGGAATTCTGATCGTTTATTGAGTTTTTTGTTATTCTATAGAGGAATTAAAGATAGGGTTGTACGTTCTTTCTTATTAGCTCCCCAGTAGTTAGCTAATTGCATATCAAGATCTCCTGCGGTCGGTTTTTCTCTTTTCTGTCCACCTGGGCGTCTACCACCTCTCTGAGAAAGTCTTTGTTTAAAGATTGCTTTTCCAAATGTTTAGCGTACTTTTCCTCTTTTCGGACCACCTCTTCTTGGTCTATCATCGCCTCTATCCCGTTTGCTGATTCCAGCTGGATTTTTTTCTACGGCCTGGGAATCTTCCTCCTCTTCCTCTATCTTGTTAGAAAACCGAAGAATAATATTTCTGGTCGTTCCTTTGGTCCTTGATTGAAG
>ENA-UOUE01001659-UOUE01001659.1-compost-metagenome-genome-assembly--contig:-NODE-1659-length-13118-cov-5.227283_pt1 | contig 13118 bp, 6 predicted proteins | sample MGYA00238146_ERZ747223 | MGnify/ENA primary metagenome ERZ747223 (study PRJEB28781, sample SAMN06268865) | compost metagenome | isolation source: single cell | place: USA: California, Emeryville, Joint... | reverse complement strand
AATAATTCCTGTGATTTATTGTCAGTTTTTAAACTCAAAATTTTCAGTGTGGTTTTAACAGCAGTACTATACTAATTCCAAGACTACTATAGCCGAATTATTCTACATTTTTATCGCTATTTCTCTTCAGAATGCTCGAATTATGCCACATATTGGTGAATGATTATGTAAGCAGCAATCTTCTCCAATACAATCAAAAGCAGCTCTGCAGCAGGCCTTCACGCGCTGATTCGCCAAAAGTTAAATTCCCACGAAAAATAATTCCAAAATATACTCTTAATTGAAAAAAGAGATTTCGGATCTATCTCCACATTATGAGTAATTCCTTCATCGACAATTGACAGGTATCTGAGAGATATATAATCCCACAACGAACCAGCATATCACCCTGAATCACTCACCCTCTTATGGAGAATAAGATACGAATATTAAATCTTTATACATATCTGAGCCATTGTCAGAAAAATGCCAAAATAATGATTCAACGTGGCTGGCTATCCACCCTTTGTGAAACTTAAATAATCTTCCCTTTTGCACATCCTTCTTGAGTTCATGTGCCTCTCTCTTTCAATCTTCCGCCTCTTTTTCAACGAAATCCTTAGTGTTATTGGCTACTTCTTCTTTTCCTTGTGAAAGCAGATTTGAGTGCCATATTCGCAATTATTACAAGCCAAATTTCTTTGAAATAAAGTGCATTCATCGAGAATAACAACAATAAATCATTTGCTCTCAACCTTCTTTTTTCATGAGATTGTTCTCAATCAAATTAAACGGGATTTTGAAACTACTTCCAAGTTTATTATACTAATTTGAAATTAACCTTATCAGATGGAGTTTTTCTTAATTCAGAAGCTGGATCAGCAGTTTACAAAAATGAAACAAACTCAAGAAAAAGTTTTTCAGAGATCAATATTTGTTTTCTAGTTTGATTTCAAGGTTTTCCGCACTTTCTATTTGCTTTGTTTTCAGATTTCAATAATGTAAGATGAGATTCTAACAGAAGATAGAATAAATATAATCTCCGCATATGAGGGATCTTAGCAAACTGTTTCTTGTGACGAAGAATTATTTTCTCAATAGGTTCTTGAGACCTCTTTCTCTTCAAGAGATTATGGACTTTGATTCTTTTTCAAACGAAACAGACAGACATCGCGGGTTCTAATAAGAGTAGTCAGTCTTTATTCATAAAAGTGATAATTTACGTTCATCTGAGGTATTTCCAATATAAAGCTTTTTTCCAGTCTTCAGGTCTAATCGTGCTACTGTCTTATCCTCTGAAGCACTCGCAAGCATATCTCCGCTTGGACTCCATCGTACACAATTGATTGATTCTACAAAATAAGCATTCGAATTATGAACTAATCAAATATGCTACCACTGTGAATGTTATTGAGAGTTTGGACAATTTTTGATTCTCGTTTGTCAAATACCTTCACATTCTTTTCATTACCAGCTGAAGCTAGTAGGTTTCCATTGTTTGGGCATACATCAATCCAACGTATGTTTCCCCAAGACAGGGCTTTGACGTATTCTTCTATAAACTGACATTAGATCAGGGAGATTATTAAAAAACAAAAAAAAAGAGACAGAGTTAAGAAACCCTAAAAAACCTGAATATTGAATATTGGACATAAGTTAACCTAATGGCTTTTATGCTAGGCCAGCGAAAAAGAAAATTTTCAGAGAATTTTTTCAAAAACCAAATTTTTTGGGTGTCTGGACAAACCGACTAGGCTCAAAAGCCCTGTCAAAAATGTCTAAAAGAAGTAAATGCCATATCAAAAAATAATGAGAAGGAGATAAAAGAAAATAGTTTTAAAAGCCTCGTTCTTTTGAAGAATAGGAGAAATCATGGTTCTCTTTTCAATTCTTTTGGAAATTAATCATATGGAAATGAAGTTTGAAAAAAAAAACGAATAAGGTGCTAAAGAGCTTACCGTTATTCAATTTAATAGGACAATCTAAAGTAAAAGTCCTCTTCTCAGCATCCAGGACAATAAGTTTGCACACATCATATTTGACAAATAATATAGGTTCGTCACAATTAACGCTCCATCTACATCGACTAGCCCAATCTATAGGGTAAAGCAAAGATTTTAAAGTGGCCAATAACTAAGACAAAAAGAGCACATACGTCTGATCAAGAAGAAGGACAGAAAAGAATTATACCTTCACGTCTTGGACTCATCCCCAGATTCAAATGGAAACAATAATTATCAGTGTTCACGTCGGATATTAAGCACATTCCACTGCAATCAAGAGTTGCCACAGTCTCTCCATTAGGGTTGAAATCAAAACTTGTTATGTAATTTTCTAAATCCAAACTCGTTAAATGAATCCGAATTCAAAAAATTTATTAAGTACCCTCATCAGCACTATGTTGGGAGTGCCATCTCGATTTTCGGATGAGTTTTACAATATTGCCAGTCTTTCCAGTGGTTAAGTCGAAAAGATGGTAAGCTATCTCCCCTGTGACAGGAATTGCACCCAGAATGCGTCTTCGTGGATTTAGGTCACGTCTCCATAACCTATCGCTGGTAAATAAGATTATTGATGAAAGGATATTAACAATGATTCTACTGCCGTAAACTTCCTCAAAAGAATATATTTTCTTTGCTTGCTTTTTCCGTGAGATATCAAATACTTCTAGGTTAGCGGACGTTGAAAAGGAGTGATGAACAGAAACGATTAGTCCTGTATTTGCGATCTCTTTCACGTGTGACCAACTGATTTCTTTGTAGAAAGTTAGTAGCTGTAAGTTTAAAATAAAAAATTAAAGACTACGGTCGATTTCTTTGAGTCTAACTCCCTCAAAGTTGACAAACTTTTGCTTCGTTTCGAGTTCAACAATACTAATCTCATTATTCAGGTATGAGGACCAAGCAATTAGTGTTTGAGATATTGAAGAGATCTCTTCTATTCAAAGTGAGACCATGGATAGTAGTAAAGCATTTGTACCAGTTGCTGTCGCATTATTAGGCAAGTCTGCGCTTGGTACGTCTTTTTCGGCTAGTGACTCTTCAAGGGCTGTGGGAGTCAGTTTATGATTATCACTTAACTCGTCTTTTGAGAGCATTCCTATTTCAATTTGTAATTGACAGAGTGCAAAATAAAATTTTTATTGCAAAAACTAATCTCAAGCTCATAAATGAATGAATGAAGATTTGGTTTGCAGCAAAAACTTAGGGTTATTCAGTGATGGCTCTCGATGGTTCTTGGGATCTTTCAAAGGTCAGAGTTAGGAATTCAAGTTTTCGATCAGATGGCTGATTGACTTTGAATGGAGACATTGGATTCCAAATTTGTAGCAAGACTACCTAATGCAGATCATTCTCTATAATATGGTTAAACTGTGAACAATTTAACGAGAGGATGAAGGACCTCCAGTAGGGGCTTTTTCACGGTAGCCGTTCAAAAGGCCTCAACTAGGCAACAGCGGCAAGATCAGAATCGACTTCACATCTATCATAAACAAATTTTTTATTATGTTTGGAACGATTCTGTTCATAATCATCTTCATTATCGTTCTCATAAATTTCTTCACTCTTTACTCTCCCACAATATATAAGACAGTATATATCCATAAATATACATTTTAATGATGCATATGATTCTTAAGTTATCGTCATTCGATTATAGCTAAGTGAACGACTAATTGGAATCTTTTCAACGGTGTGACTCCTTGAAATCCTCAGTTCTACGGGGATTTGACTACGGATGATCCTTATCGGGCAGCCTACAGTAATGGATCAACTAATGGCAAACTCAGCCAAGGAATGAATTCTGGCACATAAGTTGGGCGCTCTTCTGCATGCAAATTAATAGAATAAAAATACTCCAATAGTGGATGACTTGATAAATTGAATAACTATTTTTTTTAAATTCTGTCCATTGCAGCGGACAAAAATTTCCATTTTACTAGTTGATCTGATATTTGAGATAACTTTCAAATGATCTTTATCTATAATGCGAATGATAAATTATTCCTTAATTACTCTTTAATATACAGCATTAAAGAACTTTGCATTCCTGGTGGTATTTAATCTTAGGTTGGCATCCAGCAAATGTTAAGCAGTTACTTCCGCCGATCTCATATTTGAATTGAGAAGATTAACACGAGCTCATTTGTATTTTATGTGGAGATATACTATATAACACGGTGTCTGCTCTGAAGCTCAGAATATTCGCTTCGAAAACCACACAAAGGTGTTGAAGATGATATAATATTACTGGTTCATATATAAAAAAATTTCCTCTTTTATTTTCTCATTCCACTTATCAGACCTATACTCATATTTGAAAGAATGAAAACTAACTCACCTCTTATTTATTTATATTAAGTTTACTTTCAATAGGCAGGAAAAGCCAACAATTGAAACGATTGAATACGAGGTTAAATAGAAATCAGCAATCAGAATACAATATTAAATGTTCAGATTTCTTGTTGTGGTTTTGTAATTGAGGGATGTAACTTTCAGATCAGAACATTTGACACCGCGTAACTGCTGAGCTTCAACAAAAGCCACCTTGGCAATTAGTAAGTCAAAAAAAACTTATTCGTGATTTGGTGGCTCCTGGCATTAATGAATATTCCTGCGTCTAGAGTGTTTAATGTACACCTCTGACACAGCATTTCTATTCTCAGTTTGCTTTAATCGTCTGGGACTTCTTGATTCTGAGGGCGCTCTGTTTCCAGAATCAGAAAGAGGGGATTTTGAACTATTCATCGCTTCGGAGATATCCAATCTCAATCGATACTGCCGAGTGCTTCGTTTTGTCACTCGAGGTGATTTATTCCTCCGTCGAGAGGGTTCTTTAGCAGCTTTAGCAGGCTGTTTTTTAGCGCGAATGCTTATTATGGCTGCTCCGATGAGTCCAACGATAACATGAATCGTCCGGAAAATCAAAGCGGAGCTAAGCATTCCAATCAGGAGGTAATCAAAAACTTCAACATCTACTACGTCAATGAGCAAGCTAGCAATAAAGCTTACTAAAACAAAGAAATTTTCTAAAAGATTAAATGCAAAATCCACTTTCGATTTCTTTGAGTCTGACCAGGCATCTAGGATTAGCCAGCCAAATTCCAGAATAAGAGCAGGGATGATTTGTAGCAGAGGATATGATTGGCTCATCCCAATTAGCATTGTAACACACAGAATTTTGATGAATTTTAACGGAAGCGCTAATTGTCTTTGCAAGCGATCAGAGACAAATGGTGCGAGAAGACCCTTTGATAGAATCTCCTTGAGAGATATATTGAGGGATACTTTATTTCGCCTGCTGTGTCTCTGAGGTTCTGTTGCCTCTTTGGGTGTCTTTAGACTTTCTCCTTTAAATAAGAGTATCGCAACAAAAGCAAAGAATCCAAGCCAAATACAGATCACCAGAATCATGAGGATGAGACCAGCAATACCACACGCACCGTCCTTGTAGGAGCCCGATATAATTGTGGCGACAAGACCAATCAGAAAAGGAATTTCACTTCCAGTCAGATATATTATTACTGTGTTGTAGAGGGCTGCCGTAATTTTACTCAAGACAGCAGATACTTTTGAATTTTTTCTAAGTAAATGTGTCAGAAAGTGAGAGAGCACAGCAATTAGGAGAAACGAGGTTTGCTGACTCATATAGCTCCCATAGTTGAGGATGAATTGACCTGAAATTATTATCCGTGAGAAGGCGCCATCCGTAAATTGTTTATCTGCGGAGTCTTCAACGGCCTTAGAAAAGAAATTTGGGAAAACTTGACTTGCAATCGTAGCTTTGAAGAAATCGAGGACTCTTTGACGAAAAGGGAGGTTGATCAGCACAAAGAGAGATGCAATTTTTATCAATGCTAAGTATGAGTAGAGGTTGTAGATAGAAATTCCTGACGTAAATGATGACACGGAACTGGGAACAAATTCACCGATAACTGCTGCAGCTGTGGGAGCAAATGACATCGTCGTCAGAATTGTACTTGGTACTGTTGTCACATCTTGGGTTTTCGAGTCACCTGTCGTTGCGTTAGTTGTTTTTGTGCTATTTGGAGTTGATGCTGAATTGATTTGGCAGCTGGAGCCGTTCAGAATAAGGGGCGGATTACAAGATGTGCAGTCATTGCCTGTTGAACCTAGACAGGTGTTGCAAGAAGGATCGCATTTAGCACAACTACCTGAGTCAGCCATGGGAGTCACTAGGTCTAAATAGTAACCTGCGTGGCATGAGGTGCATTCTTGGGAGGATGGTCCTGAACAACTTGAGCAACTACTATCACAGTCCAAACATTTTCCCAGACCCGTATCTTCGTATGTCTTTGCAGGGCAGGTGCTATAACAGAGCGAAGCTGAAGCACTGACCTTTAGAGGATAGGTGCTTTTGCATTGAAGGCACGCCGTGCCGTTGGTACAACTGAGACAGCTGCTGTCACAGGAAAGACACTCGGTATTATCTTGAGAAGGGTAAAAACCTGTAGGACAACTAACAATGCATTGAAAAGTGTCAGAACTGTTGGGATTGTATCGGAGTCTGCCGCTTTGACAAGAGAGGCAGTCAGTGTTTAAATTGCCGTCACACGTGAGACAACTGGGATGGCAGACATCAAGGCAGGTCATCTGATCCGAAAGCGTGCCTAATGTAAAGCTACAGCCAGTGAGGCAATCCATTTGGTTATTCATACCGCCATTGTTCCAGAGAGAGAAATATTCGAGTTTCCCTTGAAAAGAGCACGTGTTATCTCCTATCCAAAACTCATCTGTTGTTAATTCTGCATAAGTTAGTGTAATTAGCTGCACAATTGACGAAGTGGAGGGGCTGGCCGTGGGAGTAGAGCTATTTACAGACACAACGAATACAAATGAATCGTACGGGTCATAGAATATTGTTGAGATTGCAATGGTGTGAAAATAATCGTTGTTGAAGACTGATGTCCCTGGAACAGCTGCCTGGTAATTACCAATCCAGTTATAACTGAATATAAGAGATCCTGGGGCTATTGAGGAGCTAAAACCAAAACTATAAAGTTCAGTTCCACTTGCAGTTTTTCTCGAAAAAATTTTCTGATATCCACAATCCGTTCCCAAATTGAAACGAAGCCTCATCAAGATTGTAATCATTCTCAAGGGAGTAGTGAATACTTTTCCAGTTGGCCATTTGAGATAGCGTCCATTCGCAGGAAAATGTAAAGAATCAGTTGAGGCATCATAGGAAGGAGCTGGCGCTACTCCTAAATTGAAGGTCTTTGCTGATACTTGCTCAGTGGCAGACTCGCTGGAAGAGAAGACGAAATTTACCCATGGGGAAATTTGGTTAGTGTACCGCTGAAAATGAGCTGCCTGGTTCAAATATGTGCCAAGAAAGACTGTAAGCGCAGCTAATGAATAGCTTCCGCATGAACTTGACGTGCCGCATATATAAATTTTCGAACCACTTGTCGTCACTGACCAGGAGTCCGTGCTTGTGAAAGGTAAAGTAAGCTCAGTAGAGGCGTCAGGCTCATATAAGCTCCCGGTAAATAGAGTCGTGCTTGAGGTCCAAGTATATAGATAGAATGATCCTAATTGATAATCAATAGCAAAGCTTATATAAGCCCAATAGCTTAAAACCGTAGTTGGATCTATAGTGACGGTCTGACTACTCAGAGTAGTTTGGTCAGTGACAACTTTGGCTGCAATCGGGTTCGAGGATAATGGTAGAAAATCCAAGCTGATGCGATTTTTGTTTCCATCTCCTTCAAATTGGATGAAGTTTGTCAATGAAATCGATGAAAGCATCCACCATCCGATCGTAAAAGCTTGAAAAGTCTGAGTTGTTGGAATAGATGGAAAATAACTTTCTAAATTATATGTCCATTGCCCCGAATTGAGAGTTTCAGTCAAGATAACACTTGAGGGGCAGGTGGTTACTCCGTGGTACGTGAGGAGCTGCAATGATAGCAGGATTACCGATAGAGCTAACTTTGATCTCATGTATTAATAAATTTAATTCCTGTATTTAAGAAAAGATAACAAAGATCCAGAAAATAATCAAGTCAATCCATAATTAGATTAATCACTCAATTCGACAAAGAAAATTGCTCTTCATTGCATTCCTATTCACAATATTCCAACTCCTAAAGGATAATACCAGCTTTCAATTACTATTTTGTTAAGATTAATGCAAAGCAGGGTGGCCTGGACGAATAGAATTCACGAAATGGCCCAACTACAAGACAAAACAGTAGAAATATTGCACTCAGGTGTTTTTTTGTCGATTTCTTCGATTTTTTGGAATGTTTTGAGCGAATCTTGCAAGTCTACATATTTCGCCCTGACCTTTATTAAGTCAGAGTATTCTCTTTATAGCGTGTAGATCTTTAAAGTGAAGCTCCAATGCTTGGAAAGCTCATTACTTATTTAATATGTCTGCTTCATGTTATCGATATTCGTAAATGGATCAACAATTGCAGCTTTTTTGGGGGTTTCATTTGATATAAGCAGAATTTTTCTCTCATTTTATCCTTTAATAATCGAAGATCTTGAGGTAACCTGATCGAATTAATTTGATTTTGATATTCTCAAATATTTTTGAATGAACGATGAATTATGAAAATTACCAAACTTCAGAAAATGACAGAGCATGCTATTTGAGATCAATTCCTATCTGTGAAAAGATTCTTCATCGGTTCCGCATTGAAAAAATTCAGCAATAAACCTCAGCTCTTCTGCATATTACCAAAAAGAAAAATAGGACTCCATTTCGATGTTAGCTATCTTTCCTTGAAGGAGAGTTACAGAACCTGAAGCGAATTTACAAGGAATCAGAGAAGTTTTTTTTGATAACTGAAAATCGTATTTGAGTAAGATAAATCCTTAAATGGATTCTAAGAAATACTAAACAATTAATCAGTGCAAGAATTTGATTATTTGGAATAAAGAAGGAAAATGAAAGACAGAGAGCTGAGCATCTAATTTCGGGCATATTTAGAGTAACCAGAAGTAAGAACTCAATTTCTTGAGTAAATTCTCAATGGAAATGCTTACCATGCATATGAATTAGCCAAACAGCACATCTAAAGAACGCTGGTGCTATTCCTACTATTATCAATTTGAAAAAAACTTCTCTTGTTCAGAGAATAAATGAAATCTACTGGTGAGCGAAGCACTGGTTTGCTATTACTTCAATCAATGAAAAAAAAAAAATGCAGCAATATGTATTTAAATTAAGAATAGTTTGGTTCATCTACTTTTTCGGGCTATTTTGACTCGGTCAAGTGCTAACTGTTTGTAAAGCCAACGTTAAGTTAGAGCTTCAAGCACTCTAGCTAAGTCAATAGAATATATTTGTATTGCATTCTCAATTTAAAAAAGCATTTTGGCAAAAGTGATCGACTAGGAGACATAACATGAAGACTGATGCAACTTGCAGATAACCCTACCTGCCTCTTACACAGAAATTTTATTAATCAAGCTCCAAACATCACACACCCATGAATTTAGAAGAAAACTCATTGTAAAACATGAAAATCATCGTAAATGTTGAAATTCTGACTGTCATCTGATGACAGGCTTGAATTTAATTCTTCAAGCTCCTTTGTCAACGATTTGCTGAAGCCGTTATTGATTTTTTCTTTTTCATTTTCTATTTCGCTGTCTTTCTCCCTATTCTTGGCAGGTATTGCACCTAACGCTTGCTGAATAAGAGATTTCTCCTCTAATTCATGATTAATCTCTAGTTTTTCCGAATTATTATGAGAGTCATCTTTTTTTACACCCGATTGCTTGATATTTTCAGAGTCAGACTCATCGTTTGATTCAAAAGAGCAATCTTTTGCATTTAAGGGTCTAATTAATTTATAACGGGTATTGTGCAGCTCTAATTGGTTTTTCAATTCATGACCGTTTTTTTTGATTCTTTTTATTCCATTCTTATCAGATTCTTTCTCAAGCAGAGCTTTAAGCCTGTAACTTTTGTTCATTTTTGCAACTAAAGACTTTTTCGAAGCTTTTTCACAAGTTGCCATTGTATTCAACTCTACTTTTTTCTTTTGCGAGAGTTCTAGATTCTGATTCAGAGATGTGTCTGAACTTGCATTTAGTTGAGTCGGCATTGCATTCACGCTCGCCTTTGAGCACGAATCAGAAGTAGCCGTGCGCTCTTTGATTTTGTTTGTCATTTTTGTTGGAAATTGATTCTGACAAAGCGAATTATTTGATACGTCTGTTTCCATTTGAGTAGAAAGGGCGTTTTCAAAAAGTATTTTGGTATTTTGAAGAAAGAGAGAGCTGTAATAGGTTTCCATGAGCTGTTGTTGGTACATAGGCGAATAAAATTGATTGAAATTTTGGGCTAGTGGTCCAAGCGATGTTGGATAGGTTGGATATGTGTGGATGAGGCTGGAGTCGATAGGAATGAGTGATTTTTGAAGTTGAGAAGGCAACATAAGCAGAAAGCTGATTGAGTTTATAAGCAGACCGAAAGGATTCCAAAAAATTAATAGCGTCTGTTTTATAAACAGACTTGGTTAAATTTTTTTGAGTAGGCTGGACTTTATTTGAGAGGTAAGCAGCATAATTAATTTTAGTAAACGCAGAAACACCTCTTCGAGCAAGCACTTGAAGCTATACAAACAGAAGCCAAAAAAAGGGAGAATATGGAGCAAAAGTGCACAAAATAGATTAGTCAAAGACTTTCGACAACAAATACTTTTAGAAATATGTGGTCTATGGTTATGTATCTTGAATACAGTGAGATTAGCAGAGAACTGCTTGTTTTGTATTCAAAAGAGCTCGGTATAACAGTGTTAGACATCAAGCTTGTAAATTTCTTCTTAATGAGGATTTTTGGAACATAAATGAATCGTAGCAAGAAAATAGAATAGTTAGCATTGTAAATGTTAAATTTCGCAGGGAAGATATCAGAAAATTGGTAATTCTAAATGATATCAAGTTATTCTAAGAGATTTTGCTTTTTTATTCTCTTGAAGTTTGGAAACCGGAAGAGGTTGATGTTTAGAATGAGAAATGTTTAGTTGGTAAACTCATCAAATTTTAGAATTTCTCAAAGTCGAAGTAGATACCAAAATTAACTAGGTTTTAGGTACGAATGGGAGATTTTATAATGATTGTCTGCTGATTCTCTCTTTCTTCCTCTCTTATGGATACTTCTATGATAAATCACAAAAATACATATAAGGCGAGCAGTCAGCATATGTGCACAAGGCATCCCACGTGTAAAATAAAGAATTTTTTGAACTTTTCAGACTTTTCTGTTTGGGAAAAACTGAGGAATCATAGAAATCACTCTTCCAAATCGAGACTGAGTCAATAAAAAGAGGGGTATTCCAACAGGTTTTTTATAGCGGAAATTTAAGAGGCAGCTCTTTTGAGCCTACTTTTCAAGAGCAAAACATTGCTGAGGTGTGAAATTGTTAATTCAGAGTGGATAGATGTATCTTCATCTAATTTTATCTAATTTCGAGGATTTTTTTCGCTCATCCAGACTGATGAAGAGGCAAAGCATGAGTTTTGTGAGTAGAATAACATATTTCACAAGAAATTTAAACAAAGAATGTCATCTACCAAGATCGCCAAGAAGGTGATATTCACTTTAAATTAGTGTATTTTAATAAAGCAATATTAATTAATCTGAGTCTTTCTAACTCTAATTAGAATCTGAAAGCTTCTCTCAGGAGGCCAGAAAATACAACTTTTCAAATTCTAAATAACCTGATTCTAAATTACTCAGAAATGATAGAAACTTTGCTGAAGTAATAGTCTCTGAAGTTCTTTCTCTTTAACAGTTCCGCAAATTTGTGTTTGACCGAATGGAGTTTGAAATTCCCGCTCGTTAAAATCTGAATAATCAAAAGCTTTTTATTTCCATTTAGAATACAATAAGTGCCTAAATATTTAATAGAATTCAGAAGAGAAATTATTCGCAGTATCTTATCCCAAAGAAGAAAACTGCTCTCTGTTACAAAATTAGTTAAGCTTGATTAATCCAAGTGAAAAACATCTTTTTTACTCTCTAAAACGCCATACTTGCTTTTGTAGAAAAGAAATGTGATGAGAACCGGTTTTCCTTACACAATGAGATTTTGATTAGAAGTTAAATCATTTAATTAATCTCGAGTCCGAAATCAGCGGGTTTTGAATATCCAGGAGAAAAATAAATTATTTCTATGGTAAAAGAATCTGATTTAGCACGTATAAACTTTTTTTTCAGTGAATTTCCAAAAGTTAAGAAATTAATCAAAATATACAATTTGAATTATAATCTCAGCGTGTCTAAATCGAATCATCTGTCAGAATCGATTAATTTCTATTCAAACAAATTAATGAAAAAGAAGGGATTTTTAATCGTATTCTCGCTACTTACTCTATCACAAATTCGTAAAATCAGTCCTTGACGAAGTATAACTCATGACCTTTTTAGCAAATGTTGGAGGATACCATATACTTTATCCTCAGGAGGAGGTGCATGATTATGTTGCTGACCCGACTCCAACGATCCGTGCTATTAACGATTTAGATCCAGCTATCACGGTGAACCAGACTCAGTCAGGCTATAGTTTTTGGGCATATCGGAGCAGTAGTGACTGGCCAACTGACGCATTCCATACCATTTTCCTTCTCTCGAATGACCCAAGGTAAGATAATGTTATCAGCAGTTCGGATAACCTGTTCAGTGTCGGCAATGGAGATGGAAGGCCTCTATTTGCGACTTTTTCTACAAGGGATTACGGCAGATACGGCCCTCATTTTGTAAGGGCAGATCAGCTTAATGGGCTTAATGACGCACCAGATGGATATGTAAAATAATAATGAATTCAAATTATTTCCTAATTGCTCATTTGGTCGTAGGTCCCAGCCTCTGATATTCCTCCTGATACTTGGACGTACTGCGGTGTTTTCGCTGATGGTCCCAATGACAAAGCATATTTTCTATTCTACTACATAACTTCTGGCATGACGGTCAATATTCATTACGAATCATTCGCCTTTACTGGTTTGTGGCAAATCATGCCAACCGCGAAAATATATATTGGAAAGAATCATATCGGAACTGAACCCTGCATTTGTAAAACTGCCAGGGTGAGAGTTTATTTTGGACTTCAAATTGGCCAACAAGATATCCTTCTGGACCTAAGTCTTAGAGAT
>ENA-UOUE01001656-UOUE01001656.1-compost-metagenome-genome-assembly--contig:-NODE-1656-length-13142-cov-17.356755_pt1 | contig 13142 bp, 12 predicted proteins | sample MGYA00238146_ERZ747223 | MGnify/ENA primary metagenome ERZ747223 (study PRJEB28781, sample SAMN06268865) | compost metagenome | isolation source: single cell | place: USA: California, Emeryville, Joint... | reverse complement strand
TAATATAATAGCACATTTTAACCTCTCAGCGATCTCAATGAAGCGTTAATTCAGTGTGAAGATAATCTACCCATTCATTTGTGACTGTCCCGAACCATAAAATAGAAAAAATGGAAACTTTCATATTAAGATTATGCTTCTTACAACAAGACATAGAAATATACTCGTTCTTTCTCGAAATAATGACTGACTGTGTAAACTGTGTAAAGAATACCAAAAAAAGCTATGTCGCATCACCATTCTCTCAGAAAGAGTCCTTTCCCTCCATTTTGGTTCCAAGAGAGCTATTACAATATCAATTTTTTCATACAGTCGCAGATTTGGTGCGTTATGCAAACTTTTTCATCTTTAAGGAGCAATCTGCTCTCTTCTAGCTTTAGCCCAGTTGAAAACCTCAACAACCGCTCGTAAAGTGAATAGACTGCCAAGGAAAATTCCAGCTACGATTAGAGGCTTCAGTATAAGATCAAATATGTCGAAGCAGTCTCCTTTGGCTGTCATCCCGAGTCCATTTGAACAAGACGTGCAGTATGGCGTTTCCGTTGTTGAATTAAGGACGCAACTGCCGCATTTTGAAGGGCAAGCTTGACACATGTACATGCCATAGGAAAGAGAGTAAGTTCCGGATGGACAATATGAGTAGCAATAGCCGTCATAATAATAATCAAACGCTGCTAGACAATCTTCGTATGTTTTAGCTTTCTTAGATTGAGCCGTAGCGAGAACCAACACCAACTGGAAGAGAACTAATGCCTTTAATGACATTTATGAGTAACTGCAGTAATATATTATTCGAGTTTGTTTAATTTCTTAAATCTGATCAATCGGCAATTCTGGAAGAGCTTAGCATGAGAATTTTTCCCGTGGTCTCTGCTAATTCCTCATCAGAATGGGTTTTGGTGTTCTAATTGTGATAAAAGCTTGCGTTTGAGTAGAGGCAGTCATCAAACTCCACTAAGATCGAAAGGGAACGAATGCAAATTCTTGGAACAGCAATTGATTTCTAACAAAAAACAAAAAAAGAAAATTAAACCATAACAAAAGCTTCTTATCTGTATGAAGAAAAAAATCTAATATAATTCAAATATTTCGCAATGGCTAAATAAGTTTGAGATTCCCCTCAGTAAGTATCCTATTCATTTCGAGTGACGAGACAAGAAAGAAAGCGTCTGATTTCAATATAACAGTATAATAGGAATCAAATAAGCAAGTACACTAATTAAAAGGAAGAAATTGTTGAGTGTGATGATTCACAGGACTTTTTCGTTGCATATTTTTAAGATGTTGATTTCTTCATTCTAATGGTTTAGCAATGATTTGAGTATTTTAGTGAGAAATTTTCCAGAGACCCTATTTATCAGTAATGCCAAAATTGATATTTGTCTAATTCTCATTGAGGTGAGAAAATACAAGCTCCAGCAATTCATTCACTATCACTCTATTTTTCATTGATAACTTGAAAAATTCCGAACAATGCAAGACACCAATAGGAGGAGGGTCTTGAACCATCATAGTGCTTGCTAGTGCTTGGAATAACTCAAATTAAAGCGTAGAATCTAATCGCTAAGAAACTACTACAATGCCTTTTTAAACTTTTCAACTGCTTTCCATCAAGCATCAAGGTATTATTAGTCATATGCAAAAAAAGTGGCAAGTCGCTTTCCTTTGAACAAATCACAAAGTATGTAAAAAACGTCAAGCAAAGTGGTAGAATGCACTCATTCCTCATAAGGGCGATTCCCACTCTGTCATGATTCCAAGAGCCAGATAAGGAACTCATTTTTTTCTTCTTCTTCCTCATTAGATTTAGGAATTTCACAATGTTCCGGACCTCACAGAGATTCTCTCCTAGCTCTATTCCATAAGATTATCTCTACGACAACTCTCAAGGTCAAGAGTACGCTGAGAAGAATTATAATTGCGATAACAGGCTTAATCACAAAATCAAAGACTTCTAAGCAGCCTCCAGAGAGTGTTGTTCCGAATCCTTTCGCGCAAGACTGGCAATAAGGTACTTTCGTTGTGGCATTGACTGTGCATTCATTGCATTCTGAGGGACATGCCAAACAAGTATTAGCGTCGTCTGGAGAGTAGTAAGTTGCACTCGGACAATATGAGTAGCAATACCCCTCAAAATAATAGTTGGAATACTCCTTACATTCTGCATATGTCATCGCTTGTTTAGATTGAGCTGTAGTGAGAACTAAGGGCAATTGAAGGGCAATTAATACCTTTAATGACATCTGCGAACAGGGAAAATGTTTTATAAATTTTACAGTTTATTTCTTAAATACTAAACTGATCACTGGAAAATTTAGAAATTGGACTCCCACTTAGGCGCCTAATTAAACTCCTAATGAGCCACCTAATTCGACTCCTAATGTGTCTCCTCATGAGTTTCCGAATAAGACTCCTCAACAAGATTTTCCATCAACCTTCCTCAGCACGTCTGATGGCCTAATTGGAATGAATCAAGTCCGCTGTTTGAGCAGAGAGAGAGATTGACAAATCGACCCACGAGAACATATTATGTAACGAGCAATCATTGCTTGTAATTTCCTTGTTCGGCTTGACTAATAACAGAAATAATATAATATTAAAAACCAATCTAAAAAGAGAAGGGTGTCCAAAGGAACAATCGAAATTTTGGAATAGTAATGGACAGAATGCGTCAAAGCAAATAAAATTATCCCGGCGACTGCGTATTCGGTTTTCTCAATTTCAATTTTAGCTCACAGATGGGAAGAAAAAGTTTGGTATCGTCTGTAAATAGATATAGACCCTCTATAGAATATGAAATAAGTTGATAATGTCATTTTAGAGGCAAGATTCCTAGTATGAAGAACAGCAAAAACAGCGCAATAGTCGTGTCGCAAAACGAACAGTACGTACTTTATATGAAAAAAAACTTCTAAAAAACTCATTACAATGGGAATTGCCTTTCACAAACTCTTCTCTTTTGATTTCCCAGACAATGAAGTATAAAAGTTGTCTCTGCATGTGTCATCTTAGTGGCTCTTTGGATTTTTCCATTCTTAGTTGGCATGCTGGCGTGCTGCACGAGATTTCGACCATGAATATACCTCAACAGCCGCTCTTAAAGCGAAGAGCGCACCAAGGAAGATAGCTACTGCGATAAGCGGCCGAACAACAACATTGCTTACTTCGAAGCAGCCCCCAGTAACCGTACTTCCAAGTCCATTTGAACAAGACGTGCAGTAGGGTGTGTCTGTTGTTGAATTAAGGGAACAGGAACCGCAATGAGACGGACACCCGAGGCAGGAGTAAGAACCATTTGGATTATAGTAAGTTCCACGGGGACAATATGTATAGCAATACCCTTCATAATAATAATCGAAGTCCTCTTTGCACTCTGCGATTGATGATGCATTCTTAGTTTGTGCTGCTAGGGAGACAGCCAAGAGTAGCTGAAAGAGAAGTAATAACTTCAACGACATCTTTGAAGACATTTGCTATTATTCGTATTTTAATTTCTTTATTGATCACTTGGCAATTTAACACATTGAATTTTTCCGCTGGTATTTAACTTATTATTCCAACAGAACCAAGTCTGATCCTGTTGAGAGCATTCTGACAGTGGATTTGATTAATCAGAAAACGCCTTCTTGTTGCTTATCGAGGAAACTCACATCTAAAGTGATGAGTTGATCTACTCAAACGTCTCCATGACTTGAAAAAAGAGAATTGTACCATATATCTTTATGCGTTTCTCTTTCGAAACATGATATTTTTTTCTCGTCAAGGTTTCTTAGGCAAAATACTGGCTTATTGAGCAGATTACCAAGAATTTCTTTCAAGCTCTTAACGTCCATCTCACAATTCTTTGCAAGAAGTGCCACACAAAAAAAGTTATCTTAGTTCCTAATTCTTGTAATTAAATATCGACTCAACAGATTTCCGATCTGACCGATAGAAAATCCCAGCACATGCAACTTATATGTATTGCCGAATCAAATGACCATTCATGCACTTGTAAATCACGAGAGTAACCAATCTGGAACACATTCACTTCCTCTTTTACAGAATCATTGTCTTGAATTTAACTTGAAGTGAAATACTTGCTGTATCAAAAAATTTTGACACAACCCCAATAAAATAATAATAAGATCGATCAGAACCACAGCAAATGGAAGAAGTGAAGGAACCTCAAAAAGCTTCAACTGCAAACGAAACAAGTACAGAGACCTGGAAAATTGCTTATTCCACGGCCTACTCAAATATTGTGTCCATTTACGACTCGAAAAATCCTGAAAATTCTAGTTTTTTTCAAGGTCCTCAAATCGGGGAATCTAACATAGGTAAAAACGACTGAATCCTTTGAATATCCATTCTTAATAGGCAAATGGACTTACATTGAGCAAATCCCTTCGAGTGATATGCTTTTGTCTTTAATTGTCAAGCCAGAAGGTGCGATCAACTTCGAAATATTTGATATTTCAAAAAGGCAGGTCATTTACAGCATGGGTGCATTGTATGGTGGTACTAATCAATGATTTACCTCTCATTTTTCGTAATGAATGGAATGATCGTATAGACTATTGCACAGGAGGATTTACTTGCAATAGAGCAAGACCAATCATCGGAATGTTAGCCTGCAAAGACAAATACTCTTGCCAGATATTTGATTGTGTAGAAATGAGAATAATCAAAAAGATCCCGTGGACTCAAGCTCACGATAGTCAGTGTTCTAGCATGAAAGATATTAAATTTCTTTGAAACAAAAAAAAAGGTTATGTCCAAAATATGAGCTTCAATCCTAAGGGCGATAGATTGGCTACGATCTCATGGACTGGCAAAAGTGTGATATTCGATGTCAACACAGGAGCACAGCTGTTTCGTATAGACCATGGTTACGACCGATTCCTAAATCCACGTAACTTAGCATGGATTCGGTTCAAGAAAGATAATCGCTTCAACTTTGCTGCAGGTTCATCAAGTAGGTGTCGGTGGAATGACTTAGAGCCGTTAATCGCTGTGAAACATAACGAGAATATCCTTGATCTTATTGACATTGAAATGCAGAGCAAAAGAACGGCCTTCACCTTACCAAAGACCGAAGATTCTTACAGTAAACAACAAATTCGAGAAAATAATGATAATTGTTCGATGAGACGCTATCACTTGGATCGAATGGAAGTCCAATGATGGGAATACACTTGCGCTTGGAACGAACAAGGGCAATGTTCTGATTTGGGACAGAAGAGACGAAAAAATAGTGCAAAAAATATCTGCCCATCAATGTTTGCTTCCTTCACTTTTCGTTACTAATAATTCAATCTTTTAAAATATTAGCTAACATTAGATCACTAAAATGGAGTTCTTGCGGTACACTGATGGCTACAGCATCTCTAGATTTCAAAGTGCCTCTGACTGTGACTGATGTCCGAAATGCTAAAACAGTTTCCATAAGAAGCAGCCCGAATCAAGGTAACAGACTCATTTATTAGCTTGTAATTTATTATGATGAATGTTAGATACCATTGACTCCGTATGCTTTATCAGTGAATAACGATGAGAAATTAACGAGCAAGAAGATCTTTGAACGCTTTCGATGATATATGTCAGTCTGAAAGCGAACGCGAAAGGTCATCAATCTATTATTTCGTTGACAAATAAAAAAAACTGCAAATTCATAATTACACGTGAATATCAAAAACTGTAGGTAGATCTTACTTGAACACGTTGAGATAATTCTATGCAATAAAACCTCAAAAAATGATTTAAAAGTTATATTTTTTCTCGAAAGTATCAGAATACAGGCTGCTCGATCTCAAACTTCTCTACCCAATAAAGAACAATAGTAATTCTATTGATGATTTCTTAACAGTACATATAATTGACACATAAAATGTGCATATTTGGTTTACATTAATTAAAAAACGCTTGAGTATCAGCTTATCCTCCATTTTAAAAAAATAAATAATGACACTAAATAACTCATGACGATGACGATCAAATCGTCCTGAATTTCAAGTCGAAAGTCTTCTTTATAAAATAAGATTGAAAATCACATGAATACCCTTTCTGAACATTACTTTTTCCATTTTGGAACATTTTCGTGCAAATTTCTACACAAAGCATTATAATTCAATCAATTGACTTTGCTGCTACCTTTAAAAATTTTCGCGTGGCTCCTTACTTTCAGTACCATGTCTATTGCCTTGAAGAGCTCAACGCCTTCGTAGAGATGCAGATATGCAATGGCAACGTGCACACTTCTGAACACTCCATAAGTGCAATGAACATATACTCTCTAATCGAAGTATTTCATGAAACAATTCAATTATAAAAGGAATATTACCTTGTGCGTTTCGATCAATTCTTTCAAAAACCGAGCTCCTTTGGCAGCTTTTTTGATTAAATCGAATGGAGAATCCTCTATCGGGAAATTATAAGTTGGTATATTATTGTTATTTTCTGGAGCTGGAGCTTTTGAGCTGTGATTTCGTCTCTCTTGGTCTTTGGAGGTTTCTAGACTCATAATTGCACCGATACTTTCTCCGGAGAGTAACTGCTTCTCGCTGCTTTCGTTGATGCAAGAGCCTAAGAAAAGGTAATCATCGTCAGCACAAACTCGTGGAAATTGCAAATTAGTTACCAAGCACCAAGCGAGCGTTTATTTCTGAAAACATAAAATGTCTGTATTCAGGCCGTTCAACAATATTAATACCGTTTTCTTGGACTCTAATTCCTTTCTGAAGGTTTTTCACAATTTTTTCAGGGTCAAGTAGGTATTTGTAATCAATCCGCCGATTTTTGATAGGCGCTTTTTTCTTCTTGTTGATAAAGTACACAGATATATCGATATTCTCAATTTTCAATGGGACCCAATATGTGCTTGAAATCCAGTAGCTAGGCGCATTGTGACAACTCACAAACTCCAACTCCGTGCACTTTTCTCTGATATTTAGCTGCTGGCTGAGTATTCCCAAAGCTCTTCGCTCAAACAGATCCGAGCCGAAAACGTTCTGCAGGCAAATCTTAAGTTTCTGATGTCCCCATCTGTCTTCTACCAGTCAAATTATTAATTGATTCTTACGAAGGAGCCGTTACCCAGGTAAAACTCCCGTTTATTCCTAAGGTCTGCTCTGAAACATCTATTCAAGCCTTCTTCCCAAATTGCAGGCCCTTGGTCGGGATAGAATGAAGGAGCAATAACGTATTTATAATTGAAATAAACTGATGACTTCATTGGACTTATTTCTACTTCTTTCCACCAAAAATCGCCCTATGTTTCGATAAATCACAATTAAAACAAAGCAGTTAATACTTCATGCCACTCGAGTTGGACTGCTGATTGAAGGTCCCATCTGTTCTCAATAGGTGACTTAATTACGACGTAGACAGAGGAACCATAATTGCATCTATAGTGGATGTTGAAGGTAATTCGCACTTTTTCTTTATTGTTTTCCATTTTCTATTAATTGGGTGACGATTACCAATGAATTATAGGTATTCAGTGATTCTTAGATTCTGAGTTCTAAGAAGCTATACGTCATGGATTCTCGATAAGTTCAGTATAAATTTAATTAAGATAGTTCTATTAGAATGTGGGTTGCTCTCTAGAAAAGACTATATATTCGAAACCAGTCTCATTCAATCGTTAGAAGAACCGCAATTGATTTTATTACCGCATTTACCGGTAAGTCTTGATGATCATTCAAATAATCTGAGAAATGCTTTGCCAGTTTCTTCCTTTTGGAGTATTTAATTAATTCGCAGTATACTCGTGACGTAAGATTAATGAGATCATTTTGATTGATATCATAACTCAACAAACTTAAAATTTTTTTGGTTGGTTTTAGGAATGAAGAATCTTAAATAGTCAGTTCTAAATAGAGAAAGAAAGAAGAAAATTTTTGACAGTTTTGAGAAGAAGGATCTTTCCGAGTTGAGGCGAACACCAGGAACAACGTTGAGCACTCTTCTTCATAAGAAAGTTTTGCAAAGAAGATAACTTCAATTCAGTTCTAGATGATTATGAACAATTTCCATTTCAAATTTTAGAGAATCAGAAGGTAGAAGTATTGTGACGGCTGAAGCCTTGCTTGGTTATTAATTTGGTTAATAGGAAACATCAAATAATTCTTTTTTGAGGGAGGTGTAATCTCAGCGCAAAATATGAATACCATATGATTTCGTTCGATAATTCCTTATGAAAGTCATAGCAATGTTAGAATGAGGGGAAATCTCCTTGCTGAAGTTAGCCATTAGACACCGCATTTTAATTATAGAGACAACATCAGCCTTATAATCATGAAAAAAAGGCAGACTAGTTAATAAGAACAGGATTTTTCGATAGAAAGAGCCTACAGCTGATACTTAATCACTTCGATGCCTCATGTCTGATTAGAAGTAACCTGAAAGGACCCGATAATCCTATTTTCCCTAGATTAGATAGTTAACTCAACAGTATGAATTTATATTTTCAGAAAGTCAGTTATTACGAACTACTTTCGCTTCACAAAAAGATTGATTTCATCGTCAAAATCTTTCAACGCATTGCTAATCACCAAACCCAATGAAATTGGAGGCGTTGTACCTAATAGCACAGACTTCGCGAGTCGATTGTATCAAAATGAAATTAGAAATTCAGAACTGTTCTAAACTCGAGCGATTAAAAAAAATTAATAAGGGAAAATGCTCTCCAAAATTTTGCGGAAAAAAATATCCTACCTCCATGAATTGGTCAAATGCTCCTTCAGCGATGAGTTCCCTCTTCAGAAGCTAATATGACCAGATTCCATCACTTTTGCATAGGTAATGCCAAGAATCTATAGTATTATCATGACGGAAACAGATTATTTTATATTTCAATCAGAAAATAAGTCATATACACAAGACTGGGTGCCGAAAGACTCGATTAAAGCGAGCTAGCTCACTAAAAGTCTTAGATAATGCCTGTTACCATCTCTCTTTCCAAAACCACTCTTTTTTATCCTTATGAGAATATACAAATTCTAAAAAATTTTAAGGCAGCTTTATTCTTAGAAGAAATATAAATTGGTTTCATGGAAGGTTATTTTAATAAAAAAACAATGGATATTAAATAATTCGAGAAAATTTTAGAAAAGCTATCCTAAATAAGACTCATTCAATGTCAAAATTTGATCTCGAAGCATCACCTATTCCTGACACTACGTTTACAAATGCTTCATTGAGGTAGTAGTTTTCTATCTCAGAGTGAGCTACCTATCCTCCGATTAAAATAGCTTGGAGAACCTGTTTATATAGCTCAATTGGTGACTTTGAGAAGGCCTTCTAAACCTGGTTACCGTTTTGGGTTCGCGAATTTCTCTTTTATCGATTTTATTAGCTTGTAATCTTCAGTCAGAGAAATTCTTTTATTAGATAGAATGCCAGAGAAGATTTTCAAAAATAATCAAATCGTTTTGAGGATATTCTACTAATTTCAGGCTTTATTCACCGCAGTCAAGGTTTATAAATCAATTTACCAAACAAAAATTGAAAAATAGTTGGGATGGCGCAACCAGAACTAGTCAAATCCTCGGAAAAGACCCTCAAAAAATCTGCTTCCCAGTCCGAAAGCTCATTTCACTATAAACTTTATGCAATTCTTGAGGTAATTTACTCTCTCTCTCGAACTAGCATAATCTCTTCTATAGAACGAAGAATACAATGATATCATCTCATGGGACCTGAATGGTCTCAGAATAGAGATAAAAAAGCCCGAAGCTTTGGCAGAGAAGCTCTTACCGCTATATTTTACGCATAAAAAATTAGCATCTTTCGTTAGACAGGTACATTCTTTAACAAAGGTTATCTTACAGACTTTATAGTTAAACTTCTACGGATTCAAAAGCCAAAAGGAGATTGGTGGTGCTCGACTGTACTATCATCCGCTGTTCCAAAAAGGAAACAAGTAATTACATACATTCGAGAAATTCTCATGTCGTCATTTGTTAGGGATTTATTGGCCAAGATGGTCCGAAGCAAGCCGGCCAGCTCGAAATCGAAAACCGCCAAGTTAGAATCAGCTGTTACGGCTGCGGAAAGTTCGAGTCATGAGGTAATTTGTTGTTTTTCCGCAGTTTTACTAAGAAATATAGAAGAAGCATCACCTTGACGAGTTGCTGGAGGAACTAACACGTGCAAACCGACTTATTAGGCAGCTTCAGGATGAGAGAGAGCACCTGCTACGCGAAATAGACATGATGAGGTTAGTTAGAAACTATTGCTATTTATCGTTGATAAATTAAATGATTATAGGAGGCCTGGCTTTAATAATTATTTCGACTATGAAGCAACCAATAACTCCTTTCCCTCGAGTCTCCATCCAGCTCTCTACTCTTTCGCGTACAACTCTAATGAAAGTACGCAGGTGGATGGATCAGGTAAACTATGGGAGCATCCTTCAGATGGAACGTTTTAATTTAAATCGTATGAGCAAACTGCTGATCAAGCAGAGGAGAATGCATTCCTTCTAATGGGAGAGGAAAGCTTCCTCTAAGGCGAGTAGCTTGATCGGGGCCATTAACAACGATTTAATAATCTCATACGTACAATTAATTTAAGTCAATTTAACTTCATATATTTCCTTCATTATCCAGCACGCTAATGAAATTTCATACCCTCAAATTTATTATTTATGGTGAATTTACTTTTTGAAATTCGAATTGTGCTTAATTCACTTAACAATCATAATTGCTCTGAATCCGATGATAACTTGTAGTCTCGAGCCAGGATTCTCAATGATAGGGAGCATTATCGGAAGCGAGTTTCAAGACCTTTACGAAAGTAGATTCCATGTGAATACTGCGAAAATACATGTTTTGTGTCGGTACTTGTTGCTGAATCTTCAAATCAAATCTGCTTTATTATACTTTCTTTGAAAAACGCTGTTTCTATAGCGAGGAATCGAGTATACGAAGATCCTTTCCATTTGTATCAAACTTTGAAAATTTCAATTATCCTGAAATAATTAGTCATAAAAATTGCTCATGTAATCTCAGAAAAATAGTATCAATCGTCTGCCAGCCGCTGCTTCTATTTAATTGATACTCAATTCAGCTCTAGAAGATCTTGACTGCTGAGGGCCATTCTAATAGATTTAACTTTAAAGATTCAATGAGTTTTCCAAGAGCAAGAAAAGTACACGATAAAATCTACTTTTGTATTTGAGATTCGTTTTATTGTTTTGTGCTGAGAGTGAAGTTCCTTTGTAAGTTTCACTTTTCCTCTTTTGAAGCCGTAAGCGGAACAGAAAGCAAATATATCGAGATCTCAGATTAGATGAAAGAATTTATCATTTTCTTTTTGAGGGTACCTGTAGCAGCGTCTTGTATGGGCCAGCTAATTTGAACTAATCAATGAGAGATGAAGATATCATTGAGGAAGGTGCTGTTGGAAGCATGAATATAATAAGCTCCCTAATTTCAGAAACCCAGCCTGAATCTAATTATTTGGAAGCTGACTATTTTGTAAGGCTCTGTAAACCTATTTTTTGGTATTTTTGGTCGTGAAGATTCCAAGCTGATGTTACAACAGTTTAAGCCTGCTAAAAGCGTGGGAAGTTATGATATTCATATCTGAAGCTTTCTATCAGTTTGAGTTTTTCTCTAATAACTCCTGTAAGCTTTGATCAGTGCTAGATTTATCTTTGAGCCATATTTGGGTTTCTGTAGGCTCATTTATCCTGAATAATCCAAAGCGCAAAATGGCAGCAGAAAGTGAAAAAGCTTCACTTTCAAATAAAAAAAAAAAATGGTGCACCCATTGCTACCAATCAACTCATTCAATTTCTCCTTTCAAAAGTTAATTTGACATCATTGTTGCTTTGTAAGACTTCGCAATCGAGTTTTCTGAAAAGATCAGCGATGTCACTTGTTGCTTTTTATTCAGCCCAAGACTTGATGAATACTTCCATTAACTCACCAAAAATAAATGATCTTACTACAATAATAAAAGGTCAAACACTAAGAACTTCCATTTTATTTTTACAGAGACCAAAAACCTACCTACTTGATGCTTTGCAAGTTATCTATTTACTAATGCTCATTTGTCGTAATTAATGTATAGAACTTAATTTCCTGCCCCAAGCGTCGATAAACAAAGAATCTTGGCTTATTTTTGCTCAAAATGGAAACTCTTAGAGAATAAATCTTCTAAGCAGCAGTACAAGGAACCATACACTTCGTATGAGGCTAGAGCACTTTCTAACGAGGTTGAGGACGCGAAAAATTTATTCTGCATGTACGGGTTAAAGAGATTAGAAGGAGACTTTAGCTCGAGCAGCCTCAATATTGTTTCGGAATTAGATTTTATTTAATAAATCGAAGTGTTCTCCGGAATGGTTCTTTGAGAACAATCTGCGTTAAAAATTGGTCTTGTTAAATTTATTTAGAGCTTTGTTATGAACTTTGATCTCAAAACAAATTAAAGATCCTCTTCCTATGAAATGACCCGTTTCTTGCAGACGTGGTCTCTCTCCTTCGTAAGCAACTCTAGCTGACCTGGAGGCTTACAATGCTTGATAGCTGAATCTGCTGAAAATTGCTACGCCGATGTTCTAAATGTCATGCTGAACAATATAAATATGTGCGAATTTGATCGACTTATATCAATATAGGTCCAAGGGAGAACTGAGCTAAGTTCTGTTAGCTGTGGAAGCGAAAAGATGAGAGACCGTTCACCAGATTTACATTCAATTTATTTTATATTTTGTTGGATTGAAGTCGTGCTCGAATATTGAGAAAAGTAAGCCGCAGCGGCAAGAAGTTGCAAAATAGGATCAAGTTTCAATGTTAGTTTGAAACACTTTAGTTAAACCGGGATTGGACAACAGAGGATTGAATCATCAGAACCGATGATTCGCGCTACAATACCTGTGGGATACATATTGTTTTATATTTTACACAATTAGGTAGGAAAAGATCATAAAACAGTTTCATTCTAAAGCTAGTATTTCCTCCAAAGGATATTAGAGCCTGATTATGAGAGATATTAAAGTATTGTCTTGGGAAAATAACTTTCGGATAGCAGCTCCTGTGGCGTCACTATCGCTCATACTACAACTAATTCAAAAAACGCCTTAACACTAAAGGACTTCTTTTGATCTTATTTTTTTTGGAGAGCCGTGCGATAGTGGGATATTTATTATT
>ENA-UOUE01001654-UOUE01001654.1-compost-metagenome-genome-assembly--contig:-NODE-1654-length-13156-cov-12.424497_pt1 | contig 13156 bp, 6 predicted proteins | sample MGYA00238146_ERZ747223 | MGnify/ENA primary metagenome ERZ747223 (study PRJEB28781, sample SAMN06268865) | compost metagenome | isolation source: single cell | place: USA: California, Emeryville, Joint... | reverse complement strand
TTGAACGAGCCAATCACAAACCACATTCTCAAGCTCTGTGGCTGCTGGACTCGCAATCCAAGTGAACCCTGGAGTGTAAAATGTCGTAGCAATGATATCTCCGATAATGACGGCATGCGATGTATTAGCTGGGAAGTATGCCAAGAAGTTAGGATGCTGCCATTGTGTGAGATTAGGCAGGATGATCTTTTCGGTGTCTTTCAAGATGTCATCCAGGGACTCGCCTTTCTCTGGGGCAGTTGTTGGAAGAGCATTTCTTATTGCTCCTGGTTCGATCTTGGGTAGAACATCAAATTTTGCGATGTTATCGTAACTATCCGCTGCAAGGTTTAAGGCTTTCTGGCCATAGATCTTGAGGTCTTCTGTATTAAAGAAGGGATTCATATTTGCCAAATTATTCAAATTTTATAAATTAACTCAGACGCATGCGTTAAATATACAAAAAAGTTTCCATTGGTTCCATTAATCATGAGGTTCTCCATTTTGAATACATGGGAGTATGTTTTCTATGTCTAAAGAACTAGTCTTATTCTGATGACTAAATGAGGAATATCTACATTTTCAGTAAAAAAATCCTTTGCCCCATGCAGAATATTTCTATTAATCCTCGATAGATGTGTAGATGAAGGTATTTAAACCCTTTGAGGAGCTCTACTGAATTTAGGCTCTTTTTATCACTCCGCTGCAGTATGAGTCATATAGACTCATGTTTATACCAACGCATAACTGAAATCGATTTGTGCGTTTGTAAGAACTAAAAATCAGGGCAATCACCAGTAAGAAATGTAATATTTTTTATTTAATTGGTTTGTTTCAAAAAGCTAAAACTTAAAAGAATTAAAAAAATAGCTGAAGAATTCATCATTAGCTTAGGCTAGCTTCTAGCAGATCTTTTTTAGTTTGAAAAAAAAGAGAGGAAACGTCTAGCAGTTCTAATGCGCACTCATATAAATTATTTACTGTATATCTCCAATAATTACAACAGGTGATTTATCACTTGGGAAGTCGGTCAAGAAGTTCGATTGCTGCCTTTGTGTGATTAGGCATGGTTTTTTCAGTGTTTTTCAAGATGCCATCCAAAGATTTTCCGTTCTCGAGGGCAATTTTTGGAAGAGCATCGCTCCACGCTCAAACTTGCGTAAGCCATCAGATTTCTCGATGTTATCGTAGTTATCTGATACAGGATGAGGACTTTTGGTCCGTAGCCTTCGAATTTTTCTGTATCAATGAGAATTATCCTTCGATTCCTCATATCGGATGAACGAATCTTCGATTTAGAAATGCAAAGCACTGATTATGGGATGCTATCGTTGATGATGGAATCTAATAAAGGGAAGGAGCCCCTGAAGTCTTTTGGATGGGTTTATGGCACAAATCTTCTTCGAAAAGATGAATTCGTAGTCGCTGCTACCAGCATAGTAGCATAGTGCTTAAAATTAACCAACAAATCGTCAACTCTTGGGCTAGAGTAAAGCAATTCAAGTAATCTTGATGAACTAAGAGCAGAATATATCATTCAGTCTTATCAACCGCGGAATTCCCTCATTTTAGAGAATATGAACTTGAAAATCGACTGATGTTGTGCTTAAAACGAAAGAAAAGGTCGTTTTGCACTTGATAAAACTTTTTTCGTATATTGCATCTATGTAGTACATTACACAACAGCAAGGTCTTTTCTCGTGATCCGCAACGATTAACTAGCTGCCAGCATTTCCAATTTGTCGAGAGGTTGCACGAGTCCGACTAACATACTTTCCTCTTCAAGAAAGAATATGAGAAAGGATTTCACGCGACGAAAAGTTATAAGAGAATTTGAGAATGTTGAAAAAATGTGTGAAGTATTTATTTCCTTTTAGGGCTGCGCTTATCTAATGCCAAAACTAAACTACTTTCGAGAGAAAAACAGAGCTCACACGACCTAAACAAAATTGCAGCCCTCCACAAAGCAACAAGCTCTAATTGGAAAAGCCTTGAGATTCTTACTGACAAAAAAAACCAAAAAAAGAAACAATAAATAGTTTATCATCATATCAATAGCAAAAGAGCAAAACTTCTTATGTCTTATGCTCACAAAGCCATTAGGTGTTGTTAGAAGTGCATATCAAAATATCTAATTATTTTAATAGAGTTTAAGACTCTACTCTTTGTATCTGGATAATAATTCAGCATTGGCTAAACTTGACTGCTGTTTGGTTTCCAAATGCCCAGTTCTAAAATTTGAAAAGGATTTTCGATCCTTCATAAAGCGAGTTTCCGTTAATAATACTAAACTAACTACAAGTTATAAAAACAAAAGCTATTTCCTCTGAAGCCAGAGGAGCAATTTCCCAAATTATTAGTCCAAGTGCATTTCTGTCACATTCAAAAACAGTAAAATGAAAATATTTTTGTTCATCGCTGGTTGATTTAAGTATTTTCTTTCGAGTTAGCAAAAAACAAGTTTTTGGACTCAGAAGTAGAGAACAATGGCTATTCTAGTCAGTCACGTTTCCTCACTCAAATCCTCAAAACATAGAAATATCACTCAACAAATGCTTGTTTCTTGGATTAGCTCCTAGCCGCACTCAACCTTGAATTCAATTAGCTTAATAAAAATCCATCCGATTTTTCAAATATCAAAGAGTATTAAAACCCTCTTGTTGTCGAACGATGAACTTCAAATATATCGGAATTGTATGCAACTAAAGGCATGTTATGCCCCTCTTTATTCCAGACCATTTTCAATTTTTTTGCTGCTTACCATCTGATTTCATACAATGTATTTCTAGCAATAAGGTCTTACTTCCCTAATTCTGAGAATTTACACTCGCATAATCATCAAATTTCGCCTACTCACGAGAACATCTCATAAAGATTATTCTTTCACAAATTGTATCTTTCAATTACTCTCTACAATCGCTAATAAAACAATGAACTCGCCGATTTTCCCTCTCCTCTCGACATGCATCACGATTTCCCACAAAGCATCAACTAAACTAGTTTAAAAAGAACTCTCTCGAACTAAATTATTATCACTTTATACATCGCAACAACCTTTATTCGATCAAGCCTTTGAAATAATTACAGAGAATAAAAAGCAAAAGTGCCAGAGCGTGAAAAATGTCAGCCACAGAACATCATATCAGACACGAGCTCATTGAGAAGCTGAAGCCTGTCTATGCTCCTGACACAAGAAGCATCTATGCGAAGCTGCTCGATTTTGTCAAAGGTCATGACCACCACCACGATATCAAGACCGATAATTATCGTCACCCTCCTCTTTCGAAATTCAGCGAGAGCGAGGTCACCCAGAGGACCGTCTTCGCTTTGAAAAAAATCAAGGAGCACAACCATCACTTCTTCAACCCTTCTGAATCAAGAATTTTGAACCCCATGCCAGCTGGTGTGATCCGAACCTGGACCGCGTATTCTTTTGCTGTATTTGACGCAGCTTTCGCGGGTCTCATGTTCAAGATGTGGAACTTCAGACCAAGAAATATAGCAATCCTCGGTGGGCTGGTCATCGGTCAAAATTTGGTATTAGCTTCAATGAATGGAATGTGGGAAGTATTCCAGAACGGAAGACGTAGAACTCTCGCTGAGAAGTATCTCAAGGCCTACGGAGCTGAGTTCTTCCATGAAATAATCGATCCAAGATTTGACACAGATAAGCTTCACCATCTTCATAACAAAACCTATCATCACCATGATGAGCACGAACAACACGATCATTAATCAGTTGCATCTAATATGAAGTGTGATAGATATGAAGCTTTCTGTAACTCCAAACAATTCATGTGAGTTATGAACTCTGAAAAACTATTTGAAATTGATTAAACAAGAAAAATGTTAGAGACTACGATTTGAAAGATTCTTCTTTAAGAATTAGCAAAAATATAAACATTATCAATGTAAAGTTGAGGATACAAGCCAGTTAGTACTGGCATTTTAATGAAAATAGTGACTTTCATTAGAAGAACGAGCAGACGAGAATGATCAGGCTATGAAAGAGATAATCATGTCCTTTATTGTTGAATCATGCATTCAGAGGAGGAGGAAAAGATATTTTTTCAAAGTCTTACAGAGAGTTAGATGGTAGAAAGCAGCAAATTTTAAAGCATTTCTAATTTTTTCGCATCATCAACAAGCCTTATAAAACATTATGATAGTTACTTCCCTCTCCTAGACATAATGAAAACGAATGAACTCTCATCTTGTTAAAGGAACTGCTCACTAAACCTCGTTTCCAAAAAAGAGTTCACAGCTTAGTTCTCATTCATAGTTCAAACTCAAACATGCGACTACTATGAAATTCACGCTGGATTTTCTCATTGCAAGATTACACATGGTTATAGAATGAAAGCATTCAACTCAGGTGCTACGAATTTTTCAAAACCTGATTTCGGTCAGAGCTTTCAAAGAAGGCTTTAAACCAGTTTTTTTTTTTCCTCAAGAAATTTATTAAAAACCTATAGAAAAAATTATCCAACAAAGAGACATTCATAATAAGGTCAGTTCAATATAAATCAAATGCAACCAATGCCTTTTCTTTCAATTTTTCATTAATTCCCTCCCTCGCAACAAGAATAATAGAGGCGCCATATTTCCATTATCAACCGTCACCATGAGCCCATTTTATTGTATACTCAAAATAGCATCAACTTTAATTACTTATTTTATCTGAGACAGGCACATTTCAAATGATATGGTCACACGTTCACCTACGAGTTTTATCCCATGCTATCTGCATTGCTTATATCATCTATAATCTCTTCACGGTTGACGAGCAATTCCTATCAAGCAACGATTTCGCTGAAAAGTTCCAAGCGTTTGGGAAAGATAGCTTCATCCATTATTTCTTCCTCATTATCACTGAAATTGGATTTCCTGGCACTCTTGGCATTGTTGCAGTAGTCGCAATCTTCCATCCAAAAAAGCGACTGTCATTTAGGGTCGTCTTTTTTTACGCGCTCATAGGCTTCATCGTGGGTGTCTCAAAAATGTGGTACGGTTATCAAAGGCCATGGTTTGTGGATAATGATATTATCGTGTATAAATGCTCAAGTACAGACTTTGGAAGACCATCTGGTCACGCTTTCTGCAGCCTTTTCAGTGTATTACTGCTCTACCACAAATATATTTACGAACCTACATTTCAAGCGCGCAATTCAGAGCCGAATACTCGCAGCTCAACGGATGGGAGCTTGCCAACCCTTTCAGTGATAATTCATGAGGAAGGAAACACCAAGTCCATCGAACCAGCTCAGTCTACTCTGAAGGCGAAATTATGGAATGTTGTCATACTTGTTTTGCTCTTGATTTTTCTCTTTTTGGTCGGGTTATCCAGGGTCTACCTCGGAGATCATAGCACAGATCAGGTGCTATTGGGATGGGCATTCGGAATGATCTGCTTTGTTGAATGCATTTACTTTTGTGACGAACAACTCGATAGATTCATTGAGTTTTTAGTGACAAAAACCTGGAAAACCAAAAACTGGTTCGTGCCTTTCATGGTTCTGGGCTATCTCTTAACTCTCGCGATCCCTGCAATATTAGAGGTGAAAAACAACGATCAAGGGACCTTCAAGCCAGAATGGCTCGCCAACATTCAACGTCGATGCCCAGACTCGTCTCCCGAGAGCGAGATCGTAAATAAGTCATTCTATCTCTGTATCACTGGAGTGTGCTGCTTTGGGTTGATTATTGGGTTAATGTTTGCTCCAAATGACATTTTTGAACATGAACCGTTCGAATGGACCAAACGGTACGTAGGGAAAAAACTTATCGCTGGAGCAATACTCGCTGTCATTGGAGCGGCTCTCTACTTTGGCATCGGATCTCTGGACCCATGGGTCGTTTTTATGATAAAATACAATCTTTTGTGTCTTGTGCTGCCGATCCTGGCTTTCATCGTGATTCCAGGTATATGGAAATATATCCCGGGATTAAAACCAGAGGTCAAAGTCTGCGATTCGGCACAATTGTCAATGGAGATGACAGATTCGCAAATAATTCGACCAGCAGTCCCCAAAATTCAGTAGTTTTCATTCTTTCAGAGCTAAAGTCAGTTGTATTTTTTTTTGTTTCATCTTTTTTGGGATTTTTTCTAAGGTTAGCATAGAAACTTTCGAGTTCGAAATCTAAACAAGATTTGTAGTTGCTGATAGTTGATATCTCGGACGCTTTTCTTGTTTTCTTAAACATACATCTTTAAAAGTGAGAGATCATTAAAAATTTCTAATCGTTATGAAAAATCGTTTATCATAAGCTCTTTTTTTTTTGGGATCATTCCATGCATGATTTCTATCAACAATTGGATAATTGGGATTGAAACTTTTACCGGTAGATATTATTTTTGGCGTATTTTGAACGTTGTGAATTAAAGTTTATTTTGAAATTCAATTTTACCAGCATACAATGGACGCGTCAAATTTCAAACAGGCAATGCACACAGCGCTCATCCTGGGAGATGGATCTGTAGGCAAAACGACTTTCTTGAAGACCATAACAAATTCGAGTAAATTTACTTCCACACGCATAATTCTCATCACATGATCATTGTTTGCATTAGACCCAGATAGACATTTCGTTCTTGTTGATAAAGTCCAAAATACCTCGATTACGCTCAAGGCTGACGAGGGCTCTCCGGAGTAATTTGTTCAATCATTGCCATGACTTCTCATTTCTTACAGAGGAAGAACACAGAACGCGTTATGCATAATTTTCATGTATGATATAACCGCGACAACCACTTTATCGAAGTTGGCTGAAAAGTAAATATCATTGAATACACTCAAAGGCAATGACATCATTTGAATAGCTATTCGAATTTGCTGAAGGACAAAGATCTAAAAGAGAGATGCTTCTTGGTGCTTCTCGGCAATAAGTCCGACCTTGAAAATCAACGCAAAGTCCAGGCACAAGAGGTTGTTTTGAGGCTCGCTTCAATTGCTTATTCAGTATTATAGGGCGAGCTTTTTGCATCACAGTACGGGATGTTTTTCCTTGAGGTTTCATGTGCAACAAGGAAAAATATCGAGCTTCTTCAGAAAGTTATTCGAATACGTGCGAGTCATCTGTTAAAGAAGAAAGATATATCGGAACCTGCTATAAACACTGAAAAATCTGACATTCAGCCACAGAGAAGCAGTTTTATCAGAGCTCAAACAACGATCGAAGACGATAAAAAAACTGCCGCTCTTACTGGATCAGCTGAAACGAATAAGCAAAGTCCTCAGCGCCGATCTCATTACCAACTCAATTTGAAAAACAGAGAAGTCGAGCGCAGGGAGCGATGGGCAAAGCTGGAATCCTCTGCGGAAAAGAACCGCGCGAATACTCCACTCAGTGATATATGTAGCACAGAAGGAAACCGTCAGAGCACTTCTCCAGGTAATCGAAGACAGACAACATCTCCAGGAAAGGATAGCTGTAGTGATTTATTTCCCATGCGTGTCACTCCTAGGAGAGAAGAAAAACCTACCCAGCCTCTTCACCAGAATTTATATAGCAATGGCTCTATGCGTTCACATGCTCAGGAATTCGTGGGAGAGAGACAATTTGAACCGCTCAGGAATAATGAATTTCAGCATCAGCCTCATTCAAGAGATGGAATGTCTCCAATGCTCGACAAGAGCCCACAATCTCGCCTTGAACAAGCACGAGCCGTACAGAATGCGGGCTCAACTGCATATCAGAAGCAACAAGAAAATCTCTATGATACAGAGCAAAGTAGAACGCAGCCCCCAATGCCATCTCCCTCAAATCTCGATGAATGGAGCAAAGAACCTCCACTGAGTTCAACTAAACGAAGCTTGAGTAGTCAGAACACAAAGAGAGAGGATTCATCCAGAAGACAGTTCTCTGAGAAATTGACTATGCCATCGAGTGTTAGCAGCTCAAGTCTGCTCAATTCAATTAGGAAAGACCACTCTCAGGCAACGCCACAATTTCGTGAGAAACCTGGCCAAAGCATGCCTGCTGGTTTCCAAAATCAGAGTCACACCAATGCTCAGCAGTACCTCAGAAATCCTCCAAACAGCAATAGCTCAGAAGATCGTGTAGAGCCAGCGAGTTTACCACGTCCAAACACAAATAGGGAACATAATAATGTGAGTTTCTCTCAAAAAGGACATAATCAAGCGGCTGAATCAAGAGGAGTGCAACCAAATCAAAATAATCGCAATTTCGTTGAGAATTATAGGGCGACCAGCTCACCTTTTACAAATCGAGGTCTTAATGGCAGGGCAAATGAAGACCCCAGGCCAGAAGAATATTATCAAAGAGGAACAACCAACCAGTATTCGAGAAACATAGAAAGACGAGAATATAGAGACAGTGTGCAAAGAACAGCAGGGAATCAGGGCTCTCCTCTAAAACAACCAGAAAATATAAATTCCATCAAGTTTACGGAAGATTTTCAGTTTATTAGTACGGGAAATAGTGATAATGGGAGCATTTTACGACGCTACGACCATCAAGAAGGAAGTGAAGCTCCTCAATATAATGCCTCGAGCAAGCGACAACCTATATTATCAGAAATCGACCAGAATATTAAGAGACTTGAAGGTATTTGTTTTCCTCTATGCCTTCATAAATTCATCACCCTGATACCCTTTTAGCTTCTCTTTCGAGCATCAATACGAAAATGGCCGAGCAAGGCAGAACTTCTCGACGAGGAGTGTATGGAACTACCGAAAAAGACATATTCAACAGAAAAACTGAAAATCATAATTTGAGAGAAATGGAGTTCCCGGATGAAAACGATTTTTGCATGCCGGAGGAGCGTGGGTCGACGCACACTCTCCAAACGAGCAAAAGTTTAAGCCAATTTCACAAAGGCGAGAAGAGCCCACAGCAACTCTATCTTAATATAAATCCTCGTAAGCCGTCCTCTCTGTATATTCCTCTGATGATATCACCTTAGGGAAAACTTTAAATTTCGATGATATCAGGCATTCTCATAGAAAAGACGGTGAAGACAGTAGACCGTTGAGTGGTATAAATCTTACTGATGCTCTCCTCTTCACAACTTTTAGCTGAACGGAAACTCTCTAATAACTCAACACTTAAGAAGGAGAAAACTTACAGCTATTTAAGAAAGAAGAATACAGCATTGGAGCAGAAATCAACCCTAATGGACGGCAGCAACGGATTTGGGAATAGAAATAATAAACCAATTATCTACATTCATTTAGAGAACGCACAAGGGGTACAGTATCTCCTTCTAGTTGTTATTCATTTCTTCTGGGTTAGAATATTAGCGTAGTTCCTGTTTACAGTGAAGATTCTCCACTTACGGTCGCCGAGAGATATCTAGAGCAGAGCGGCTGTGAAAAAACTCGCGAAAAACTTCAAAAGCTGGCCGAGTTGATCGAAGACAAGATTAACGCAGCCTCATTCGAGGTCGAAACTTACATTACTCAACACGAAGAGCAAGGTAATCAAAGCAACCTCAGTATTTTTAATCAAACCTATTGTTCAGCCACTCCAGGAAAAGAAACACCAAATACTGCCCGTCTTGAGTCAAACTTAAAGAAAGGAAAGAATTTTAACTTTGGGACCGCCAAGCGTACTCCTGTTAAGAAACAAGAGGATGTGTTGATTGGAAAACTTTACGTTGAGCTTGAGAATCGGAGGGTAAGTGTTTGTGGATGGAGATGGAGGATTGACATTATTTTTCCCTAGATCGTAGTGCTTAATCTTCGTCAGAGAGATGATCTGTCTGATGCGGCGGTAACGTTTATGAACACCCATTCACTCAGCAAGCAATACTATCAACTGATCTACACACACTTGCAGCAGCTGAAGCAAATGGCTCCGAAAAATCTCGAATTTGTGGAAGAGAGCTACCCGATATTGAATCTCGTGTTGAAAGACTGTAAATTTGCAAACCGAAAGAGCCTGAGCCCGGTTCCCTCACGGGTAAGTGTTGATGAAACGAGAGCATCAACACCTTCTCGAAATTCGACCATGAGAAAGAGTAATTCAATCCTGTGTAAACTGAACGTTGATACGGGCAATGGAAGAATCTCGAAAATGATTGTGAAAGAAGGAGACAACCTGAAGAGGTAACAATTTAGTTTTCCGGGTTGTCAAACAAATTTTTGAATTTAGGGTTGCTCATAATTTTGTAATCACTCACAAAATGGGCCCAGGCGCGTTCGATAAGGTCTTTCAGTTATTGCAGAACGCGGCGAAGGTAATTTGTAATGACTTGAAAACAATCCATAACGAGTTTGCATAGAACAAAGCAGGGACTCCATCCTCCGGAAAGAACACTAACAGACTATTTTATTAACACTGTGAAAGTTTCAATACAGGTCTGCCACCTGCATGATTTTATATGGAACCTAGCACCTGCATTTTTCCTCGTATTTTACATCGCAAAGATTTTTTTTAGCTGTATTGACTCACTTGTTCTTTACAAAGTTGTTTAAACGTCAATTTGCTTTTCTGTAGTTCTCATACATCTCTTTAGCATATTCATGCTAGAGTCGAATTTTTCATAAAAAAAAAACAAAACAACCAAGCCAAACAAAACAAAACAGGACCACAATGAAGCAAAATTCTATAAAGAAGGAAAATAGATTGCAGAAATATGGGAGTGAATTGTATGTAATATGTTATTCTATCGTTAGAAAATATAAATGAAAACCAATTTCAATCTAACTGAATGACATTTTCCTACAAACATTTATGCAGAGATTTTGCTAATGACAATCAAAATCTTTATATAAGACAACAACAAAAAAAAACGAAATTTTAAAGCAATTTTAGACAACTATATACCGTTCCTCTCGAAATCCCACTTTGTGGAATCTCATCAGGCGAATGAAGTAAGTTATAACGATTGACTTATGCCGTTGGCTCTAAGTCCATTCGATTCTGAAGGAAAGACGCCACCCATCGCTTGCCAAACACTTCTGCTGTTTCAATCCGCTCAGGTTTCTCAAGCAACCATCGAGTGATTCTCAGCAGCTTAAAGTGTTCTTCACCACTCTTCTCCAGAATATTCGCTGAAGCGACTAGCTGGCTCTTTAGTCCCCCAGGACCTTCGTCATTTACAAACATCAAACTTATCTCCTGGAGCGTCTCTTTGAATATCCATTCATTGAAGACCTCCGGTTTCTTAATCAATAATCCCTCCATTTTCTTGTCGTCTACAAGGTCATACATCAAGTTTCGAAAAGCCTTCCTGTCATTGTAAAAAGCTTTTTTAAAATCCTCCTTCCCATAGTCTTTAATATCTTTCTTCAGTCCCGAGAGCCAGGAATTGAAGTGCTTTTGTAAGATATCTAAATAATTCTTTGGAAATTTAAATGGCTTCTCCTCTTCATTGCGTCTCATTTTCGATTCTATTATCATTCTAGCTACATCCATATTATTGCCTGCATACGCTAAGCATTTTTTCATGTGGACCTTGAGAAAATGCCTAGCAACATCTTTCGGCTGACTGTAGGGGTCTTTTCCTGGTCTCCGCTTGACAACTGAGGAGTCAGTATGAAATTGACCAGCTTCATAGGTAGTTTTTGACACCGTGAAATCATTCATGCTGGCGTAGTCCTTATATCCCAAGTCCTTCGACATCTCTGTCCGATCTGCTATATTGTGGTTGTTAGTCTCGTCGTAATGATGAAAAGTTTGTTGCCGTCCGAGTATCGGCGCACTTGACTTGAAATATTCGCTTTCTTGTCCTCCGATTGCGTTAGCATTGTTTTCTTCATTGTAGACGTTGGTAGATAGAGGTAGCATAGTCTTTGTCGCTGTGATGGAAAGGCCAGAGGGTTTGTGAGAGCCGGATTCTGGCTGTTTTTGAGGATAACTGTCATAGATATTGGGATTCTGATTGAGATTGAGATTCATATTGCTTCCCATTCCATCTTCGAAGGGGTTTGAATACGACTGGTTGTATCCATACTCTTGGTTTACGTTGAAGAATGAGCTACATTCCTTTGGAATGTCTTCTTCCATAGAAAGCCTGTTGAGAAATTGGGACTGTGATATGCTCATAGTATTTAGGTAGAGTTGAAAAAACAAATTTGAGACTCAATCATTGATAGCCTACAATTTTACATGATAATTCTACCAGAAAAAACTAAGACTAGCCTAAGCCCCCTACCATCGGTAATCATTCGTTGTGGTCAGACAAATAACTATGAAGGACCTTACTACCCAGTTTTTTTGTGATGATTTAAGTAGAAATGATCCAGGAGATGATTAAAATCTTAGAGATGAGTAGGATTGGTTTCAGGAAATGTATGTCTTTGCGTTGTGGTTCATAAATCTGAACGAAAAGGTTCAAAGGAAGACGCTCAAAAATTCAATATTCAGGCAGATGCATGCGAACAAAATAATTTTTCAAATAAAGAACAAATCTCATGGACCCGTCTGCCCCTCCTTTGAATTTTTGAGAATCAGGTGCTTTAGTGATGAGCTGGCAAATCATAGTTGATAATAAAGTCTTGGAAAAAGAAGATGAGTAAAAATTTTGGAAGATTTCCATACCGACGATGATTATTGTGCCTGCAGCGATCATGAGAGGGTATTTAATCCTGTTGAGTTTGTTTGCTGAGAGAAAGATGCGGTTAAATTGAGGGATCTGGACGGTTATTACCTGTGGAGTAGCCTTTAGAACTGAATCTCCATCTGTTAGTTCTGTACCAGAAGACTTTCTCTTGGTTCATGTCTGCAATATTCTTTTGAATGTAGTAATTGAACAGCTTTCTGCCGTTTGGTTTGACGGCCGGGCTAACAGCCTTGGTATCAAACTTTGGCTTGATGTCGGTGTTGGTTTTGAGTTCGGACATACTTGGAGTTTTTGATTAATTCACCTCTTTTTTATCGATCTGAAATAATTTAATTCCATTGAGATATGTAATAAATGGAATGTTGCCTTCATGCTTTCAGCAATACACTTTGCTATTCCTCTTGAATGGATCCATATAAATTTCTTTGCATTCATTTCTAATTCAGACTAATTCATTATGACCCACACAAAGCTCATGAAAATTTACAAGCAACATTATGAATTTTTTGTTTCTAATCAGATCTTTTGATAGTTAATATCTTTTAATTCTCCTGCTTGCCAGCTGCACTTACAAATATAGATTTAGTACCCAGCACTAAGTTAAATGCTGCTGGTCTCAGCAATACATTTTCTTTTTAAAGGTGATAC
>ENA-UOUE01001651-UOUE01001651.1-compost-metagenome-genome-assembly--contig:-NODE-1651-length-13172-cov-23.905307_pt1 | contig 13172 bp, 9 predicted proteins | sample MGYA00238146_ERZ747223 | MGnify/ENA primary metagenome ERZ747223 (study PRJEB28781, sample SAMN06268865) | compost metagenome | isolation source: single cell | place: USA: California, Emeryville, Joint... | reverse complement strand
AACTATTATCCAGCCTCAAGTTTGTTATTGGAAGGAGTAGTGTTTTTCAAAATGAAAGAAAGTAGTATTGAAGGTGCGTTCTTACTAAATTTAACCTTACTAAGACTCGCATCCAAAGCAGCATTCACTATAAGCAACATTCCACTAGCAAATAAAATTTTAATCAAAGACTAATGAAGACTGTAGTACATATTACTACTCTCTTTTTAGCTTTGTTTTGGCTTGGTTCGGCAATTGAACCATGCAAAATATTTATCCTTGATGCCCTAAATCTCTCCAACACCTCAACAACGGCAGACCCTCCAGCCTATCAAACAATGAGCGAGCTTGCTGGTAATCTATCTCAGATTATGAGCTCTGCAGATGGCGCTACTTGCAAAGAATTAGGCGTCGTGGTTTATCCAAGCAACTATGTCTTCCACGATCAAGTTTCTTTTGATGGAAATGAAAAATCTTACTCTCTCATCTTTAACACATCAGCAGATTCATCATCTGAAGACGCTCCTATCACATTTACATTCGAAAACCAATCGAATTTGAAGTTTCAAAATCTAGCTCATCTTAGAATTCAAAACATTACGTTTGTTTTCGACACCCAATCGGTGAATAGTTTCATGGTCACAAATACTCCTGAGGTTATCATCTCAAACACGAATACGAGAGAAAGTCAACCCAACACAGGAACTGATTCACAGATGAGGATTCTTAACGTGAATAGTCTAACTATTGACTCAATGAAAATCAATTCGTTACTTTCTCCCAATTTCCTCGAAATCAATGGGCAATATGCAACAATTGGCTTGATAAATATTACAAATTTAGCGATTGAATACGCGGTGACTCAGGCAAGCCAAGCTCTTTTTCTCCAACAAACCGAACCTTGCGCTCTTTTCATTAACTCTTCAAGTGTTTTGACCATCACAAATATTTCAGTGGTTTCTCCAAAAAATGATGCAACGAATCTCCCGATCACAACGAGTTTTCTCAGCAAGCTCTTATATATTCTCAATTCGAATGACGTATCGATCTGGGGATTTTATGCCAGAGAGTTGATCTCGAATTATTACGGCTATTGGTGCAAATTCCAGAGCATCACCAAACTGACATTTGGAAATATCAACTTGACTCAAAATACCTTACAGAGCTCAGGATCATCCTCCATGTTTGACATCCTAAACGTCAAACAAGCATCGATCCAAAGTGTAGAGATTTCTCATAATTCTCTTCAGCTACCCGAGTGGACAACATTCGCAATCTGTTTCTTCAATTTTACAATGCCTAATGTGAAATATAGCGAAATCGTAATGAAGGATTTGCTTTTCACAAACATGTCACAAGCAAATGCTTTAGTCGTTGCGGGAGAGTTCCTTTACTTCAACATGAGTACTGCCAGGTTTACAGATCTGGCAATGCGTTCTGCACATCTCATGGAAATTGCGACATCTCATAAGGATATCATTGCATTTGCTACCTGGTTCTTCAATGGAAAAACCAGTCAGAGCCACCTGGAAAACATACTCTTTGATAACATCACTCTGAGATATAGTGATCTTATGCACTTTAGGCACAATCTCGAAGGTCTAGCTTTCAACTATTTAACATATGGAGAGGCAGTGATTGCTAATCTCGATAAGATAACCTTTTCGAGAATAGATGGGAAATCAGACATAAATCTCCCTAATGGGTTAGTACAGTTCACTAATGTAAAGAGTGTAATGCGCCATTCAACGTATTCCAACTTAAGCTTATTTTACCAAAGTCCTCTCTATTCATCGGGAGAAGCAAGTTTAATAGTGGATAATCTAACGGTCTCAAATACCGTAGGTGAATCGGCAAACATTATCTACCAACCTGTAAGTTTCAAGTCTTACTCTGGCGCACAATTAATGCGAAACCCTTTGTCGCCGTTAACCATCCAACCAATAACTGGATTGCCACTTTATCGAGTTTTATCAGTTCAGAACTCACACTTTCGAAACCTCAGTCTGAAGGTAGCTGATTTATTTGCCACAAGGTTGCCATTCATTCTACTTGTAAATAACACTTTCACGAATATATCGATGGCGTATGGATTTGTCTTGTTTTCTCCTGTTCCGGAAGGCTTGAACACATTTACACAGTTCAACTTCAATGGCCTTAACAGAAATGATACCTATGTAGGGCCTCTTCTTGGTCCTGAGATAGCTAATTACAAAAGCGTGCTCATGGATTTTAGCATTGATCCTGGCTTCTATCTCATGATTTATATGAACTCGTTTTCTTCGATAACATTTAACCAGAGCGACGGTCTATTTTACTTGATAAAAAGTCAGACGGCCAAATATCTGCTGCTCCTTCAGCAAAATACTTTCTTGAACATATCAGGAATGGCTGTTGTCACTGCAGTCACACTCGAAGAATTTGCTACGTTAAAAATAGCTGATAACCGAGTTGCTAATTTTAGCAGTTCATCAACTTCTACGTTCCTATCAATACAGGCTAGCACAAACGTGAACATCACTCAAAATCAGTTCAATGATTGCGTTAGCGGAGGGTCCTTGATCACAGTTAAGTCAGAGACTTCCAGCCTTTTGCTTCAAATCTTAAAAAACAATTTTACTCGGGCCTTCGTGAATGCCACTGAGCTCATTTCTCTGGGATTTCCTACAACATTCGAGATGGTGAATAATAATTTCATTAGTTGCACTCTCGCAGTCGGGTTTACGAGCACTCTTGTTAATATTTTTGATACTCAGGCAGGTTCGGAATTGAGGCCGGCAGTTGCAGTGCTAGAAAATAATCATTTCAATGATACAAAAATTTTAACATTGAGATCAAACTCCAAGAGAAGCTTTATAGTGAAAATAAGAAACGAATATTCGAGCGCAATCATTTACAAGGGGGTCTTCATGAATGCAAATTCTGGACCTATTCAGAATCTCGCCGTATTTGATGTTGGTGCTCCGGCTTTAGAGATTGCTGATACTCAAGTGATAGGATATAGTGGTGGAGTTACAAATTTTGGTAACTTTATTCAAATCCAAGCAGCTGATATATTGCTTGAAAATTGCGTTTTTGATGAAATACATTTTCACTATCCTAACATCATCGAAACCAACTTCATATATATTTCTTCTTTTCAAGAGAGGAATATAAATATGACTGTCGTAAACACTAATTTTACGAACATCAGTCTCAACAAAACAAACTTAATACGCGGTGGATGGGTTGAATCTTTCAGTCTCCTGTTTGAGAGATGCTTCTTCACAAACATTGACTGGCAAAATCGACTGTTTGATATCACAGCAAGTCCATTAAACGCGTCTTTTGTGGACACTGTTTTTAATGTCTCAAAGATCGCAGACCCGTACTCAGAACCAACGGCCATTGCAATCGCACAACCTAATAATACACTCTCTTTCCAAAGATCAGTCATCATTTTAGGAACCCTCAATGCTGCGGCATTTATTAAATATACTGGCAGCTCTGGAGGCAAAATATCATTTGCCGAGAGTTTTATACTTAACCTTCAAAGCTACAATATGATTTCTAATAACCAAACAAGCAATCAAAGCACAACGCCAGCGAGATTTCTCCAAGAGAACAATGGTACGGAAAACTCAACACATCAGCACCCATTGATGAGATTATTGACAGTTCAAGGGAACTGCAATGTGACGTTTACCGATTCATTAATAGATTATCAAGGGGCAACTACCTCGCCTCCAGTCTTCACTACCACCTCGGATTTTTCACTCGAGATCCAGAATACAACATTTCGAAATATGATCGTGATTCCGGATATGGTAACTCCACGTGCGATCTATTCTGACTATTTCGATACATACGGAAGGTACTTAGGAGGTGTAATAAATATTCTAATAAGTCCTGCAAAATTGGATTCGGATGAACAAACGATTAAAATTATAGTCAACGGCAGCACATTCGTCAATTTCAGTTCAAACAGCACTGGCATCTTATCGATTCTCAATCGAAGCCCGACCACTCCTTTTTCTATGGAAATTTTGGACTCTTCATTCGAGGATTTGCAATCAAAATATGGCCCCATGATGACTCTACTGCTCCCTTATAGCGTTGAATCTTTCCAAACTGCTGGAGCTCTGTCGATTGTCAAAAGCAGAATTGTTTCTACAGCTGCGGAATTGCTGGGTGGTGCCATCTTTAACAACATGTCGGGCAATATTTCGATAAAACAATTGACAAGCTCACAGAACAAAATGAATGACATTGATAATCTGCTCTACGACACCACGGAAAGTTCTTCGAGCTGGAATCTCACTCAGCTGAATCAGATCCAGATACTCGGTACTCCGAAATTGTTAACCTACATTATCTCAGCTGAAAATTCAAACTCTGGGATTAATGTCTCAAAGTGCCCTGAAAGTAACGTTCTTTGCATTTCAAATGCTTCTTCGTACTCTCTAGCCAGCGTAATAATAACCGTCACAATTCTTGACAGTTCCTCTAGAATTTTTTCTGATCCTTCTCAAATTGCAGCAATAACCCTGTCTTGTTTGGCGAAAAACTATTCTTCGTCCTCTTTTAAGTGTTCTGAGGGTGTTTGTCAAATCGATAATATTGACTTTGTCTTGACAGGGCAGGCGAACGAATCAATTGACTTGGATCTCTCCTACTCTTCCGAATACGCTTCCCTTACAAATTTTACAAGGATATCTTTACGTACCTGCCTGGTTGGAGAATATAATAATACTATTTTGGGAACATGTGAGTATTGCCCAGCTGGCAACTACTCGTTAGGTACCAGTTCTCCATGCAAGCCTTGCTCGTCTAACGCAACCTGTCAAGGAGGATCGTACTTTGCACCTGTTTCAGGATACTGGAGAACGAACACTTCCACGGATAAACTTTATAAATGCGACGATTCACAAGGTAGATGCCTAGGGAAGTTTAATTCTGAGTGTTTGACTGGTTATAAGGGGCCTTTATGTTTGCAATGCGACTATGAGAATTCTTATGGCGCCAGCGACAATAGCAGTGGATGTAACAAGTGTCCTGAGAATACCACCCTTCTCGTCCTTATTAGACTATTGATTTGGATACTACCTTTCTTATATGCAGTCTATGTCTTTTGGAAACAAAAAGCTCTAAATGAGCTGAAAACCCAAGAAGAAGATGATGACTCTATTAGGGTCACTATCAAACAGGCTGTATACATTGATTTGCTGATCACGTACAGTCAAATTATGAGTATTGTGTTAACTTTCAAGGGTGGTTTCAAAGAAGTTCTATCAATATTGGGAGGAGGAGGCGCCGCGGCAAGTTATTCTGATCTCTTCTACCCTGAAGTCTGCTTATATATTGGGTCAGATAATGACTGTAAGGGATGCATCTCTGCTGCGTTTGTCCTGGCTACACCAATCATTCAATGGTTCCTTCTCGCCTTCTATTACCTCGCTGTTGTATACAGGTTCAAATTCACTTGGAAACGAGTCCGACGATTTTTACTTATGGGAGTTACGTTCTATCTGCTGTACTATCCTTCTATCTGTGATCGGCTCATAAAACTGCTTCATTGTACTAATTTCGGGTTGGAAGGAGGCGACATGTTCATGTTGACAGATCCAAATGTTTCTTGCACATCACCATCATATATCTCGTTCACTAATTATATAGCGCTTCCGGCTTTAATCATCTGGAGTGTGGCGATCCCTGCTGCTTTTATCATATCCATTAGATGCTTTAGAAACCATCCGATAGCTATACGACAGATCTTTGGTCAACTTATCAATCCTTATAAAGCAGATAAATATTACTGGTCTCTTGGAGTGATGCTCCTAAAATTTGCATTAATCATAGCGAGCAATTTTTCTGATGGAGACAGTAAATTCAGGGCTCTATCAATGATCATCCTGCTCTACCTGTACAAATGGCTAGAAGGGTATCTGGAACCTTATGCTGATCCTAAGGTGGTGATAGGAGTGCGGCTCTCTTTGTACGCGTATATCACCACGATCTTTTTCTCTTATTTTTATCCTGATAACACCGACTTCATGAAAATCATTTGCATGCTTGCGACTATCGTTATGAATGTAGTTGGGCTTGGATACATCCTTTCATTCATTATTGCCAACATGTATGAGAAGATTATCTCTGTGCTCAAATCTTTGCAGAAAAGATTCTTCTCCAAAAGCACAATTAATCCTGATTTCTCCAATGATGAAGAAAATGAAAAAGAGGGAGAGGTAACTCAAAAAAATATCACTTCTGCGAAACCTCTTGAAAAAAATACCACTATGGTTGAACTCTCTCTGGACGATGAAACAACAAGGTCAAAATACGAAGAAACTTTATAGACTATGCTAGTTCTCTGATAAAATTCTTTTTTTGGGGTTTTTTTAATGAAGAATTTCTCTTATATTTGCTGATACCTTTATTGAGTTCTATGAAAAAGAAGAAGAGCTAAGAGTATGTAGATGTAAAATGCATATCTCTATAGAGAAATTGGTGATAATATATAATAATATTCTCAAATGAATCATTTTCTACAATGTATTTTCCGTAGTGAAAGACATTTGTAGGGTTAATTAGGACAGATGCTTGAAAAAAAGATGAACTTTGAAGTCGAGGATTTTCCAGGTATTGGAACAAAAAGACGTCTAACTTAGTCGAACAACTGTGATTTCATTCTTAATGGATTAGGAGATAAATAATCCGTATTCTGGTTCAAGACTGGTAATTGAAAAGTATCACGCTGATAATTTCTGCTGAAAATCGATCAGAAGGTTCTCTTCCACCAGTCATTTTTTTTTTTTGTTGGGATTTTTCAAAATTTCAAAGTCATGAAGACCTCCTTATTGGGAGTGATGCATTACATTTAAGACTGGTCAGGAACTATATTGATTAAATCTTGGAAATAAAATAGCTGAAAAATGAGCGAAAGTCCTACAGTTCAGATTAAACCATACGAGCGCATCAATGATAAAGAACTCGCAGAATTAATCTCCGAGAACTTATTTCATACACAAGGAGTTACACCATCCATGCTGGTAGAAGGCGCCATAATGAAATATGGTCTTCTGAGAATAATCATCTTTCTACTACTTTTCTTTTTCTTAGCCTTTAATACTCTGGCTTTCAGTGATTTAGGAACCATTGCAAAAATTGCCGTCAGTGTCATATTGGAAGCCTCAGTGATTTTCCTTTTGTATGGATATATCTTCCCAACCAAGGAGATGCGCAGACTTAAAAAAGAAGTTCCGGGTATGATAGCAAAAGAGTTATCAGACGTTAAAGGAAAGTTTATGCTCCCTGGAAGTCATTTTTGGCTAGCCATGATGAAAGAGAGCGAGAACTCAGATGCTGAAAAGATTGTTGGATGCGTCCTCGTTGAACCATATGATGCTAAGAAGGATTATACATCAATAATAGGTGATAGCGATGTAAGCGGTGAAGTGGCGCAGCTAAGAAGGATGTCTGTAGATGCTTCGATCAGAAGACAAGGTATCGGAGGAAAGCTGATTGCTGAGGTTAAAAAATTTTGCCTTCAAAATGGATATAAAACGTTAATGCTGACGACTTTCCCAAGTAATAAGGTTGCGATCAGCTTTTATCAAAAACTTGGGTTTGTGTATAAGAAAAAAGTGCTTGTTAATTTTTTCAGCTATCCGTTGCCTGTTGCTGTTCTTGTTATGAAATTATAGAATGTTTACCAGTAAGGAACAGATAATTTGTTAGGATCGTAACTCTACACCAACTTTTGTTATTTTCAAAATTCGTTTAATTGTATAGGAGTTTACTGCGAGTTTTAGTTTCGGGTACTTCATATTAGATGCAGCTATTTCTTTCTAACCTCGCAGCTGTGAATTGCACATTGTCTTTACGTATTTGCAAACCTGATTATCAAATGGTTCTGATGTTTTATAACAGTGTCCACCAGAAAAAAGCCAGGTCTTGAGCCCACTAATTTCTGATCTCTATCACTCAATGTAATTCACGAAATAAGTAATCGCATCATCAAAACTAACAAAAAATGAAAGGAACTTCTTCTTTTGAGATTAAATCCTACGATCCCACCTATGATAAAGTTCTCACCGACCTGATCGTCAAGAATTTGTATCATACGCAAAGTATCTCCCCGCGTATGCTTGTTGAAGGAGCTATGATGAAATATGGTCTGCTAAAAATAACTGGTTTCCTCCTCCTATGTTATTTACTCACCTTTCAGGTGCTAGCTCTCACTGAGTTCGGAACCTTTACCAAAGTTGTGATAAGTGGCATATTAGAAATATCAACACTTTGCTTTCTGTATGGTTTTCTCTTTCCTACAATGGAAATGCGCAGACTCAATAAAACTACCCCAACATTTGTAGAGAAGGATCTTTCGGACATCAAAGGGAAATATATGATCCCAGGAAGCCACTTCTGGGTAGCTACAATGAAAGATGGCGAGAACACATCATCTGGTGAAAAGGTTGTTGGTTGCGTTTTAGCGGAACCGTATGACACTAAGAAGGATAAAACAAAAATAATAACGGAGAGCAACTTCGACGGGAAAGTCGCGCAGTTGAGACGTTTGTCTGTCGATGTTTCTATCCGAAGACAAGGTATTGGTGGTAAGCTAGTAGACGAAGTCAAAAGGTTTTGCTTGAAAAATGGATATCAAATGCTGATTCTAACGACCTACACAAGCAACCAGGCTGCAATCAATATGTATAAGAAAGCGGGATTTGAGTATCGAAAAAAATATCTGAATAATCACTTCACATTTCCAGTTAGTATGGCTGCTCTCGTGATGAAGCTCTAAGTGTAATTGGAATGATTCTCGCGAGCAATCAGCTACAATAAAAGCATTGTTGAAATTTTCATGTGTTCTGGTTGGGAATAATTTGCTATCAAATCTTTTTAAAAATTGCTCTATTTGTTGAGTTTAGGAATAGAACAAGAATCGCATTTTCTCAAAATAAAAAAAAATCTCTTCTACACAAGGAGCTTTATTACAGACGAGAACTAAACATAATCGATCATTACTTTTGTCTGATCATTAATTATTATTATCTCTTCGTAGCTCTAATAATCTTTGAAAATTCTTTCGAAAGTTTGCTTGTTTCTAGACTGAAAGTGAAGGAGATTGCAGAAGCCATTGCATCTCAAATTACAACACAGGCTATTAGTCTTAGATGCTTTGATTTTTCAACTTTGCAAAACGCAGAACACAATAGAGACTTAACGTTTATTACCACTCAAATGCCGAATTACTATAGGTAAAAATAATATGTAATTCGATTTCCAATCAACAAACTCATTGAACCTGCACCGAACCTTCTCAAGGCAGAACTGGACTTATGTTCACCATCTAAAAAGCAAACCAGTTGGTTAGTCAATTTAACCAATTGCTCTTACCTTTTCGAAAGCATAGACCATCTTTCTAGAGCTCTTTTTATAGCTGGGGTTCGGATTTCTGATTAACTCGCAAATTCTCTGAAGCGTGAATGGCGGCCTGTGATAGATTGTAGATTAAAGCCCGTGAAAATCAAAATTGATCTTTACTGATCGTCAAATGCAGAAAAATACATAATGACGCTCTCGAGTTGGTTCTCAAAGGTTTCACCTTCAGTCTTTTTGCAATCAGGATGCGTTTTATTCACTTCATGCATGACTTTTTTCGCCATCAATTGAATGTAGTATTTGATTGATTTCCATTCGTATAAAGTTAGGTCTCCTGTCTTAGCAATGTCGTCAATAACTTTAAACAAAGAGCTTTTAGGATCCAAATAATCTTTCAGTTTCTCCAAATAGCTCATGTCTTTGCTGTCAGATAGATACTGAATGAGATTCGACTCGATTACCTTGTTGAACTCTATTGAATAGCCCAAAAGCCTCAAAATTAGTCCAGCAATAGAAGAAATTACCCGCGAGTTTCTCTTTCACGTCCTCAGTAACTGAGCTTACCATGATTATTTTAAGTTCCGAGTTACCTTCTCCGAAATTAGTTTTAGTTTCCTGCTGGAATAAAGCGCGATATTTCGAATGAACGAGTTTAAGTAAAGAACCAAAAAACCCTAAGGAGGGAAAATATCCATACAATCTTAAAACAACGTCCAATTCATTCATTAATGCTATAAATAATCGTTCTAACTTTCCCTCTTAGGTTGAGAGTGTAGATTTCCATTTCTTGTATATTTTTTGATGTGAGGAGTAGATTAGATTTTATTGCCTACTTGAATGCTGAGAATTTATACTCATATCTTGCTCTCTGCTATTCAACTATTCAGATATGAATGCTCGAATATCTATCTACTTACGTCTTATAGTTCGTCTTAACTAAAGCTTTGGCTCAATATAAAGGGATTCGATCACGGCGCTATATTGCTTTTGGATCACGTTTCTCTTGAGTTTGAGAGTTGGAGTGAATTCTCCTCCAGCAACAGAGAAATCACCTTTCAAAGGCGCCCATTTACGAATATGTGCGGCTCTCGATACTGAAACAGAGTTCACTCTCTCAATTCCTGCCTGGACCAAATCGATGAATTTCTTGTTCTTGAAAAGCTCATCCAAATTCTGAGGATTTTCAATTCCTTCGGAAGTCAAATAAGCAATGACATCGTCAGAAATTCTGTTTCCTGGTTGACCACCATCGTCAATATGCTTCAATGTGAGCAGCACTATCAAGTACTTTCTCTTGTCTCCAATAACAACAGCGTTGCTGATAAAAGGCAGTTCCTTCTTAACCAAGTCCTCAATAGGAACAGGAGCAACGTTTTCTCCTCCAGCGGTAATGATCAATTCTTTTATTCTTCCAGTAATGAGAAGATTTCCGTGTGGATCAAGCTTTCCGAGATCTCCGGAGTGCGTATACTTCTTGTTATCGATCGTTTTGAGGGTCTCTTCTTCATTTTTGAAGTAGCCCGAGAAGCAGTTTCTTCCTCTGAAGCAGATTTCGCCTTCACCATCTTTATCAGGAGAATAAATCATCACGCTGGTGCCTCTGAGCTTTGGACCAGCGGATCTGATATTGGCCTTGTAGCCTGGATCCCAAGTCTGCCAAGTTGCAGGTCCTGAGTTCTCAGACATTCCGTAGACATTGATAAGGAAGAAGCCAAGCGACAGGAAGTATTCTCTGATTTCGTTCGCGAGAGGAGCAGCACCGTAGATCAAGAATCTGGCTTGGTCAAGTCCCAAAGCCTTCTTAATATTATCGAATACGAGCTTTTTAGCAAGGCCGTAACCAAATGGAGTATCTTCGCCTTGGAGTTCAGCAATCGTTCCCGTGAGACCTTTTCCTTTAGCCCAAGTAGCTAGATTAAAGATATTAAGAACTCTAATTCAGAGAAAAGGCTTTACCAATTGCTCTCTTAATCGTTCCGTTTGAAGCAGCGATCTTTTTCATCTGTTCTTCAATTTTTTCCCAGACTCTTGGAACGCTGAAGAAGATAGTAGGTCTAATTTCCTTAAGATAGTTGACCAAACTTCCTTGGAGAGCAGTGGCATCAGCGAATATAATTTCAGCTCCAGCGCAGACTGTAGCGAAGAGATCGACGACCTGTCCGGCGACATGACTGAGAGGCAAGTAGGACACGAGTCTCTGTGGGGTTCCGTCAAGCTTGGCCTCGGCCACCAGTCTTCTTGCTGTCCAAACGTAGTTATCATGGCTGAGAATGACACCCTTTGGGTTTCCAGTGGTTCCACTGGTGTACACCAACGTGCAGCACTTTCCAGGTCTTTGTTCCGCTTTGCGAGCTTCGAGTGAATCTTCTGGTCTAGTAGGCTTATATTCATCTCCGAGCTTCAAAACGTGATTGAATGGCAAGACTCTGCCTTTGTATTCGTCAGGGAGATTAGATGGAACGGCTGCTGCGTAAAGGATAACGTATTTCAATTCAGGCAGCTTGGGCCAGATTTGAAGGTATTTGTTGAGCTGAGCTTCGTTTTCAGCGACAACGACTTGAGCTTCTGAGTGCTCAGCGACGTAGTGGCAGGCATCAGGTCCGTTGGTAGTGTAGACACCGATTGGAATAACAGCGGAGTAGAATCCTGAGTAGAATGCAATTACCCATTCTGGAGCGTTGAATCCAATGATATTCATTGCCTTATACTTGTTTATTCCGAGCGCCAAGAGTCCCTTCGCAAATCTGAGGATATCTCGATGGAACTCATCATATGTCCAATGGAGCCATTTGCCATCTCTTTTCACTCTCAAAGCTGGATTTTTTCCGAATTCTTTAATAGATTTCTCTAAAAATTCAGTGATTACGATAGGTTCTTCGGATCCTTGACATTCAAGAGGTTGTTAGTCAATGAGCAATGAGGAAGAGGATTACCTGCTCCTGATTTTTTCATGACGATTGGTAATTCGACATCGTAATCGGTGGTGAAAAGCAAGTTTTTGTTGGGATTTCTGGGGTCGTATTTGGCTCCATAAGTTTTGATTCCTTCAGGGCTGATGTACAGCTGCTCGTCGCTGTTTAAAAACGATGTGTCAATCACGGGTTCCATTTTTAGTAGGCTAAGGAGGCGATTCTTTTTTTATCTTTGAACGATTAATTTAATTTGTCTTTATGAAGCATATGAATGAAAATCGGCTATTTCTAGAGGTCAAAAAAGGTTGGCGTAACAGGCGAAGAGCTGCTAAAAATGCCACCAAATGTTCGCTTAAGAGTTTGTCGCAGAGGGAGCGAGGGACTCGGAGGATGCATACTGGAAAATATGACTAATTGATATCGTATTACTTAGAATAGATTTTATTAATAACTATTGCGTCATCCAGCAAATTGGCTGAAACAAGACTCTGGAGTAAGAAATATTGATATTTCCCATTCGGAGTGAATCTAAACCGGATTAAGACGACAAATACGTCAGATCAATTTAGAATAATCGAACAATCGATTTTTTGAAACCGCATGAGAAAATACTTTGATGTTACTACATGAGGCTTTGAAGCAATTGTAATCAGCCAATAATGCTTGTTGGTTGCCATGAACTGGATCCAAATGGCACGATATGCAGATAATGAGGACTATTCGGATAAAAAATTTAGAATTATTCCTTTATTGCTGGCTCTCTTCTATGATGTGGGAATGTAAATTTGAATCATAAGTTCCCACAAAAAGTATAAATCATTCTTAGCGTTATTTGTCTCTTTATTAATGCTATCATGAAAATGCCAATATTTCTTATTGATGAAATGCAAACAGATATCTTACACCTGCTGATTG
>ENA-UOUE01001650-UOUE01001650.1-compost-metagenome-genome-assembly--contig:-NODE-1650-length-13178-cov-9.799786_pt1 | contig 13178 bp, 7 predicted proteins | sample MGYA00238146_ERZ747223 | MGnify/ENA primary metagenome ERZ747223 (study PRJEB28781, sample SAMN06268865) | compost metagenome | isolation source: single cell | place: USA: California, Emeryville, Joint... | reverse complement strand
GTTTAGCGGGCTGCCAAAGCTCAGATTTGCGAAATTGGCCATGAGACCAACGAATGCTCGTAACGAGTATCCCAGCAGCAGATTAACAGAAATTGAAAGCGAGCCCGATGAACCTGAAGAATCACCCGAGCCTGAGGCATTCAATGAGCCTGAAGAGCCTTCTGCGAAAGAGTTTACTCTAGAAGTCATGAATTATAGCCAACCGACTATTCGAGGAGACACCTCTCGGCGAAGCAACTCAGAACTGCTTAGTGAAGCGGAAAAAGAGCGACTTCGTCGCGAGCAACAGCTGAGAGAACAAAGACAGCTAAACCAAGCGAGACTGATCCTTAAGGACATCTTTGAAGAAGAATTGCAAAATAATGCGATTGATGATGAAGACCTCATTGAGGTTCAAGAGGTCAAAGCCGCCAGAGAACGCTTAAGACAAAAGGCGCTGGAAGATATTTCTTCAGAAAAAAGCCGAAATGGCAGGAGTCAGCTAGACACAACGAGTGTAAGGATAATGCCGATATTGGAAAATCGGCCTGATTTGACGCAGAAACAGGTGGAGGAAAGCGTTAAGCTGACAGATAAAGTTCTGAAAATGGCGGCCTCTCAGTTGATTAGACAGCAGCAGCAACAAAGTAGACGCGAGCAGCAAGCGCAGAATGGGTATCGATCGCTGCTGAGGACTTCTTCGTTGAGTATGCTGAATGAAAGCATGAAAATTGATCGTTCTGATCGTGAGAGACAGACAGGATTGATGAATAACTCAGCAGACGCGAGCTTCATTGAAAATTTCCTCAGAGAAATCCCTTCAGATAATCCCATACAGAAACCCAGAGATCGACGAATGAGTGCTCAATCTGATGTTTTAGGCGCAGAACTTGAATCAGAAACCAACCGCATGAGAGGTATCCCGAGCAAAAGAACTAAAATTCTTTCAAATGCTGACGTACTGGACTATATTATGAAAAAACACGGGAACAAGGTAGAACCAAAGATCAATGAAGAATTTGAATTTGAAACACCAAAGCATGGTGCCAATCATCAAGGCAAGAATTCTCAAAAAGAATTTTCGGGTGCGAAGATATTCCAGTAGTGATTAACTACAGCTGTTGCTCTATTAGCCTCAAGAATTTTGTATTGGGCTTTTTTGGGCCCTTTTGTTTTTCAAAATATTTTAAATTTCATTATCCGAGTCAAGGATATTGTAAATCGAAACTGTATTACTTATGATTAAATATCACTCCTTTCTATTCCTTTAACAATGACTTTGTATTAAGTCAATATTTATCACATTTTTGTAAAAAAGGATGATATTCTACTAAACTTGGCACTAGCATTGCCTTCAATTCGCTCTGCTCTGACGACTTATGATGTGATATATTACTAAATTGACATCTTAAGCTGATCTCAAGAGAAGACTGCTCCGTGCTACAAAATTTGCTTTGGGCTTAAATTTATCTATTATAAACAGCAATTACCCCAAGAAAGCACCAAACTAGCATTAATTTGTCAGAAACTGAATTTGCCATTGTATGATACATCTTCTTTCTTTTTCCAAGCACTAAAAATTCTTTAACACAACTCTATCACACATATTTGGCAGCTTTCACCAACGCTATGCCATTTTTCGGAGCGCATTTAACCTTCAGTCGGAATTGATTCGTTCACACTGAAATCCTAATCTGGCATCAAATTATTTAAGGATACCTGCTCTGATAAAAAGCAAAGGAATAAAAACTAATTCCAGTCTTTGAAAAAAAGAATCGTTCATAGCTAGATGGCAGAAGGTAGGACAAACTTACGCATTATGAAATCTGATTATTTACCCATACAGAAACTAAACAAGAAGTCTCCACCCAAGCTACCCAAAAGTTGTTCGGAAGATGGGACTACTCCGAAGTTAAGGTTGAAGACAACTGCTTCAAGGATTATATCTCCCTCCAAACCCAAAAATCACAAGTTTTCGTCCCTCACACTGCTGGCAGATGGCAAGTTAAGAAGTTCAGAAAGGCCCAATGCCCAATCATTGAAAGATTCGTGAATGCTCTTATGTTCCACGGTAGAAACGCTGGTAAGAAGGCTATGGCCATCAGAATCATCAGACACTCTCTTGAAATCATTCACCTCATGACCGGAAAGAACCCACTCGAGGTTATTATTCAAGCCGTCATCAATTCCGGCCCAAGAGAAGACTCCACCAGAATCGGTCATGCTGGTGCTGCCAGAAAGCAAGCAGTCGATGTCTCTCCAATGAGAAGAGTCAACACTGCCATTTACCTCATCACCATCGGTGCTCGTGAGGCCTCTTTCAGAACCATGAAATCTATGAGTGAATGTCTTGCTGATGAACTCATGAACGCTGCCAAGGTAAGCAGAACTCTCTTGTGTAGCATTAGCTAATGCAATTTGTGATTATAGGGTGCCAATACTAGTTATGCTGTCAGAAAGAAGGAAGAAATCGAGAAAGTTGCCAAGGGTAACCGATAAAATTTTCGGTGGCTTTTCAAAGCGGCAAAGGCAAAAAAGAGGGAGAATTTAGCATTTCTTTTATCATATTCCTTTTATCCCATGAGAGTGCTTAAATATTCAATCGCTTACTCGTTTTTGTGAATCTATACCACATTGCAAAAACCAAAGAGCAGAAATCCTTTCAAGGTTGCGTAATTTTCCCTCACAAATCGTTGCGTTAAATTAGCATATCTCCCATTCGTATTCTGCAATGAAACTTCGCTAGATAACTCGATCTAAGGCTATGTACTACCTATTCTCATAATTAGCAGATTTTGAGAGAAATAATCGAGTAACTACTGGTTGAGAGCAAAAATTAGTTTAATCGGCCTAGACTCAGTTATTTTTTAGGTAAATATGTAATGTGAACCATGAAAATTAGAGATGTGCTCTTGGGAGTAAATAAGAGACAAAGTTGCCATCTTAAGAGCGCTTTCATAATTTCTCGCGAATCCACTAAATCCACTGGGATGGACGTAGTGAATTTCGAGGTCGCCTGTAACTTCACCAAGATCAAACGATGATCGCCCTATCCATTCTTCTTTCAAAGGATTTCTGCCAACGCTGCTGTTGGGTTCTATTGTAACGCTTTGAACATTCCAGCACCCCTTGTCATACCACAAAACAAACTTGATTTTGTTATCGATACCGCACTGTTTCTCCAGGTCATGAATGTGATCCTTCCATGCACAGGATTTGTCGAATTTTATTATAGCTCCTGAGCGATGAACTTTAAACCTGTTTCTGAGTGCTTTCTTCACAAGGTTCTCCTCTGGATTTGATGCTGTACATCCCATCTTGTGACAAATTTAATAAATTTAGACAAATACGTATTTCTTGAGCCTCTTATAATAAAATCTTTGAAGAATCGTTTCCGTAATAAACGCTCATTTCAATGAAATATGCCTCATCGCTAACTTATCCATGTCACTGTTCATTTGAATGAAGAGATTGACTTTTAGACTGGTTTATTGTATTCTTGTAACTATCTATTTGTGTAATCTGGATTTTATATAAGAAAGGAGTTACAACAAAAAAAAGCTTCATTATTACATTTTATTACATTGGTGGGCTATACACTTTCCTAGTAGAATTCAAGTTCATGCTCTCTGGCAGGATTTTTCCCATTCGCATCTCTCAATATCGGTTTTGAGGAATTCATAGCATTAGATTCCTATTCAAGACAGGAAGGCTGCACAACTCACTCTTTCAACTTGCTCAGTAGATATCCAGACGCTTCAATTGTCACTATATTACTCAGAATTATCCTTTTCAAACCTCAAATAAATAACGTGGAATTAAATGCTTTGCTTCACGCGATATATATTTACCCAGCCAAGTTTGTTAACTCTCTAAGAGCGGCTATCTCTGGACAGTAGAAACTAGGTTATTTTTTGTGTTAGATTGAGTGGTGGTCAAGGAGTAGTACTAATATATAAATAGAAAATAAATCCCGTCAAGGGCAAATTCAATAAACATAAAATTATAATAGTTTCGAATCTAAATAGCTCGGTTTAGGGATGCTTTCTACACTCCCATAAATTAAAGATATTGGACAGATGATATCTTAAATAAAGCCTGAGAGAAATGAGAGAAACACTTATTTTCTTTTGTCTTAAACTCCGTTATTTTTCAGGTAAATATGTATGTAATGTAACCCATGAAATTAGAGTAGAACGGTGTGCTATTTCTTATTATTCAATCAGTGACAATACTGCCATCTTAAGAGTGCTTTCATAAGATTTTGCACCTCCGATAAATCCACTAGCATGCACGAAAACAATATCGGGGATTCCAGACACCTCAGCAGTTTTGGCTTCATCCAATCCTCTCCATTCTTCCTTCAAAGGATTCCTGTTAACGAAGCTGCTTGGGTCTATTGGAACACTCTGCACTCTCCAACTCTTCGATCCCTTGTCTTCAAAGATCACCAGCTTAATTTTGCCTTCAATACCGAGTTGTTTCTCAATGGTAAATAGGTGATCCTTCCATGCACAGGGAGTCTCGAATTTGATTATTGCTCCTGATGTGTGGACCTTAAACCTGTCGGCAATCGCTCTCTCAACGTGGCCTTTTGCTGGAAGCCAATTTCTAACAAAAATAAGTTAGTTTCGGGACACTTAATGACAATTTTACACTACAATGCTTTTGACTTGCCAGTTCAACTCTTCATCCATGACTTCCATCGCGACTTTGAATCTATCATCTGGTTGGACATCTGGCTCATCCCAAGGGTTAAGTCTTGCGATTCTGGACTGAATGTTCGTATGGTCCTGGTATTTTGGTTTAATATCGCTTGGATATCTGCTGACGCCGTTGTCTGCGCCGTCGATTCCTTCGATGAAAGAATCATAGAGTTTATAGTAGACAACATCCACGGTTTTATCATCAACTACAACGTCGAGTTTGTACATATCAACGTAATGCTTGACCAGATTTCTCACGACCTCTTTTCCGAAATATTTGTAAACGAGACCAGCGCTGCTAAGTCTGATGCTGTGGTTTTCATCGAATGTGTCTTGGAATTCTCTTTGGTGGTGATCGAATCTGTAGGTGGCCTTATCAAAGATTTTTCCAACATCAATGATGATGTCAAGTTTGGCGAGTCTCTCTTCGTCTCTGGTCCTGATGATCTGAGCGTTTTTGAACTCTGCAGTGTATTTGGTGAGCATGACGCATCCAAGAACTTCGTCTGCATGGAATTGACCGCTGTGAGTGCCGACGGATTTTGAAGAAAGGACTTCCATTTTGTTAAAACTCAAATAATTTTTGCAAAATAGGATTTTTTGCGATTTTTATGACACTTGATATTGTTCAGAATTGGACTGGATTTTTTTAAAAGAATCATTTTCTTTAATGAGCGCCCAACCCAATGAAAAAAAAATAAAATATAGCGCATCGTTAGCTGTTTCTTGTCACTGGTAATTGAGTAAAAAGGATTGATATGTTGCTGGCTCATTGTATTTTTTAAAATATTCTACTACTTCAACAAGCGAATATCTGGTTCGATGAATTTTATGTACTGATCTTTTTTGTCGAATTCATTGGTTTTTTTATCACTATTTATGCAGAATCTGATATCAATTGTCTAAGAAGATGTGAATATTTAAGGGCACGAGACTCAGTGCCGATCCCAATGATTCTCTTATGAGGAAAAGCATTCTCCACTATTTGAATGGCGAACGATTCCTCTCTTCTGTCTTCGAGCTTAATAGATATGAATTCCTGCAATTTGGCATTAGATTTTAACAGTTTTAGCAAAGCACTCAATTGTTTAGGATCCGAGGCTGCTTGTCGATATAAGTCTTCGAAGTCCTCTAAAACTGGCTCTGAAACTTTCAATCCAGACTGCGGAACTCTTTTAAAACAGAGTGCAGGTTCTCCGTAAGCTATACCATACCTTCTTTTACAACTGGTCCCTGTAATCTCTCGAAGTCCGTGAGAAAGTAGGATCCCTTCTCCAAACTTTGAAGACCACAAATCATTTGGCAGCTTTCTTGCTACATGCTCATAAATAATAGGGTCAGGCCCACGAGGAATTTTACAAGCTCCCCATAGATCTTTTTCACAGTACAGAGCAATCGTGGCAGCTTTATCACAGGGAACTTCTTCATATGAAAGTGAATAGAATTGGAAACGAGCTTTATCTTCATCTTTAGGAACAGGTGACCAGCCAGTGAAATTCTGTATTGCCCATGACATGCAATTAAATGGGAGGTTATTTGCTCTTGCCGCTGGTGTAGGTCCAAAAATAAAATGTGACCGGTTATATTTAGCTTGGTCAGTGTAAAAACACTGACCTATAAACTGCAGGTTGATATCTATAGTCTTATTTTGGCATTGCATATTTGACATGAATTCGGGTTTCAAGTTTTTCGGTTGTCTCACTTTCACAAGATAACAAGTTTTGAATCCAATCCAGAGGCGTTCAGTGCTCCACTTCGTCGAATTGAGCTGACATTCTTCGTCATTGTCTGGATGATAGCCATACCACTCTAAGGCGACTGGAGGGAATTTCATATCGTCTCCGATAGGAGTTATAGAGTTCTGTGTGAGGTCTCCTGTATTGTAAAAGTAGGTTTTTATGATATCAAATTTGTATTGAGCTTGAAGGTAATAAAATAATGGAGCTTTATCATCCATGCCTAAGTAGATGTCCATTGTGATGCTCGCATTGAATTCATTGGACTTCACCTCTATACGACCGGTTGCATTTGAAGCTGTGTAAGCTTCAGTGTGTCGAGGAGGAACTTCCCACTGCCCTTGGAAAGTCTCGGATTTCACAGGGATGACCCAATATGGGGAATTATTGTCAATAAACAGTGAGACCGGCAGGGTTGACACTAGAGTCACCAGAGTTGAAAAACTCAAGATATGGGTTTTCATTTTTTCAAAAATTGATTATTAAAAGGCAGATCAAATTCATGATCATCGAAATATCGAAACATATTTCGTTCAGATCCGACTGAGAATAACCTTCTAATGCAATAACGCTTCATAAGAACAAAAATGAAGTCCACTTCCCCACCTCTTTTGCAGGGAAAAATGCTAACGTTGCCATGTTTCGACTCCAATCTCTCTCAACCAATGAAATTAGTTCGAGACAAAAACAAAAAATGGGCCAGTGTTTTAAAATTTTTCTCATTTTTATGCATAAAATTTATGCATCAAAGTACTGCTAGCATTGCTCTCAGGTGTGAAGAAGTCCAAATTCGAACATGTAAGACTTTCTTTTTCAATGGTAATTCTGAGGGAATTTATTTCAGTTTTTCAATGTGAATCAACACTTTGCCGACAACTTTTACTCTTAGTCAGATTACAACTCAATGAGATCTCTTACTATAGATGTAGATGGACTTAGCAACTGACCAATATAGATATTTTTCAAGTCGTTTCTACCTTCAAATAAGAGCGTGTAGACTCCTCCAGCATTGTCTTGAGAGATCCTTAGTCTAGTTTCAAAGCCGGCTTGAAGGAAGATAGTACGTGATTTGGTTAATCTTCCTTTAAGGTCCCAAATTTCGTAAAAGTATTCTATCGTAGATTGGGTGTTATCGCCAGCTATTAAGACAAGTTGATTGTCATAAGCAAATATCGTCATCAAATTCGACTTCTGGGTCTCAGAACTGGAGAGCACCACAGGCAGGGAAAGTCCCGTGAACAAATGGTAGCTCACCGTATTGCGTGATTCATCTATGACTGAGCATAGAAAACCGAAGCAGCGATCGTTGGAGAACTTTTTGCAAGAGAGAGAGCTAGATGAAATGTTTACAGGAAGGGTTGACGGTCTAATGAGGTTTGACTTCAAGTCAATAACAGCATCTTTCCAAACTCCTCCCGCCTCAATCCATAACGCATAAAGCTTATCACCCAGCTGCTTCGCTTCTGTAGTGCCAAGCCAAGATGAAAGCTTTTCAGTCAAAACAATCCCATATTTTAAGATTTTAGCAGACCCGATGGTGAATGTAGCAATCTCGACCGTATTTCTGCTACTCATGAACACCACCGAAGCGGTTTCGTCGAAAACATGAAATTGGAGGAGCGTAGGGTAAAATCGGGAGTCTTTGTTGTTGGTGAAGATAATATGTGGCAATGAGAGCCCGTTTTCTAAGTTATGTTGATGGACTATCAACTGAGGTGATCCTATTCCGTCAATCTTCTTACTGGCAAAGGAAACCATCCAACCTTTAATTTCCGAAAAGTGGTGCGAAACAGTAGTGAAAATTTCGGATTGATACTTCACCAACATTAGAGTTAGAGGATCAAGTTGAGCCTTAGTTAGGTTCCATTCGTAGAGCTCATCGTTTTCTTCAGCAGACGTCAGATTTAAGCTGCTGATTGAAAGTGGGTTGATTTGAGTGTTCAGGCCATGCGTGCTCTTTGCAAATGAATTATCTCGTGGTACGAAAGAGATTGGTGGGATGTGATAATTTCTTGGTGTCCATGCTGAGGCACAGAAGAAAAGACTCCAAAATAGAGTTAACATTTAATTAATTTTATCAATTCTATTATTATCTTAATTTAAAATTTTTCTAAATGAGAACGATTTGTTTGCTGCTGCTAATTGCGACTGTCTTCTCCTGGAGGGAATTCAAAATTTTCATCAAAAACAACTCTCCTTATACGTTAGGACAACTTTCCTACAATGTGCCTGGAGGTTTTTTCAGTCCACTACCTCCATCTATCATCGGGCCTTATGAGAAATCTCCAGAACTCTACGCTCTGGTCAATGAGCTGTCTGGCCCATGGAACATTCAGCTCGGATATCGGCATCTTGTGAGACTGCCATTCAAAGGTAACGATCCAACAAGAGTTGGTCGTATGGAAATTTTGGGGAGAATTCATCATCCTCACACTTACGATTTTGAGTTGACTGCTACGATCGCCCCTCTGGTCAAAGGAAAAGAAAACTTTCTTCCAATATCTTTCAAATGGCGTTACCATAAGAGTCTTGATTGCGACTATGGCTCAGGCGGATGGCAGGAATGGTCGGATGACTATTCGGGGACTGTCTCCTGCATGATGCTTGTTCTAAGTGATCTCAAGGCAAATAGTGTTGATATTTTCCAATATACAGAGAACTACATACAAAGGAGCGTGATGGAATTCATTGGTACTTGTATATTTAAGGATGTTCCTGCATTTAAGTCTGCAAAGGGGCTTCTTTCTTACACAGAGACTTTTAGTGGCTCTGCTTGGTCCATAGGAGATACCAAGCAATACCTTTTGGATTCCTTTATCACAGAAGAAGGATGTAAAAGCTTTTATCGCGATTACGGATTCAAACAAGTTAGTTGTTCAAATCTTGAGGATGCTGATGTGATTGTTTTCTGCCAACAGGATGAAAATGGTGGTTGCGTAAAATACTACAGTTCCTACTTTAAGGATTTCTTGGAGCTTACAGTGGTGGCCGTGAAGATCAAGCCAGGTAAGTGGAGTGGGAAATTCAATTTTGGTCCCTTGTTCGTCTTCGATTCTCCAGAAGATATTATCAATACTAATGAAGATTGTGTTCCATTCCACTCAGGCAGACCTAAATTCTGTTTTGTTGATAAGTAATGAGATAATAAGACAGCTACAATATTCATCTTCGGATATAAAATGCATAATAAGTTGATTTAGCAAATATGATAGCTAAGGTCCGCTAAAAAATTAAGCCGAACTTAATACTTTATGGTAGGAAACATAAGACATGACTAAATAAGTTGGTGCTCAAATCAAATCTAAAAAACCTGCTTGTTTTGTCTGCTGAGCAGAGGGTATATTGATTTAGATAAAGTTGTCAAAGTTGATTAACTTTTTAATATCCTCAATCATAACTTCATAAGTATCCAAAATAAATCTAAGTATCTCCAAAGATAAAAATTAACCTATAACTATCCGAAATAAAATTTAATGCATAAGTATCCATGGAAATAAAGAATTACCTCATAAGTATCCAGAGAAGTTAAATCAGGGTCAGTGAAATGACTAATTGATTGCGTAATTGTATTATTTGAATCGAGTCATAATAATTTCTATACTTTCAACTTTGAAAATCCTCTGAGAACCCCTTGGCTGCAAATAAGCCCCAGGCTAATGTAGCGCAATCCTCCACGAGCATTAGAGGTCTAATTTGATTTTCTGCATGCCATTTGCTAAAATGAAGTCATTTCTATAGTTGTCTTTCTCTTTGGTAAACTACAATAAAGCTTCATATTTTCTTTCTAGCATGAGCTAAGAGATTAAGTCTTTATTGTTGTTGAAGAATATAATAGGAGATTTGAAAACTCAATAGTGTCGTTATCTGATAGTCTAACTCACCACAGCAAGGAGTGATTTCAATTGTGTTTGAAGCTTTGAATAATTTTCTGGTGAATGGCTTACAGACTAATCTAATAGGAATGTGTATCGAACTCAACATTACATTTCTATGAATATCTATTCAAATGACATCAACTTGTACGCAATATCAGTAACATTAAGCTATTTCTTTATTTGTAACTTTTTATTTGTTTTCTCATTTTCAACGAATTAGCCACTTCCCATCGACTCTCTCACGGTTGTGACGCTTAATACACAGGGCATTTTCTTCCTTCCAAGACCTTTGTTACTCTCTTATTTTCGCAATCGACGCATTTGTTCACTTCTTTATTATAGCATTTGCCGTTCGTGTAACATACGCAACCCTGGACAATATATTGAGGGCAATTTTTGTTCACTCTATCACTGGGCTTGCAAACATAGAATCCAGAAGCAACTGACTGCTTGTTATTGCTATTGCTATTGCTCATGTGGAAGCAGTAGGAGCTGAACAAGAACATAGCGAGGACGAGAACTTGGAGAAGAGAATTTTTCTTGCTAAGTGCCATTTTGTCAGAATGTTTTTATTTGCGAGTTAGAAAGATGTATTTTATTTGGATGATGATTGCAGAGATGAAGTTGGGTATATATAGCTAGAAGAATGCCAGCAAACGCCATTGTTGCTCTCAAAAAATAAAAAAAAATAAAATAAAAAAATAAAAAATCAAGTCAGATTTCATACCAATCAAATCTGATAGTAATGGTCTTACTGAACGTCAGCTGGAAAAAGCTGTAAATCCCGTATTGTAGAAAAATATTTGTATTTTTGCAATGGAATGTTAAGCAAATTAGGGATTTAACACTCACTTTCTCTTGCCAGCCTCAAAAACCATGACAACATGAGCAGCTTCTCATTTTGAACGGCTATTAATTTTTTAAGTAATTCAGGCAAATTATCTTGCCTGAAAAAATTGTAAATTCATGCTGATCTGAAAACTTTTTTACGGTAAATCCATTTTCATGGCAATTGTTCCACTATAAATCGTCAGTCAGGCTCATCATTATTGTTTATAATCCAAATTACTCTACTTTAATACACTCACAACTCGTGCATCTCTCTCCAATGACGCTTAGAAAGAAAACTTCGTTACTTCAAATCCTCATGCTTGCTCTGATCTTCTTTGCCGCTTATTCTATCAAGAACAGAAGAGCAGTTGTAGAGAATAATAACGCAAAGCCTTACGTTTGTCAGCCGAGAGACAGGACTCCACAGCCATGTCCTCAATATGTGGTCGCAGGGTGCATCTGCTACACTGACGGTTCATGTTCGAATAGACATGTCAACTCCTGCACTGACTGTGCGAGGCCAGGTGTTTATTCAGTTCTTGAAGGACAAAGCTGCCCGAAGTCGAACTGATTGCATTAACATGCCATTGTCTCAAACATAACCAATAAAATTTATGATAATTCTTACTATATTTGATCTATTTTCATATTTGAATCACTTGAAAATTGCTGTTATACATAATCGCCACATGCCTGCTTTATTTCATCAACATCGAAATGAGTTCTTTCTACCTTTCAATAAGAATTTGATGACATCTGTCATGAGGATAACTATTTTTGGCTCTGGAAACTGATTTGAGTAATTTCAAGAAAAAATATAACCTGCAAGGAATTCGACCTCCTTTTATCCCAGGTTCTCAATTGTATTCTTTAATGACAGCTTTACACGTAAGTCATTAATGGTATTCCCTTATGGAAACTGAAAACCTTCTTAACTTGAATGAGTATTCTGCTGATGGTTGAGAAGAGGTTTTGCTGTTTTTAATTTTAGTGATTATAAAAGCCTATCTGTTAACAGTTTGAGTATCAATCTCGTCTTATATGGAAGCTTTATCTATGCCTTAATATTCAAGTTTCAATAACGAGCATTTAAGAACCACAAAAATTTATTATTAATATCTTATTTAATGCGGAAATAACCTCACTTCTTCGTTTTCGTACGATATTCAATTCTTACATTATTGGACAGCTTTGCCCTTCCAGAACCTTTGCTACATTCGAACTCTTGCAAGAACTGCAGTGATTAACGCTTGTGTTTATGCATTTGCCATTCGTATAGCATAAGCAGCCCTGAGTCATGTATGAGGGGCAAAAAGTACGAATTCTGTCTGCAGGTTGGCAAATATAGAATTGTGGGTTTGATCTAACTATTCGTTCTCTGTTTCTCATTCGAAAGGAATGACAGGCAAAGAAAGCGAGAGCAAGCAGAAGGACCTGAAATAAAGCCGTTTTCTTAGTGAGTGCCATTTGAGGGATATGTCTTGGTTATGTGCTGTGTTTGCTAGAGATGAGTTGATTAGGATGATGATTATTATTATAATTATTCAACAAAGTATATATAGACGACGAAAGCAACGTAAATAAACTTTTTTCAAGGTTATCCACTTAAAAAAAAAATCAATCAGTAAATCAAATAGTCTTCGACGAGGAACAATGAGTTTAGTCCAAAAGTACTGAATAGAAATAAAATTCTGCAGTAGCAGTTTTTGACCCTCTTGTTAATCTCTCAGTTATTCACTTTTTCTTGGATATATCGCCACCTTCTTCGCTGAAGTTTCAAGGAAACGGCAAATTCCATTTTATATTTTAGGCCGAATCGTCTTGCTGGGAAAAAATTTGGATTTACTTCTGATCTAATAAGGAAAACTCAACAATATTCATGTTTCTGGGAATCAATTTGTTGCGTTATATTAATATCGGAAAGTAGCCTCTCGGCCCTCAGAAGTAGTGCCTATCATGTGCTTCTTTGACTGCAGAGCTGAAAAATACTTTTCTTGTAAAGTTGAATATAAAACAATTATTGGTTACACCTATAATTTCAAAATTTTTAG
>ENA-UOUE01001647-UOUE01001647.1-compost-metagenome-genome-assembly--contig:-NODE-1647-length-13217-cov-7.216362_pt1 | contig 13217 bp, 3 predicted proteins | sample MGYA00238146_ERZ747223 | MGnify/ENA primary metagenome ERZ747223 (study PRJEB28781, sample SAMN06268865) | compost metagenome | isolation source: single cell | place: USA: California, Emeryville, Joint... | reverse complement strand
AATTCAAAAAAGCAAACTCCACACAAACAAGATAAAGTTAATTGCATTGAGGAGTTATTCCATTTCCTTAAAATAATCCTGTGATTTATTGTCAGTTTTTAAACCCAAAATGTTCAGTGTGGTGTTAACAGCAGCACTAGAATAATTCCAAACTGGCTATAGCCAGATTATGCGACATTTCTGACACTATTTTTCTTCAGAATACTTCAATTATGTCACTGAAGGAATTATCCATAATGTAGAGATAGATCCAAAATCTTGGTTTTTTTTTAACGTAAGAGTATAATTCGGGAAATACATAATGTACTGCAACTAATCAACATAACACCCTGAATTCCTAGCCCTTTATTATGGAGAATAGATGCAACTATTAATTCTTAATATCTGAGCCATTTTCAGAAAAATGTCAAAATATTGACCCGAAGTGGAACTAGCTCTCGATCGCTTCTTCACAAGCGGAAAAATAATCCTTCGTTTTGCAGGGCTTCTTGAACTCATGTGCACTTTCTTTCCAATTCTCCGTCTTTGTTTTCAACGAAATTGGCAGTGTTCGCAGCCGATAAGGATGTATTTGGCTCAAGTTTTGCATTCTTTGCTTCTCCTTATTTTCTCAAGGGTAATGCTGACTCGAAACTTAAATTCCTCTTTTATCTCTGAGGGAACGTTTGAGTGCCATGTTTGTACTTGTTACAACCCACGTTTGGTTATCATTCTAAATGGAAATAAAGCCCATTCATCGAGAATAGTAGCAAAACAAAATTTGTTCTGGACTTTAATTGTTTACTATAATTACTCTCTCATCAAACTAAAAAGAGGATTGAAATAACTTCCACGGTAACTTTAGAGATTGAAGCTATTCTTATAAACTGATGTTTTCTTAAGTTAAAAGCTGGATCTACAATTTGCATATGAATCAAATTCGAGGAAATTTTCAGAGAACAATTTCATTTTATTTTATTTTGTTGTTTAGGCTCAAGATTTTCCTTGCTTATTAACTGTTTGTTTTCGGTTTTCTGATCATGATAGAATAGAATAGACTTTTTGCCATAAGGGGTTTAAGACACTACCTAATGCGACCTATACTTGTTCTCTCCATGACCTCTTTCTCCTTAAGAGTAGCTTTATGCTTCTTCAAATGAAACAGACTGACCTTGTTTCATCTAAGATTGAATAAGTGTAAGTGTTATTAATTAAATAGTGAAATTAACTGCCATCTGTGGTCTTTCCAGTATAAAACACTTTTCCAGTTGTAAAGTCTAATAGTGCTGCTGTCTTATCACTTGAAGCTGTGGCAATCATATCGCCACTTGGACTCCATCGTACGCAATAGATTACACCTATAAAACAGCAATTAGAAGTTTGAAGCGATTATTAGACAATTAATAAACTAATTACCATTATGAATGCCATCAAAAGTTTGGACAATCTTTGATGATCTTTTGTCAAAAATTTTCACATTGTTATTAGTACCAGCTGAAGCGAGTAGGTTTCCATTGTTTTGACAAGTATCAATCCAGAATGTAACATCTATAAGAATTGAATGCCAAATTACAAGAAGAAGTAGGATATATAAAGCAAAAGCTGGCTTTCAATTGTGATGCTCCTAAGAGAGAGAGCATAGCCCTCTCTGTTATTTCTTGAGAATTGATTCGTATATCGAGTGAAGAAGTCAAAGAAGATGAAGTTTACAGAAATTATTTGTACTTACATCCTGATTCAATTTGAATTGACTCCTTCAAAATCAGAGCTTGCTTCTCAACATCTAGGATATTGAGTCTGTTCAAATCAGACTTAACAAATAATAACGGTTCATCAGTATTTGTACCCCATCTGCAACGAGCCAAATAATCTGAAGAGTAATTATAAGAATACAAGAAATTTTGATGCCGTAAAAAAAAAAGCTATAGATCTCAGAGAGGAGCAGAGTTCTGATGATCAGATGCTTGAAAATGATACATATACGAAAACACTACTTACCTGCATTGGAGGTTACCTTTAGATGGCAGCTGCAATTGTCAGTGTTCATATCTGATATCAAGCATGCTCCATCCTTGTCGATAGTGGCTACGGTCTCTCCATTAGGATTGAAATCGAGACTTGCTATGAAGTTCTCTATAGAAGCAGATATGTCCAATGAACTTGCAATAGAAAAATTTATTAAATACCCTTTTCACTGCTATATTGGGAGGGCCATCTCGATTTTCGGATGAGTTAAACATTATTACCTGCTTTCGAGATGGAGAAATTGTAAAGATGATAAGCTATCTTTCCTGCAACGGAAATTGCCCCGAGGATCTTTCTCCGTGGATTATAGGTCGCATCTCCATAACCATTCACTTAGAGAGATGATAATTTTGAAACAGATTTTGAATATGATTTTACAGCCAGAGTTTCTACAAATGAATATATTTTCTGGGCACGACCTTTCCGTGAAACATCAAATACTGCGAGGTTTGCAGAAATGGTTCGGCCGTGGTGAATCGAAACAAGGAGCCCTGTGTTTGCAATCTCTTTCACGTAATTCCGGCTATCAGCATCCACTTTGTAGAAGGTTATAAAACGTGATGAATTAAAAAAAAAAACTCTTGATTTTCACTCCATCAAAGTTTAGCAACTCTTCCTTCGTTTCAAGTTCAACAATCTGGATCTTATTATTCAGCCTCGATGACCAGGCAAGTAGGGTTGGAGAAATAGGAGATTTCCCTCCTATCCAAAGTTAGTTCATGGTTTGAAATTGAAAGATGAAAAATGAGAAATTCATCAAATTAAGTAGAGTTTAGCACTCGTACCAGTTTTTACCGAATCTTGAAGCACATCATCGCTTGGTGTGTATCTTTTGGCTGTCGATTCTTCAAGGACTCCAGAGGTCGACCATTATTTGACTTACTTTTGGGAGCATTACTTTCCACTTTTTTAGACGGGACAATAAATTATAATTTTGCAATTACTCTCAAAGCAAATAAGAAAAATTTGATCAGATAAGTGAATTAAATTAAATAAAGTTCGGAATCGTCTCATCATAGTTCCAGTTGGAATAATAGAGACTTATTTTCTCAAAATATGAATTTAATGATTTTTCCTCAATATAGAACTCGCTCTGGCTGTAGAGCAAAAAACCTTCTCAAACTCTGTAAAATTGTATCATTTATTGATTGTAAGGCCCTTTTTTGCTTGATAGATTGGAACATTTCAACAAAGTACTTGGAATCTCCAATAAGTGGAGTTAATCTGGCAACAGTTTCCTTTCTCTAACTCATATGTGTTGAAGTTTGATAATTTGGTCTTTAATAATTTCAACAATATGATTCATGAAGATTCCTCTGATGATTTGGTTTTCCTGCTCATCCATTCTTAATTTTGAGTAAGAATTAGATGAAAAGGCATCTCTATGTATTCATTTTTTTTTTCTTTTACTACCTATTCGTCTCTCCAGTACACCATAAATTCACATATTGAAATGGTAACTTTTTATAATTTAATGACAATGGGAAATATTCAAAGGTGGCTCTTTCCAATTGGCATTTCTGTAGTATATTTCCAACGAGAATATATTCTGCCTAACTTTGCTGGGAAGACGAATCAAGCGTATTTTGAAAATGTTTGTTTCACAGATAAACTTTTTTTTGAATAAAGAGCACATTGAATATTCAAAATAAATTTCGGAATCTAAAGCAATTTTTTGCGAAGTTCCTTAAAATTATTAGGATGAGAAAAAGACAACAAGAAATGCTCAAATTCTAAGCTGAAAATTAAAATCTACTTATCTTTTTCCATGTAAATTACCAAAAAATTAGAATTTCTATACAACCTGAGCTGAGATACTCGACTTCATCCTTCTCTAATGCCTTTCTTGGAGTCTAATGTCATTTTTCATGCGTATTCAAACCCAGAGATCAAAGTCCATCGATTGCTATGTATACAACTGACGAGATTCCCAAAAAATTGTAAACAGCCTTTAGGCAGTTCTCTCTTTAAAGTATGCCCAAAGCGATGAAATTTCAGAAGAAAAAGGAGTCTTGAATGCATTTCAAAGTTATCAACATATTACAAATTCCATTTTTAACCATTTTTTGAATAAAACGTGATTCATAGCCTGATTTGTATAAAATGAAAAGGAGCAAGCAAATCCTTTTAGTGAGAAGCTTTTAAAGTCCTCTAAAACTATCTGAGTTAATATCCAAAACACAACAATTAATATAAGCTGAGAATATAAGAGAGAGAAAAGAAAAAAAAACAAACCAAAAAAATCATTTTGTTATTGATGAGATTTCATTAATTCATGAGTTAACATGGAAGTTTAAATTAGGCAAAATTTAACACTCTTTCTCGGTTCAGTCAGCAACAAATGCTTTGTCATTTTCAATTTAATGTCCTCAAAGGCAAATTTTCTCGTTCAGGCGATATGGTCTCTATCCTTAAGTTGACTATAGGTGTTGGAGTCTATCCAAATTTCCAGAGTAATTGCCATATTCCAGGTGAGGCAACAATTATCGCTCGCATTAATTCTCAAGCAGAAACCGCTCTAGTTCTGAAATTTTTCCCACTTTATCCTTAGTAACTGCAGTCTAATCGATATTTAACCATTACCATTACTATTCTAATTAAACTTTGAAAAAATACAAACTACCTTAAAAAGAACCTCATAGAGTTTCATTAGAGTAGGGAGCTAGTAGAATAAATACTCTTTTCACCTAAGTTCTAAAATTTCCGAGGACATTTTTGCCTTAATTCACCTTAATTCCTATTTTGGAATTAAGTCCTGCTTTGCTGATTTTGCACCAGTAAAATTTATGTAAAGAGAGAAATATTTAAAAGCACAACAGAACTACTCTCAAAATGCCTTTTCCAAATTTAGAAACTCAAAGAAACCACTTTTCATGCAGTCTTCACACTTAAGGTACTGCCATAGCCAGTCTGAGCTTTTCTCTCTACCACAACCATCTTCAGGTGCCAGTTATTGTCATTCACACTGATTTTTTGAAACCTATATTGAAAACTCTGAAATAATATGAGGAGCATATCTAAGAGAGGTTTTGTCGAAATACTTCAGGGATTTAGAGCTTGGATTCTCGTAGGTATTTAGCAGAACAGCCATCTGTAATAAAAACTTTTTAAAAATGTGTATTTTCTCTGATTAAAAATAGAAAATTTGCGAGCATTTCCAAAATCAGAGAAAGAATAAAAATTTTACACTGAGGAGAAATTTCTTGTCATTAACTTAATTCAGTACTCGATCGATTTAATACAATAATCCACTGATGATTTTATTCTCTCATTTCATGGACTTAGATGAAATCTGCAAATCATTAATAAATTTGCTTTCATAAAAACCTTCAGATTTGTCGTCAATGAAGATAATTCCTCTCCTCGTTCTCTTCGCTGCAATCGCTCCCTGCTTCTCCAAGACTCTAACCGTTAATGCTTCTCTCTCCGCGGCCAGTGGAATCAACTACCCAACTCTCCAATCAGCTGTTGCGGCATTATTCAGCGGAACCAAGTTGATTGACCCTACTAACACTATCACCCTGCTCCCTAACACTGCAGGTACCACTCAAACCATCACCACATCTCTAACTTCCGGAACCGGAAGCATCGCAATCCAATTCCAGTCTCCTCCAAGCATTGTTGACTCTCTCTCTGCTTGCAGCCAGCTTCCCATCTTGAGCTTGATAGGAACCTCCTTCCTCTACTCAAATTCGCTGACTTCGCTCTCAATCAGTGGTTTGTATATCAAACAGAAGTATACCAGCGGCAGATCACTAGAATTAAATAACATCCCAACCGTCACGCTCTCAAACTTCTGCTTGGATTTGACGGAAGCATCAATTCCATCTACTAACTATTGGTTCTATATCTCATATGCTTCCCAAGTCACAATCACTAACGGGTACATTGCTTATGACGGGACTAAGGAATTATGGATCGAGTCCTCAAGGCAAATTAGCATTTCATCACTCGTGGTAAATCTAAGTTCGACCTTCCGAATTACAGATCGCGCGGTTATTCAAGTCTACCAGCCATCGGGGACTTATAACTCGAATTTTAATATCTCCAACATCCAATTTAGTTGTCCTCCAAATGCAATTACCCTACCCTACGGTATCTGGAGCAATAGTATTACCTCAGCGGTATATTCCAATATCAGCGTGACGAACTGCGATTTCAGCGCAAAAACATCAAATCCCTTAACTTTTCTTTACTCCGCCCAAACTATCAGCTCAGTTATGGATAACATAACATTCACGAACGTTTCTATAGGCGATGTTACAGGGCAAACTCTAATTGCCCTGTCAGGAAACAAAAATGCTACGATTTCTAATATTCAGGTTACTTCCTTAACCGCGGTGAATATAGACACGAAGAGCTACCTGATTTCTATCATCATGAACTCACCCACTTATTATAGCCCTGGCGTCTATTTGATCGCGAATAGCATCACAATAAACAACTCCACGGTCAACAACAACTATTACTTTTTCTTCGTCTTCCTCGGAAGTCCCAATTACATTTCCGGCTTAGTCGTAAACAATTTCACATTGGACAGCTGCGATTTCGATGAGATGTCTTACGCGATTACAGTGGACATTGGGACCGTGATAACCGATACGACGCTTTGGACACCGAGGACTTTCTCATTCAATAACCTAACTATCATAAACAGTCGATTCATGTTTGATTACCTGATACATTTCAACTACGCCGCATCTTACACGCCTTCCGTTGAAATATACCATGCGGAATTCAACAACGTCTACATAGCAAACAACTACATCAACGAGACCTATCTCTTCAAGATTGAAGGGTTCCTCGCTCAATTCGTGAACCTCACAGCAGAGAATTTAACACTCCGAGGACTCTCGACCCTGCTTGAAGCCAGGTATTACGTAGGAACGCTTTTTGTGATTAACTCGACGTTTAACAACTGTACGCTCAATTTATCATCATCGCTCATTGCATATGACGGATGGGGCTTTCTGAAGCCCTATAATGAGTACACAACGACCCGCCCATTCCAGATAGAGTACTCGTATGCCAAAAATGCCACGACGATGTATATCGAAACCAGACCGTTTATCGTCTACAACTCAGTATTCTCCAATATAAATGCATTTGATACTTCAATTGTCGTGTGGTCGACGAACCCTCAATCGATCTTCCAAAACAACACACTGAAAAACATCACATTGAGCAACTCACCACTTCTGCAGCTGGGCTCTTATACATTGTATATCAGCATTTACTCGTTTTTCCGAACGGCTTCTTTTGTGTTTGTTCCTACCGTCACGTGGTTCGATTTCTTCCCTGCTGCTGAAGCAGCGGCACTCTCCGGCAACTCGCTAATACAAGCGCTGTTTTACAGCGCCAGAAACCAAACCTGCTCGTACGACTCGAAGAACTGCGCGGTCTTTGCGTATGTGAAAGACAATATCGTTGACCAAGTGAACACTGTGGATTCTGACTACTTGATAGGCTTAGAAAAACTGCAAGTGCCAAATAGTTCCGTTGTTATCATAAACAATACGTTTTCTCGAATACAAGGAAGCTCAAAGGTCGATTTTCCTATTATTTTAAGCGATTCGATTCGTCAGGCCTTCATTATCGGGAACATCCTGAAAGAAATCACTATCCTTGGGTATATTTTCTCCCTCACGTCGAAGTTCCTCGACAATTTCTTTTTTGATTCCAATGTCCTCTTGGACAATACGAAAATAGGGGCATATCTATTGGTTTCGTATGAGTGCAATAATATCACTATCCAGAATATGATTGCGAAGAACTTGGAGACTGAAAATAATTTTATTAGTATGAGTTGTACGTTCATCGGCACTGAAATTGCCTTGCGAAACTCAACTTTCGAGAATATTGTTCAGCAAAACAACCAAGGAGCGTTGCTGGCCACAGATTTTATCTTCATTTCCACTCAAAACAACTCGGTAACGAAGATTGGGAGCGTGCAGTTCCAAGATAACACCTTTATGAACATCACATTGACGAGAGCTGGCGGATACACGACGAATACCAAAGGAACTTCATTTATTTTGCTGTTTATGACACAGTCATATGCAATCCTTCAGAATAACACTCTAGATCAGGTTACTTTACCTGAAGGAACTATTATGACCATATCGGTTCCTAGTTTGACCATAGCAAGCTCTACTTTCAATTATCTTTCATTTGGTGATTCAAAAGGTGCGTTGAACTTGATCGTACAAAATTTCACGCTTTTCGATAGTGCGTTCACAAAGTGTAGCAGTCTTAATTATAATGGCACAGGGTTAGTTTCATTGACAACACCTGATCTTTCAGTTGATGCGCTCTCTATATTAACTAACATTTCAGATTGTCTGTTCACGGAAAATACGGCAGCCTATGGAGCGATATTGTATGCATCTGCTTTGAAGATTCAATTCCTAATGCAAAATACATCCATTATTAATAACGTGGTATCAGAGAATCAAGGACAGCTGATTTTTGCGAATATCTCCGAATCAGCATTAACCATCGTAAATTCCACCTTTATCAGCAATCAGACTCAGCAAGTGGTTTCAAACTACCTAATTTCTGTCGCAACTAGCTCGAAATCATATCTGACCGTGTCAAATTGCAGTTATCAAGTAGCCGGAAATAATTCAGGAGGGTTCCTCTATGCGCATTTAAACCCTGCTCTCTACACCTATTTTGAGGATTTTACCTTCGCTGCAGCTCCTAACTCAGCTCCAGGTGTACCCAGTACGGGGATACTATTGGCTGATAGTATCAATGCTTACTTCGCGAATATCACGGTAAGAGATCTCACAATTGCGAACAAAGCTCTCTTCATCATAAATTGCGACATGGCCAATAGTCTCGCAGACAATAGTTGGAACCTTACTATCGATCAAAGCATGTTCGATTCTTTGAGTCTGACTTTTGGCGTCGTGAATATAAATTCTGATGAATACTTGATGAACGTGCTAAATAACCTCACGGTTTCTATTATCAATTCGACTTTCTCCAATATCACCTTCGCCGGAGCTAGCTCCATCGTTACTGCGGCTACTTCGCACATCGGAAACGACAACTCTGACAACCCTTCAGTATTGGTGAGAAACTGTTCATTCTCACGAATAACAGCTACTGAAGGCTCGGCGATTTTCTCTTCCGTTGAATCCCGCTATCGAAATACTCTTTGGTTGGACAATAATACATTCCAGAGTATCAGCTCAAGCAGTAGCTTAGGAGGAGGGATTGTCAACCCTTCCACAGTGCTCCTCTCTGGGAAAATGGCTGCTGGAAATGATTTGACTTTAAAAATTACAAATAATGCATTCATAGATATCAACAGCTCTAAAGGTGGCCTGATCTCATGGAGAAGCTTGTACAACCCTATAGCGATTCTGATTGATAACAATAAGCTTGAAAGTATTACTACAACACAAGACGGAGGAATCATCTACGCAAACTATCCGCCAAATGTTGCCTCTGCAATAACTCAGCCAGCAGTGTTAAACATAACCAAGAATTCTTTCAAAGCCATTATTGCTGAGAACGGAGGAATAATACATTTTGAATGGAAATTAACTAGTCTTTACAAAATAAACTTTGATTCCAATACTTGTGAGGATATTACTTCCAAGCAAAATGGAGGTATTATACACTTACCAAAGTCTCCCTACTTGAATTACTCCTCCTTATCTTCCATCATTGATTCCTCACCTCAGAGAGTGCTTTCAGCAAATAATTCTGTTGGAGAGATTGTTTTTTCCAACAATCAAATCAATAATGTTTCTGCAATAAATGGAGGTGTGATATTTGAATTCACACCTAATCAAACCCTTAATTTATCACTTAGAGATAATATATTAGATGGAGTGCGTACTGCTCAGAGAGGAGGAATAGCTTACACAAATCAGCCATATTTATCCATGCAAAATAACATTGGTAGCGGTATAAATGCAGGAGTATCAGGACCCATCGTCTTTTCAATGTCTGATCAATTAAACCTCATTGACTCTGCAAATAGCTTCAACGGTGTCCAGAATACAGTCATTCCTGCTTTTTCGCCTACCAATATTGAAATCTCTTTCAAAAGAATTCCAGATTCTTCAGTATTACCCAGGGAAGAGCCCCAAAGCTCTTCAACAAATCCGATATTCTCGAATTTGACGTCGTATTCTTTCAGTTTCTACCAAATTAGTTTGAATCTGATATATATTGGAGTCTTTGGGAGTCAGACCATTGCTGATAACTCTGGCGAAGCTATGCTGCAGCTTGTATTTAATTCATCAAATCCGCAATATCCCTCTCAAACTTACCTAACAAGCGACTGCCGAAACGCTTCATGCTTAGCTAGTCCTTCCAATATCATCTTGGCTGGAAACGCTGGAGATATCTATGTCGTCAGTGCGACTTATAAATCGAGCTCATTCAACCAATTTCAGCAATTTATGATTCGGCTTCGAGAATGTTTGCCCGGTGAGCTCAACCAGTCGGCAACTGGACAATGTATTCGTTGCGCTCGAGGCACTTACTCATTGTTTTCAACGGATAAGCAGTGCATAGACTGTCCAGCGGGTGCAGACTGCAGAGAAGGAAATGATATTTTGATTCAGGAGGGTTATTATCGAAGCGCGGCTACCTCCGGTCTCTATGTCATGCCTTGCAATGACAGCAAAAGGTGTCTTGGAGGGAAAGAGAACAGCTGCAGTGAGGGATATGCTGGTCCATTTTGTTTACAATGCAATCAAGCTGATGGTTATATTCCTGACAGTGGAAGTGATTGTGCTGATTGTAATAAACAAGGGAATTTGGTTGGAGGGGTTTTTACAATCATTGGTGGCTTGCTCTATCAGCTATTGATAATATTTTCCGCTTACTTGGCAAATAAAAAACGTTTCCAAATCAAATCAAAGCTGGAGACTGCGCCTCACACGGGTGACGCTACCAGCAACCCGAATCAACTAATCCGACCTGGAGAGATAATGGTACTTTTCAATACGTTTACTCAGATATGCTCTTTGATTGTAATAGTGGACCCAGGAACTCTCACAAAGTTCTTAAACATCTCTATTGGAGTTGGCAACCCCAGTAAGCAGGTTGCTTGGTCTTTGAAATGCCTCTACTATAAAAAAGAAATGGATCCTCTCGCTGCGATCAAACTGGAAATTCTCTTTTATATATTTTCCCCGCTTGCAAAGATACTATTCATAGCCTTCATCGAACTCTTGAGAATGCTCTGTAAAGGATTCACAGAACCAAAAACGAACATTATCACCAGATTGGGAACGGTAGCTGTCTTCCTCATTCTTCTCGAACAGCCAAACATTATCGGCGCGCTTACAAACTATCTAACTTGCTCCAAGCTTGATCCTCACTTAGACGATCAATTCATGAAGAATCCTACATTGGTTCAATGTTATACTCCTGAATACTTCTCTTTCAGGAATAGAGCTGTTTTTCCTGCCATCGCAGTTTGGGGAGTGGCCGTTCCGCTGGTGATTTTCCTGATTTTATTCAAAAATCGAAAAATATTGCAGAATTCTGAGTCTCTTAATGTGATCTTTGGACCGCTCTACAACAGTTATGATGAAAAAGCTTATTATTGGGGATTAGTTATCATGATATGCAAGATGACGCTTTTTACGGTGAACTCAGTGCTCACAGGGCTCGATGTGATCAAGTATGTGATTTTTATCGTCATACTTCAGCTCTACTATGAGGTACTCAATAGAAGGCCTCCATATACTCGTAAGGTGCTCTTGAGATGCGAAACATACAGCATTCTCGCATACAAGGCAGTACTTTTCCTATTGATAGTCAAAGCACATGTACAAGGAACGCCCGATTATGTTTTCGATGTGCTTATCCTCTTACCAGTGATCATGGCTGGACTTTACATGTTAGTTTGGGCAACTAAACTGAGAATCAAAGTGCTTAAAGCTCGTGTCAAAGCTGTGAAGGCCAGAATAATCGCTTTGAAAGAAATCATAAAGAAGAGGAGGAAGTCCAGGAAACCGATCACAATGAACTCGATACAGTCCCAATCAGGCGAAATCCCCAGCTCAACTAATCGAATCACTGTCGGTACCAGCAGGTATAAGCGCTATTTTGTTTGAATTCTAACTTTTATTCATTAACTTATAGATTTGATGCGCAAGATTCCTGTAGTGACTCTCCGAACTCCCCAACAATATTATCCAGACTTGATTCATGGCAAAAACCCAGCCGATTTAGCTCTCATCAAAAATCTATTTCAGTCGGCCTCAGTTCTGGCGATACACCAACGATAGAGGAAGAAAAAGAACAATATCCAAGTCAAGTGGTTGAAGATGAGAATTTGGCAGCAAATTTACCTGAAATCACCCTCACACTGTCTCCTTTTTCTCATAGGTCGAGTGAAGTCGAAACATTCCCACATTTTGATTCTAATGATAAATAGGATACTGTTTTTTAACAGCACACGTTCAGTTTGTTCCACAATCAATGTTTCTTCATGTTAGATGAAATTATCTATATTGAGAGCTAAATCAATTTGATTTTGTCCAATGTATGATTGTTAGAAATGAATTTGAAAAGTGAATGTCCAAAAAGAGGGTTATTAAACTCTGATAAAGGAAAGCAACAGCATCGATCTCAGAGCATAGTGTAGGTGTTAACAAAATGCAATTTCAATTAATTTAGTTATGCTTTTTTTAATTTTTTTGCAGAAGGTATTTGGGCTTAGGGGGATGTTAAGAGGATACTAAGGATTTAACTTTTCCCAAAATTTTAGCTGAAATGTTTCTCTCAGTATTCAGCAGACAGCCAAATTTGCTGTTATTTGCTTTGAAAAATGAAGTTAAAAGCTCGATGTTATTTCCAGTTTTCATTCTTTCAAGATACTTTCTAAGGTTTTCTGCTATTATGAATGAAGAAAGAAGCTAGCAATAACCTGCCTGAATTTACATTTTGTCCCCTTAATTCTCTGAGTCAACTGAACAGTGACGAATAAAACAAAATTAATTTTCAGAGTTATAAAAAATCTTCAGAGCTTTACTCAATTTCCAGGCATGCTTTTTATAAATTAAAGTACTTTGAATAAATGCTGCCCTGTTGCCCTGTGCAAAGAGGTGGGATGACTGCGGGCTATATAAGCATCGGCAGCTAGCAATTAAACTTTTAAGGCAGTATCACTCTAGCTTCTTGGAGGAGATGTGGTTTTGAAGCTGAATAAAATGTAATTTGCATATTTTTGTTAT
>ENA-UOUE01001645-UOUE01001645.1-compost-metagenome-genome-assembly--contig:-NODE-1645-length-13222-cov-16.083302_pt1 | contig 13222 bp, 15 predicted proteins | sample MGYA00238146_ERZ747223 | MGnify/ENA primary metagenome ERZ747223 (study PRJEB28781, sample SAMN06268865) | compost metagenome | isolation source: single cell | place: USA: California, Emeryville, Joint... | reverse complement strand
CTGGAAAAATGTATCTCAACTATACAAACTCCAAATATTGACCTGACGTTAGTCTTCTTTTTTGTCACTTAAGATTACTGTAAGATGTTTCAGTGCATCGTCTCGCTGTTGCCGCACTTCTCGATCATAGTCCTAAGTATGGTGATATTAGGTGCTGAGTTGCAAGAACAGTTACATATTCAAAATTATCCTTCATCTCTTCGTAAGTGTATTCGGAAAACTTGGGTTTACTGCGTCCAAAGATTTTCTCATTAATCCACGAGCTCGGCAAATAAATATTTAAGGCACCAATAACGCAGCAAAGGATCGCTGCTGTGGACACTTGTGAGAAGAAGATGTACTCAAACGTCAGATTAGATAACTAATAATGTAAGAGCTCTTCAAGCAAAAATTTATTACTCCAAAGATCAAGATTAAAAATTCCATTTGATCCATCATTTCAAATGCAAGAGCCGATCCAATTGCTTTAGCTTTTGCGCTTCTTTTAATGAGCACGTACTTTTCAAGGAAGATTAGTTTATGAGTAAACTTGAAGGTTGTGATTACTCTATCTGCGATCATGTCAAGGTAGCAGCTCACAAACGTCACGAGGAGTCCTAGTGGAAACACTGGAGCAAAGAACGCGGCAGTGTAGAGGTTTTCAAGAATGGAACCGTAGCGAAATGAAAACTCGAATGGTTCGTTCTCGAAGAGCCTAAGGACACGTGTTACAAAATTTCTGGAAGGTGGACAGTAAAATACAAGTTTGCCCATTTCTGAGTTTTTTTGCAGTTATCCCTATTTTTCAGAGCCCATTTTCTTTGCAATAGCAATATGTAGTACGAGACGTTGAATATCTGGAAAAGTGGTGTTAGGATAGCGTTTGCTATGAAAAACTGATGAATTGATGTCATTAGCCCTCCTTGTCCCCAGAAATTATCATACACCAAAGCAATGGTAAAGTTTGTCACTGCAGAATTAAAAAATTGAGCCTTTGGTGATATAATCAATTAATCATCAGTTGATTTCACAAATGTTTACCCAACAAACTCTCTTCGCAACACTAACCTCATAACGTGTCCATGTGCTATGCCTTTGATACCTATTAACTGTGAATAACTCTCCTACTAGTAAGTGACCTACCTTGCAAATGCCATCATTATTTGTCTCAAAACAAAATTCAGAATCAGAGTAAGTGCTGATGCAAAAACCGAGATGCTGAAGACCCCAATTGACCTCTTCGTTTCTAAGGCTTCAATGTAGATTCTCCTCTACAAAGGCATATGCGCATTAGGTTTTTTGTTTTTTAATGGAAAAAAATTACCCTTTCTAAATGGACCACTAAGATTATCCAAAAGAACACAACCAGTACACCAGCTGTCCCCATGAAGGTAACCGTTTTTCTGAAAAATTTGCTTAGGAGAGGGATGTTCAGATTTTCCCAGTAGACGTCGTTGGGCTCATCGGCTTGCTCGATTCTTAAAATTTTACCGTTGAAGTTCCATCTGGAGTCTTTCTTGAACGATTCAATAAGTCTTTTCCTCTCGGATAAATGCCAATGGTCTAATACCTCATCCAGTTCTTTAGTAGAATTATTAAACATCATTCAACTATCTATTTGAACCTTGCTGAGTATTGACTGTGATGAATGCTGTTTCGTGCACGGTGACCAATGAAGGACGAGCCACATTCTTCTTATGCTCAATAGTCAAATGCTTTAACGCTTTATCCAAGTGCCGAATCTTCTGACGAAGAAAAACTACCTTGTCTTTTAAAGTCACTCTTCTTTTGTCCTGTTTTTTTGTCATATAATTTTCGATTTTATTCACTCTATGCTTTTCAGCTTGTATCGTCATCTTCAGAGCTTGCAATTTCCGAATAACATCGTATGACAGCACAATACGTCTAATATTTAACTTTCGCTCATCTGGCAAGCCATGATATTTAAAAAACACTTCCAAGTCTTTATTGATTGTTCGCGCGCTCCTGATTGGAACATTAGACACCACAAAAGTAAAATCTGCAGGCGAAACAGTGTTTTCGTTAAGTTTTATTGATACACTCCTTTGCTTGTGACGAAAGAATTGAAAATAGACTGTCAATGTGATGACTGTGATAAGATTAAGCCATTGCTGTATTCCTATTGCTTCTGAATTGTTTATTTTATTTGCCAGCGAAAGTGCGTTGGGTAAATTCCAAATACAATCCTCGTTATCTGATAGCTCTGCCGTATCTGTATTATTATTGAGAGGGATGCAACTATCTCCAAGCAGATTGGTGTATAGATTGTAAATGCCACATATAGCAAACATTAGGAGGAGGACTCTCAGTGTAAATCGTCTGAATTGGAAAAACAATTCGTAGCCTGGAGATAAGAAATCCAGTGTGCTGAAATTGCAAAACAGCGGCAGTTCTTCATTCAACTTAAAACAGAAATAATTGAACGAATAGAAAGAAAAAGCAATTTACAACGGGAAGACCGCTCATGTCATCAATCTCAGGATGCGTCAGGTGGCTTTTCTCTATTGGGGCCGAGAAGCGAGTTGCAAGCTAATTTTTTTTATGATATATTTGAAGCGTATTGCAAATTACTCCATGATTGATGGCCATGTCCCAGTCAGGAGGGATCTTATCCGGATCAAACTTCTCTATTATTTTTCCAAAGAAGTTGTTTTCTGTAAGATGGAAAAAATTACTTTTGTGCACGCGGGACTGTCGAAACAAATGAACCCTTAGAGGATTACTGACAGGAGTTCTGTCTGGCGTGTCCAGCCCTGAGCTCATGAATATATTGAGTACAAAATAAAACTTTATGTGAAAAGTAATATTGTGCGGCACAATTTAACTTAACTGCAAAAGTTGGCTCTATTATATATAATAGTAACAACACTTTTGTCAATTCATAACATAGAAAATTTTATCGAATTCTCATGAAATTAAATAGGACGGAAGATCTGATTCAATATGCCAAACCGGAGTTAATGTTGTTTAGCTTCAGAAAATGATCACCGAAGGGGAAATGCCTCACCAATTATTGATATAAGCTAATGTAACAAATCTGAATGTGTCTCCAATTATTATTATATTCATTCTAAACATCAAAAAAGCTTCGAAATTATATTGAGTTAAACTTCATCATGACTCACGCATTACCGAAATGAACAGACCTAAATTTTCGGCTAATTTCTCAACACCTTTAGCAACAAAAATACAAAATCGGAAATAACTCTCCGCTTATGCAAATATTGCATTTTCGGGCTCATATCATATATATTTCGAAAGTTTTAATGCTTTTGTCGCCGTAGCCTCAATCATTGAAAGGAAATGTGGTCTTTCTACATATTGCAGTATGTTGGAATCTTTGCTTTAATTAGTTTAGTAACAGAAGGTCCCTGAAAAGCAAAAATATTAGTTAGCTATTGGAACAAGAATCAATTTCTTTACTCCATTCGCTTCAATTACACGCAACACATCAGTAACCTTTGTATTCAAGGTCCTAACAGACTTATCAAACTCCATCAAAGGAATATTATTACTTGTCATTCATTCTTTTCACCAGCTGGCCGAGTATCGTAGTCAAATGCTCATTTAACGCATCACCAACAGTGTCTGAAAGCAACCTATTTACAAAATATTAGTTAATCGTCTGGGATCTCTAAATCGCTCTCACTTCAAGATCGAAAGCGCATTCTCAAAGACTTTTTTATTCGGATTTGCAAGCGCCATACGCAACGGATTCGCCAATTTCGGTAGAATCGCTAAGGTTTTCTCAGCAGCTCCCTGATGAAAAATCACTACTAATTTCTTTTCTGATCAACTTACAGGGCTTTCCATCATTTCTCTCGCAGCTTCCCTCGCGATAAAACAATAAGGATGCTTCTCTTCGACAAGTCCTTCGAAGCAAGTGACGAGCAGCGGATCAAAATTAATTTCTTTTTTTTTGTTGAACGCGAATTTAACATCGACTTCCTTCCAACAAATTATTACCTGAGAGCACGATATTGTTGTCCCATTGTAATCGATTATTGACGGAGCCATGGTTAATTCTGCAAGGTATTCCTCCAGCGTTGTATATATATTCAAAGGAGTTTCTAGTATGGATAAGCAGTTAGATATTTAATTCTGAGAGGCTACTAACGTCTTCATTTTGCTCTTCGGCGCGAAAGGATCAGCGATTTTAACGTTGGAGAGCCTTGCGGAAGGTTTCTCGGTGAATAAACCTGTCTTTGGAGCTTCCTTCTTTTCCTCTTCAGCGATCGTTTCCGCTATCTTTTTTCCTGATCCCGGCGTCTTCTCCCTCATTTGAGTGCGACTCACGAGTGTTTTCTGAGGACTTGGAGTCGATATATTTGAGGCTTTTGTTGCGCTTGTGGTTTTGGTGTTTGTAGAAGGACTGGCTGTGACTCTTCCAACAGCCTTGACAGGGGTAGTCTTGTTTGATATCATCGAATAAAATAAAGTATATACTGGTCAAAAACCTATCTGTTAACTCGTTCATACTATCTAATCGAAGTTTAATAATTGCAATTAAACTAGCCTACGCGGGCATAACCTTACAGACTATTTTCTTTGAAGCGATTTCTTTATATTCAGCTATTTATGACATGACAATGGAAATTTTTCAATAAATGCAACACATTTCGTTACAAAAAGTATTTTTCTTAGATAAAGCGAATGCGGCCTTCGACTTTCGGAGCAATCGCAATATACTTCTCACCGTTATCCTCGACTATACGTGCGACTAAGCCCATCATAGCTTCATAGTGGAAGACTCTATGGGCTTCTGAGCTTGACTGTTTGACCAGTCTCAATGAATGAATAGCTTGCTCGAGATCGAACTCTTTCGAGCCGTGTATTTTCTCGTAAAGGGCAATGAACTTTGGATCCTTTCTCAACTCTAAATTTTCCATTATAATATGAGAGACTGAAAAGCTTACCGAAGAATTTAATGACTTCAGATTGCATGAAATAAGGCGTCTCTGTGTCAACGAACATACGCTTCTGAGGAATAAGTGCTTCGTAGCCATCAGCTCCTATAAAGCAACGAGATTATAGCTGCATCGGAATTTCGCGCGTTGAATGGCTTACCGTTAGCTATATATTGCGGAGTCGTAAGAGTATAGGTTGCTTTGAGATTGATTGGTTTCCCTTTTACTTTGACACTAGAGACTACGACTCTTTCGCCAACTGGTTTAGATATGTCGACATCCATAGTAATTCCTGAGACCTTGGGTTCAAAAGGAGTTCATGGTTACATATCAGCCAAAAACGTGAGTTTATACCATTGGGAATCGACCTTCCAGTGCAGGGTATCTTGAAAACCCATTCTCTAACGCTTGAATTACTGACTCTCCGGTAAGTTCCAATTTGGTTAGAGGAGTCATATACGGATGCATTGTAAGAATATCTTTTAGAGTGAGAAACCCCTTCTCGTAGTAAATATCCGCACGTATCGTACCAGCGTTATAAATCAGTATATCAGTATCAAGCGACGCTCGGACCAAATCTCCGAAAAAGTTGGCCGAGTTCGTTTCTTCTGTTCGGATCTTCGCAAACCTGGTATCCAACTCTACGTCTAAGTAGGCGATATTCTTATTTTCATATTATTACTGATCTCTCTCTCGAGTAAAGAGGTTTACCTTTTCCATTTTTTTCGCGAAATCCTTAAGATACTCTTCCACGTGCTCTTTTAACTCAGGATTAGGCTCGTATTTCGTCGACACATCGAGTACTTCCACTTTCAAAACGAATTTATCATGCAGCAAGTCCTCTGGCTTCCACTTCGAGTGTGCTCCTTTTTTGATTTCTTCTTTCTCTTCAGCTGATGGGAATGTGAGTTCAAGATGCCCAAGATTTCTAAAGTCTGTCCCGCTCTTGATAATGTAAGTGTCATTGACTCGATCAATTTCGATGATGTGGTCATGCCCACCGAGTATTAAATCCACGTCTGGGACCTCTTTAGCTAACAAGGCATCATGATTCTAAAACATGTAAGGACGAAAGTGACTTAAGGTGATGGAATTACGTTTCTCATGTGCGTTAAAGCAACGATCAGGTCGCATTTTTCTTCAGTTTTCAATTTCACGCACAGCTCCTTTGCTTTTTCAACAAAATCCGTGTACTTAACCGCTTCTGCGGGGATGGTTTCGAGAGTAATCAACCAATCATATTCAATAAGACCCATGACGCCGACCTACACGCAGTTCGTCAGTAACTATGAAGAGTAGAATGATAACCCGATGTCCACAATGCTCGAAAACGACGTATTCTTTCCCATTGGCAATTCGCCCACCATCCGGCCAAGTCACGTTGGAAAGAAGCCAAGGGAAATTGTTCTGGTCAGTAAGACCTTTCAGAATGTCCTCTTCAAAATCCTATGCAGAATGTCTTAATTTGAAATAGGCGTGGTGAAATTACGAAGTCGTGATTCCCATAGAGAGCGCAGTGCACTCCGAACATGTTTATCGGCTTGACTAGCTGCTGTCCTGCATGCAAATTGCTCACTGTAGTTGAATTTACGAGTTATGACTTTTGAATAACAAGGGATTTTACAAATAGAGGGTGAGTACAGATCACCGGAGAAGAAGACTAGCGGTTTGACCTTGTCAAACGAATGAACTGCAGTGTGAAATCTGGCGACTCCACCGACTGGCTCCTGAGCTCGTTCCTCGATGTTGTAGCAGTCATTGAAGTGAAGAATAGTAAGAACTTCAGCTTTGGCTGATTCCATTTTGTGATAGACAGGTATTTTAAGTTAATAAACCTCGCTAATAAATTTCTAAAACACATCATCCAACTGGGAACTTGCTTTGAAAAAATGGGTTCTTAGAAAAAATTTTATAAATCCAATACGCGTTCAGCCTTCAGGTGGGCATCAGATATATTAAATTCACAACTACTCTGCTTAGAAGTTGAGAATAATGCTTATCGCAATAGAAATTTGGATCAATAATTAAAATTTACTTAAAATCTTCTTTTCGATAGAAAATGGTTGTGAAACTGCTCAGTCTTTCATTGATAAGCCATGAGGCTTCAAGCTATTTAAGAAAGAAATTTTTTGTAACTAATATCATAATGTGTGTGTAGCGAATAATTAATTTATATTGTTAAAGAATGAATCCCTCAAAATCCGCCAATAGTAAAGGGCAGCAACAGCCTACCAAGAATTCTAAGCCAAAAGAGCAGCCACTAACATCAGTCGCCAACTCAAAATCAATCCAACCTTCACAAGCAACAACATTGCCCAGTATCCTAAAGCTGAAGCCTACTGAACCTGAAATGAATCCCAAAGATCAATCAGTGCTTAAAACAAGCCGCACAGCGCAAAAAGGCACTTTGGCTTCGCTTGACGAAGACAGCTCTCCGCAATCTGGTCAGAAAGGTACGAAGAAATCAGTTTCCATTGATAGCAAAGCCAAAGATCAGAACAACAAAACGACAGGGAAGCAGCTTGAGACCTTAGATGCCTCGAAATCAGCAACAGCAAACCTTCAAGCAAAAGCGAAGCAGCAAGTCATAGACATGAAAAGTTTTGAAACTCCGGCTAAAAAAACTAAACTACTTCCCATTGAGCAAGATAAAAATGTCGTACTCATTGCTTCACAGAAGATGGTGAAATCAGACCAGAAACCTGACCCAAAAGGCAGAAGCCTTTCAACTTCTAGAAGCGAAAATCTTAAAAATTCCAATATCAAAAGCGTGATAAATGCTACAGATTCGCAGCTTAAAGGAATCAAGCCCTCCAGACTTGAACCGCTACCTCAAATCACTAGAGTCAAAAAGGACTTAACTAAAATTATGCTTAAGCGGTCTGTTTCTATCGCAGTGATTAACAACACTCCCAGGATCGAAGCAATGAGACCAAAAATCAAAATCAGCTCGTCAATTTCGAGCTCTAAACTGAATACAACTCGAATAAACGAGCACGATTTCGAGCTTGAGAGGAATCATTTAGTGCATTCGAATAAATACGCTGATATTATCATGAAGGTTCCAGTCAAGCTATTGGAAGAACCAAAAAAACTGGCTGGTTACATGGCTAGATATGCTGAAACAGAACTCGAAAGGGCATGGATAGTATTCATGTGGATAACTCATAATATCAAATACGATTGCGAGACTCCTACTCAAAAGCAAGCCACTGTTAACCAAGATCCTTTGGTCGTGCTTTCTCGGAGACTCGCTGTCAGTACAGGTTACTGTCATTTATACAAAGTTCTTGCGGAGTTACTCGGTATCTCGTGTTGTATTGTCCAAGGGTACGCAAGGACCTTTGCGCCGTCAGTAGCAACAAAAGAGAATTCAATGTCTGACCACGAATGGATAGCTGCTAAACTCTATAGTAGATGGTACCTGATAGATCCGACCTGGGCGGCGGGGTACGTTGATGGAGAGAAGAATGGTTTTGTTTTCGATTTCGAACCTTTTTGGTTCCTTACGTCCCCAAACGAATTCATTTATCGACACTTACCTAAAGACCCGAAATGGCAGTTTTTGGAAAATCAAGTTGTTGACGAGAAGGGATTCTTAAACCTGCTGTTCGTGAACGCTGTCTTCTTTAAATATCGACTTGGTGTCTCCTCTGATCCCGAAAATGATGGACCCTTCCCTCGGTTACAGCGAGTCAGATCAAATGACGGTAGTGACACTCTAACAGTTCAATCTGGAGTGTTTCAAGAGAAAATTATATGTCCGCCTGAAATTGACCTTAGAGTTTATATTATTCCAGCGGAGGGAGGGAAAAAATATGAGGCTTTCGTGCAACGAGTGAAAAATCATTATACAATAACCGCCTCCATGCAGTTTAAAGGAATGGCGACGATACAGATATTCGCGAGGAAGTTCTACGAGGAGAATTTTTTCAAAGAAGCGATGAAATTCAACGTGAACTCGCTTCAAATAGCTCCGACGAGTTGCTATCAAACGCCAGTCAAATTTAATGACTATGATTTGAACCGGTGTCATCTTTATGAACCTATGTTTGTTTCGTTTAATAAAGGCGACAAAGTGTTCTTCCGGATTAAGATTTTGAACCCAAGCGTCACGGCTGTGGCGATGCATGTGAAAAATGATGAAGATTGGCGGAAACTGGACAAAAGCGAGACGGAGAAGGGAGTCTGGGAGAGTGAAGTGATAGTTGAAGGGATGCCTCTGCAGGTCGCTGTTAAAACAACTACGATGAAGAGATTTAAGCCCATACTTGAGTATTCCCTAGACACACCGGAAACTCAATAATTCTTTGTTAATACAAAAGCATTCATAGTAAATCTACTCAATTTCATTGAGATTGGCGGAGAAAGTGCACTCATCCTCAACATTGTTGGTGGTTGTTTGAGAGTGTTATTTGGTCATTTAATGTATAATCTTGATTTTTTATTCAAATTATGAAAGGATTATTTTCCTTGAAAGTTGAAAACATCAACCTTGTTCAGTGCTTAGTACGAAATTACAGTGGAAATATTAAATGGTCCCTTATCTTACCCAGAAAGCATTTTTTAGAAAAGAGATGACTAACTAGGCTCTTTTGACTTGAAGGGTTTTTCGAGAATCAATAGATTGTGAGTTTGCAAGAATAAAGTTTATTATTCAAATTTTCTCATAGGGCTTTAATCAACTGTTAAGATTTGTGATTAAGAAATATTCGCCAAACGTCAATGTCTGAAACAATGCAATCTCAGCATAAGCGGCAGAGTTCAATGAAACAAAAGCAAGCTGTACCAAATGTTCAATGGGCTCAAATGACAACGGAGAATGGTAACTTAAAAACGCTTCGAATATTCTGAATGATAAACAAAATCACCATGCTATCAGGCAAACGAAATAAGAGCCCCTCCATAGAACCTCCTAAGAGTCCTAAGAATACTACTCAACAATCATGCCAAACATCTGAGAGGAAAAAAGAGACATATGGAAGTGCAAAGTTGAAATATTCCAATACAGAGAACTGCATGGCTAATCTTAATTTTTGCATAGAAAAAGAAAGGACACCCGAATTTCTGGAGATAATAAGTCCCCTCGATCAACGAACACTACCATGCGCCGTATTTACTTCACACAAGTCTCATAAGAATAATATTTTATATCGTAGAATCTCCGAATCATCAACGCATTGTCACAACTAATCACAACAAAAAAATTTCCTCAGAGTATGCCAGTAAAGGCCCTTACATCTCAGTATTTGAAGAAGGTTGTCCAAATCTCATAAAACAACTTCCAAACATAATTTTCACAGCAAAGCTATCTTCAGAGCATGAAAAATACCTTGTAGCGCAGGCAAAACTATTAGATAAAGCTCAGACCAAGTAAATTTTTCGAGCGATTGCGAGATCATATTCGATGAAATATCAAGGAGAGAGGCCCCAGCGAGTGCTGATAAAAGTAGTGCTAGAAGGCGTCTTCAACTTGATGCTACTTATGAAGAAAAGAGAGGTCAAAATGCAAATATGCTGCGTAGCGTAGAAGGTTTTTCCTATGGCGTTCTTACTCCCAAGTTTGACACGAGCATTCCTTTCAAATCCGCAAGAAGTCCTAATGACTTCAAAACTCATACATCAACCTTTGACGAGGAAATCTCGCCATGTACTATTTGAACAATGACTTCAATCAATTTAATACATAACTTCGAAAAAATCAGCGCATAAGAGAGTGAAATCCAACCCCTCAGTGAAATTTTCCGAGGAGCCGAGACAATTGCTAGTGAAACCTGAAAAACCAGCAGAGATTGTGAGAGATATAGAAACAACTTATCAACCAAAATATCAAACTCAATCGTAAGTCATAATCAAGCACAGCGCAGTCTGATTACTTTTTTCCTCAGAATTCCGCGTAATGGAATGTTTTCACGAGATAATAAACAAAGAGAAGGACACTCAAATCAGATGATGCATAAAAATAATAAGTCCCTCGGAGATGATTCCATTTTTTCAATAAGGTATCTTTTTTTTTATACATTGTCAAGTTTTTACAACGAAGCTTCCAAATGAATAGATCTAAAGCCACAGAATTTAGCAATCCGCAGTTTCAGACCAGAGACAGTCAAAAATCACCGAATAAATTTGTAAATGACAGCTTTTTCAATTGTGTTGAGAACTTTACAAGAGCGAAGAATCAGTGTCATTAATCGGCCATCACAAAGGACTCGAACGTCCTTCGAACATCCCTCAAGTGACTGATATGGAAACAGAATTTCCCACAGAATCACTCTTAGACAAGTTAATCAGTCCTAATTCTACGCTCACGCGGGGACCACGTAACACTCGCAATGACTATCTATTCGAGAGAGCGATGTTGAAACAGAAGATGCGAATGATTAACCAGGAAAAGGCTAAAACCCGGAAAGAAGAATCTCAGCTACAAGATTGCAGTTTTCATCCTCATATAAACACGGATTATCCCCTTGACAACAAGTATAATCAAAGCAATAGATTCTCTTTGGAGCTTATATCAAAATGGAATAGTACGGATATTTTCACTAAAACCAAGCTCTGGCAGGGACAACGAGAAAAAGAACTTGTAGAGAACGAGGTAAGTCTAAAGCCGAGAGCACTATCTTAATTAGTAAAGAGAGTAAAGCTTGAGAAGTTGGCGGAAGAATGCACGTTTCAGCCAAACGGTGCCTTGCATAAAGAGAAGATAAAGCCGAATGAAGTGAATGAATTCTATCAAAAGAACCTTGAATGGCAGAAAAAGAAGGACATCAAAGTGATACGGAAACAAGATGAGATCCATGCAGCCCTTACAGTATTGAGTTCCCTATTAATTGTGCTTTTATCAATGAAAATAAGGGATCTTTCCATAGTCCTCCTCATCGCGCAATTGGCCACAAAAGAACCGTAACTACAGGGAATCAGTCGATGAGAAGAGAGCAACATTCTCTCAGAGACAATTTCTTGAGCATTCAATCAATGACTAGTGTGAACGGATTTGACAGTGAAGGGACACTAGCTACCACGAGGAGTGAAAAGTCGAGCCGGGCGTTCAATCATCACACGAATAGCGTTTTTGAAAGGCTCGCTGAACCAAGCAAAGATAAAAAGTATGATTTTCAAGTTGCATGAGGTTTAACGGGCCTTTTCTTAAGAGTGAACCCTTCCAAAAAGTCATCGAAGCATAACAGGACTCATGGGAGCTATAATGATGATTCTGTCTCAAATGTAAAGGGGTACGTGTCAGCAAATTTCAATACACTTGGTCAAAAGCCGAAAGCTGCGACCGTCCAAAATTTTTTTTCACAAGGGTAAGAAACTTCAGAATAACCCATCGACACCTTAAATTGCCTTCATTAGGAAAAGAGAGAGTCCAATAGCCCAGGAAATATCATCTACCCGTGCTATATTTGAAAATTTAAACCGAAGAGTGTCTCATAACACGGTAAGAGTGAGCAGTTTTGATGCAAGTGAATAATTGTTGCTTTTCTAGCCGAACGAGGAACAGAAAAGATTGGCTGATATGTCATTTACAGCGAATAATGCTCACTCGAAAGAGAATACTTTACAACGAGAGAATACCCTCGAAAATAAGGAAAACCAGATTTCTTTTGAAATTTCCGAAGAAGAAACCGATGAAATCCCTTCAAATAACGATTTTGTATATAATTATCTTTCTGCTTGTTGATATTGACTTTGCTTCTTACTACAGCTGCCTCTGAAAACACTCTCATGCGATTTTTTCAACAAACCGAAACCTCAAAGTAAAGAGTGTCAGGTTGCTCAGCTCAGTCCATCTGAATTCGATGAGCAGTACCTGAAACCGAATACGGGCAAAATTGTGGTGAAAAATAATCGATACTACATAAACCAAGGAGATTTTTCAGAGAAACAACCTGAAGTTTCACAATTCAATCCCACAATTGCTCCAGTTCCTAATAAGAATGCTACAGTAGAAAGAAGGGAAACGCCCCTGAAAAGCTCATTGAAAGAACATGGTCATGGATCAAAACCATCCAAGAATAAAGTGGGATTTTATGAAAGTAATGCTAACTCTCGCGGAGCTTCTCCTACGACCTCAAAATCTCATGATTTCAATCCAAAGGCTCCGATTTCATCATCAGGTAATTACTTCTTGCTGGTTTATTGACCAATTTGCGCGATTTTAAAGAGCTGTGGACAACGAGTACCCTTAATAAATACGATGAGTTGAGAAAAGAACCGATTACGCGAGCGCTTGACCAGAAATACCAAGAACTAATGCAAAAATTTACGCGAGTTTCACATCAACTCGAAAAATTTAAAGCAACTCAGAACAA
>ENA-UOUE01001644-UOUE01001644.1-compost-metagenome-genome-assembly--contig:-NODE-1644-length-13244-cov-10.762057_pt1 | contig 13244 bp, 13 predicted proteins | sample MGYA00238146_ERZ747223 | MGnify/ENA primary metagenome ERZ747223 (study PRJEB28781, sample SAMN06268865) | compost metagenome | isolation source: single cell | place: USA: California, Emeryville, Joint... | reverse complement strand
GATAGATTGGTTGTTGTACGAGTGCAAAGGAGATACTTGAATGCGTTGTTCGTGGGTAGCATTATTTTGAGGTTGAAAATTGTTTCCTTGCCTTTTAGGAGCAAAAGATTTCTGTTCTTTAGTATCTTCTTCTATTGATTCTTCCGATTGGGCTGCTTCTGTGATAGGTTGACGTACGCTATGAAGATTTTGTGCTTTTTCTGGAATTTCAAGCTCAGCTTCGAGGTTAGTCTGAAGCTTATCACCAATTGATCTTTGACTCGAAAAAGGTGTGTTCTCTTCTAAGAGTCTGCTCCTTTCCTCGATACTTCCTCGTTTTTCTCCAACACTCCCTCGTTTTCTGATTTCTGTGAGGGATTTCATGCTTTCAAACTCCGAAGACTCTTTCCTTTCCCTTCCGGCATCAGTGGAGAGATCTTCATTGGTACTCGTGAGCTGACTGGCTCGACTAATCAACTTTTTCGAAGAGTCGGGTGCATTCGATGCATTCGAAACGTTCCTTTTTCTCATTTGGAAAAATGAGCCCGCCGGTAGAGCTGAGCCGCTTGTTTGAACATCTATTCCAGCCGTCGCAGAGGTTTTATGAACTTCTTTGAGGAAAGAAACCATCTCATTTGAAATTTCCTTGGCAGGGGCGTTGTCATTTTTTTCATCTTCTAATTGCTCCTTTTCTGAGACAATTCTCGAGAGGATATGCTCATATCTTGTTTTTATCGCATTGTAGTCCATCCTCTCCACATTGTTATAAAATTTATGCTTGGGCTGAGCCTGCTTAAGAGCTTGACTAAAAGCGAACGCTTTATCATCGAATATGACCCGTCCTGCTGAGATAGGATCGAACGTTAAGGTGTTGAGATACAGAGGCACGTCTGCTGTAATGTTGTTTTTGTACTCTTCAAGAGCTTTGTGGAGTACGTCTGCAAGTGATTCTACGTTATTTTGCTTTTCTTCAAGTTCCTTTAATTTGTGCGAGAGACTCCAACTGTCCATAATTGCAAGTTCTAGTTTACCGTAGCTCTTGTCAACTTTATCATAAATCAGGTCAATAAAATCCTCCAACTCGATCTCGACCTCAAAGTTCGTTATCAAAAGCCTGCAAGAAATTAGCAAGAAAAAAATTTGCCTGGGGTAGCTATCAGATAATAACCTTTTTGTTTGTTGAAACTGCGCTACCGCCTGACGAAGGTTATAGTAACTTTTTCGATAAACCGCTGGAGGTTTTCTCCTGCGGTCTCTCCAAAATTTTAGACCTGAGAGAAGGACCAACTCCACTCCTTTCTTTTTCTCTGCGATCAGTTTATTTCTTAGAATATTTTCATATCCCTACATATGTGAGGAAGGTTAAATCTCAGCAATGAAAGAACTTTTTTAACCTTCTTTTGGGTCAGCGTAAACGCTGAAGTTTTGACCAAAGCAACAATCATCAGGGAGATAAAAAACTGTCCAATGAGAGACCCAAGAACACAGAGTACTCGCCCAAGAGATGTAATTGGATAGGAGTCGCCGTAACCAACTTATGAGAGAGGCGAAATAAATTGAAGTTAGATATGAGGAAATAAAATAAGCTGATTCATTACCTGTTGTCATTGTTAAGAATATAACCCACATACCATTCCAAATGTATTTCCAGTTTTGAAGGGACACATTCATGTAGGGCCTAGAAATAGAAATCGTTCTGTTTTCAGGATCCAACGAAAATTGTTACAATTCAGCTTGACGAATGGAGAATCCGAGAACGAAGATAGAGATCGTGAAAAGAATCGTCATCATAAAATAAGGTTTTTCTTTCAGTTCACATTTGATAACAAACCAGATTCCTCCTCGTGTGTTACTGGTCACACTAAGAATAGGAAGATTCATCAGAAGAATTTGCATTGAACCCATACCAAAGGTCTTCTGCGTGATCATCTCCATAGCGCGAAAAATGTAAGAAAACTCTTCCTAGCAAATAAAATCTGCCCTGCATAAGCGTCGTGACTAGCATATCAGCACTGGATTTAAAAAATTGTAACCGACTCTAACAAAATACTCATCATCTGATTACCTATAGTAAATAAGATAGTTCCCTTGCTCTGTGAGTTTGAAATTGTAGTTCGCTCTTGGAGGCATCACGACAAACGAATACAACACTTCTACAACTACTACCCACCATTGATATTTTTCACCCCTGTGATCTAAAATCAAATTTAACATGAGTTAAATCAGCCAGATGCGTCTTCTTACATATTCCTTGAATAACGTAGTTTTCATATAAGATCTTCGCCTCCAATATATGGCGTGTGAGTATGCAAGCGCCTGAGGTAAATGAATAATCGTGCTTTATTGGCTGAAATTTTTACCCTGAACAACGGAAAAAATAAGAATGATGCATCTGACTCCGGTCAAAAACCCTGATTCTGGTAGATCCACCTTGGGAGATTAGTGACTGCGATGAATTCATATTACGAAGAAGATATTACCAAGATAATCTCGAAATCTGAAGCTGAAATGATATTGAAACGCTGAATTTCCTCGTAATAATATCCGCACTGTACCCAGCATTCACATTTGAATAAATTAACCCTTCATATCAATGGAAAACTGAGCTTACCTCTATTAGAGCCAAGAATAATGCAAAAAGACCGAAGTAAGCTGCGAGGAAGTCGACCACCTTCTGTCTTCCTCTGAGGATGGAGCGATGTCGTTTGACAGACTTTGATAGAGCAGCTCCCGAGAACATTTATGAAGATTTTATTTCCGCTCTATGAATTATTGATCTTTATGGCAATTAAATTTACTTTATGTGAAAATTTGTTGTAGTAAATGAATATTTCACAAGGAAAAAAATCTTGTATTTACACTTATTTGAGTGGCGATTTGCAATAACCTGTTCCACTTTTGCATCGAATGGAAACTCTTGCAATTAATTCTCTTTTTTTTTATTGTTACGTGTGTCTCCTTTCCAAAGCTCTGAAATATACAGCTGGATGAGAATGAGATTATTATGGACGTGGCTGACGAAGATATGGAAAATTATCAACAATTTTTGGCAAGAAATAACTGCAAAATCACTAGAAATTTTTAAGATAATTTTCATAGAAGCCTTTGATCATGTTTCTACAGTAATCCTTGCATTGTTCCAACTCTGTAAGGTTGTCGCGATGTAGAGTGAAACATTCATAAAGAAAACTCTGGAGATATTGTTGCTTGTAATTGAGCTTTCGTTCTTCGTCTAGAAGTTTTTGAGTTGCTTCAGTCATGCAATCAGCATATTTATATTCATCATTATTAGCGTCTTTGTAGCACTTTTTTTCATGGAGATCCCACTTTTCTTTAGTTTTTTCAAGAAAGCGATGGCTTGTGTACTCGTCAACCTCGTGCCCAAAACTCTTGAGGTTCTTTTCAAATTTCGTTTGAGACACCCACATTGTTAATTTTTATTTTTTCATTCAGATTCTTATAATTCTTTTTTCTATTTCGATGAAGCATGGAATTTGCAGAGACTTCTTCTTTGATGGCTCAATACTCAAAGATTGGAAGGACGATTTTCAAAGTAGTTTTCTAAAAGAGTTTAGATCTATCTATCGATGCATACCCTTAAATGGGTTCTCCTCAAAATTTAAGAAGGATGAAGGAACAGATTATATAAAATAATTGAGTATTTATGCCTTTGTTGCTCAGAACTAAGATCAGAAAAGACAACTGTATGAGTGTTTTTTGCTTAAAATCAGCTTACCTACGATAATTCAACAATAGTCAATACCACTTGCATGAAATCATTTTTGGAATATTCAAAGAGGAAAATCTTCTTTGTTGACATAAGAATAAAGAATCTTTTCAAAATTAAAGCTAAATCACGTAGCACCCTATCGATACGACTGAAATAATTCCCAGGATCTTTCGGAAATGATATTGCCTCATTGCCTCATTGCCTCATTGCCACATTGCCACATTGCCGCATTAAATTCTTCATCAATTAATCCCTCCAAAATTTGATAACAGACGAGCAATAATGTTGGAGAAAGATAAGTAATAATCTGAAAATCCATTAATCTGTTAATCTCTTTCTGAATGTTCAGATTCAGAAATTAACCACACTTAGAGCTTGCGTGATCACATCAGAAACAATTATTATTTTATTCGATTCCAAGCTCTTTTAAATCACACGCATTTAAGAACGAGCTATTTGATTTAGTGGTTACAATTTCCATTGATCTACCCCAGTAGAATTTTCTCACAAACCAAAAGTTCACTCTGAAAAGCAAGACTCCGTAGTGCCAATCAGCGGGTCAATATCAAATTTCATTGGAGAACTTGAGCTGACTCTCCGTATCATTACTAATAATAATTGTAGCGCTGGATTTGTGAATTTACACCGAGAAAAATCATGCTTAACCTCTGCTTTTGCACTCATTGAACGCAGAGCAAGTTCGCTTTTAATTTGCGCGTCGAAATCCTCGCTTCTCAATGGATTAAAACCTATTTCATTTGTCTACAAAAATCATCTTTGCCATTGAAAATACTGAAAATTCACAAAAACTCTTGATTATATCAGAGATTATAGCAAAACGCCTGTATCCAATTTCAATGATTCGTGAATCAAGCAATTTTGCTTTCGCGCCGCTCTGACTTCCAGAATTAATAATTTTTCCAAAATTTCTTGAATATAGACTTTGCCTTGTTTATTCTGTGCTAGCATTTCCGTGTTAGCAGTGATTTAGCGTTGCGATAGTACATTGGAATAATTAATTTTATTCAGAAGCAAGAGCAATTTGGCGCTTCAATTCAAAATTTTGTCGAGGGGGAAAGAGCGGCAAATTTCAAAAAGAAAATACAATCAGTTAATTTAACCGGAATGGAAGAAGGTATTGATAACCTGATCGGATATAAAGCCACAACGCCATTACTTTTGCAAAAGATCATCACTTTTTACCCAAGGGAGAATCTGATAATTCTCACGGACGCGCCCACGATCAGGATACTCATGGCCGTGATAAGATTGACAGCAACGGCTCTGCTGACCAGAGAGTGAAAATCGAGGAATCGAAAATGAGTGAAGAACCACAATCTAGTGCACCGAAAAAACCAATCTTCATGATCATCAGAGAAAAAAAGAAAGCAAAAGCGTATTCCCATCACCTCCACCCATATTCATGTTCTGAACGCCGAATTACTAGTGTCTCAGCTGATGAGGTCGAATCGTCTGTAGATTCCAGGCCAAAGTCCGTCCAAAAGTACAATCGTAAAGAGAAAAGCCTCGGAGAGCTGAGTCGCAAGATTGTGACCAAGTACGGGAAGCTAGAACGATGTGAGGTTTGTATTGATAAACTGGCTTCTGAGTTGGGTAAGTTGGCTTTTGGAAGACCGGCTTAAAGCGTGATTTGTTTGATAGGAGTTGAAAAACGGAGAGTGTATGACGTAATCAACATTCTAGAGAGCTTGAAGGTGATTTGGCGGAAAGTAAAAAACACCTATCACTGGGAAGGACTCCAGGCTATCCCCCGGACGCTTCAAGAGGTATATTTTATTACTTTAGCACACCATCTGAGAGCATGATGTCACCCAGTTCAAAAAGAATACCAATCCTGCCCAAGACAGTGCCAATGAATCCAAAATCGAGTATGAGGAAGAGGAGAGCTCAAAGCGGGTTGGGTAATATTGATTTAATTGATTTTTTATTAACGTTAGACGGGATTTTGCAGAGTAAAGAAAGAGAAATCCTTAAAGCAGCTCTCGACAATGTTTTTAAAATTATTCTTGGAATGGAAAACTACTATATCACTTGACCAAGCTGCGTATCAACTAATCAGTAAAAATAACACAGAAAACCAAAATAAAACGAAGGTAGCGTTCTTCCATCAATTTCCGTTACAAATTGAAATTGAAGGCCCGAAGATTGTACGACATAGCAAATGTGTTCTGCTCGGTCGGATTAATTCACAAAACGTTTATTAATGGACGTCGCAACGTATTCACATGGAATGGAGTGTCAGGAGTTAAAAACTTAATACAAAGATTAAAGAGCTCAGAAGATACTAAAGATATCTACTCCACAGCAACGAAAAAGCCCCCAAATTCTGAGGAAGATTTTGGGGAAAAGACGATCCTAAAGCCTAAGACCAAAATGATAAAGTCGATCGACAGTGCGTTTAAAACACCAATCACCAAATTCATTGCTTCGGAAAAAATAAGCCAAGACGAGTTAGTTGTAAAGGTAAGAAAGAACACTCAGACTTCGAGTTGGTTTAATAAATCTTTCGTCTTTTTTAGGTAGAAGAGCAAGAAGAAATCTTCTTGCAAGATACCAAAGAAGCCTCTAGAGTCTCTGATGAAACAGCAGTTAAAGTGGTAATATTCTGCTTTGTAAGACGTTGAAGATTAATACCATTTAGTGGAAATTAGGAACTGATGATAAAACTCCGAAGAGGAAAATGATAGGCGACCTTACTAATCGACCTGATCAGCATTCTTTCATTCAAGGTTCTCAAGGAAGGAAAACTGTGAAGAAGATATTTTAAAGCGGAGCCATCATGTTAATTTCTTTGGGTTCAGCGAAGCAGATAGTAAAAATTAAAAAGCTGGGCCCTCCCTTGTACTTACTGAGGCATTTTTACGTTAAAGATGTAATGTATGACTAACCTCTTCAAAATTCACTATCTATTTATTTCAAATATTTTGAGGGAGCATTTTCACGTGTCTATCTGCAAATAATTTGAATTTAATGATTTCATGTTGCTTATTTACTCCATTTAGTCTCCCGAAATCTTGCACAGAGTGATTGTCCTCCTATTGATATGATCAGTCGTTGTTGCTGTTGTTCATGAAAATTGTTAATTAGAAAGTCACTCAAAATAAAGGAGAGAGAAAAAGTGGTTAACATAGTGTCAAAAATTTCTCAAGTCGCTCACACCAAGCGCACTCGATTTCCGGTTGTGAAATTCAAAATTGGTTTGAAATTAACTGCTTTTAAATAATTTTAATCTGCTCTGGATTAATAAATTGGTAAAATTATCAACAATTTATCTGAGCTAGGTTTATGGCAAATAAGTTTGGACAAGTGAATTCGTGATCAACATCTTTCTCTGTGAGAATGAGTTTCTCCATTGTATATCTTAAAATAAAGCGTAGTAGTTGAAAATAATTCTCAAAGGTTCAGGCTTTTTCCTCTCTCTCTCCTTTTTTACAATAGAATCACTAATAACATTTCTTTTTGATCAGAGATCAACTTTGATGGAAACTGACCCTTTGCTGCACTAAGAATGATTGTCTTGAAATACTTAGTCATGAGGGAGTTTGCAATCATTAATAAATCTCTTTAATGAACAATTTAAACCGTGTATAGTGCACACTATTTATTAGTTGTAGTAGTGTTCATAAAGCAATTCTTTTCCATCACTATTTAAAAAATTATAAGCACGTCCTGAGGCTTTATAAAGTTTCTAATTCTTCAGGAAAATCAAACCCGTCCTATGCTATAGGTAATTGATATATAATGTATCGATGATAAATTTTTTTTTACAGCTAGAACGCGATAATTAGTGTCATCATGCTTGCAAAGAGCTACCTGGTCCTGAGATTATACGGACATTTTTCAAGGTGGACAAGTGAGAAAGCAGTCGCAATTTGGTATCGCATCATTTTCTAATAATTTCAACTGAGCTTTTCTGATCACCAGCCGAAAATGCAAAGCTAAACCAGGTGTTTACTTTGCGATGAAAGCAGAGTTGAAAAAAAGACCGTTTCTCATGCTCGCAATTTTCATGGCAGCAACAGTTATTTATTTGGGTTTGCTTTGGGAAACTTTGAGAGGTACACATATCAATTTGTTTGCAATTTGGTTCAATTCAAGCAATCAGATCTTACACACCAAATGATGGTTACTATCCGATAGATTTTAATGATTTGATGAATTCCTGTTGGGTAACAATCATTACCATGCTTACTGTTGGTTTTGGTGATGGGTATCCCTCCACGCATTTGGGCAGATTCATAGGTACCAACTCAAATCTCGATTTTATAATTGAGTTGTAAATTCTAGACATTCTTGCTAGTATTCTCGGGATGCTGTTGGTGTCATTGATGGTTGTTGCTTTAACAACGCTCACCGAGTTTAGTCCTGAAGAGAGCAAGGTACTGTCTTCCTCAATTTTTTGGGATAATTAACATACGGTTCTCCTACGCGTTTTAGTCATTCTTTATGCTGAAAAGACAGTATACTTCGAATAACTCAAAAGATAAAGCAGCGAATGTAATCAAAACACTATTTCAGATCCAAGCTGGTTTGAAGAGGAATGAAGAAATGAGTATTCAATTTGTTGGGAAATTCGTGTGGGTTGACAGACTCAAAAAGAATATCGCAATCTTTCAAAACGACTCTCGGTTTTTGAAATAATCATTCTTCGCCGAAACTAACAACAGTTTATTTATATTAGAGTGGCCAACTCATATAACTTGCAAGTTGATGAAATTCTGAAAAATTTGAAGACAAAATTAGCAACCGATATTAATGACATCAAAAGACAAGTAGTGGCTGTCCCTCTTCTTGAAAGAAAATGCAAAGTTTTGGAGGTATGGGGAGTTATTTTTAGTTGCTAACGTCTCGAAAACCATGAAGGAACGCCAGCATAGGATTGCGTCAAGAATGAAAGATATTTTGAAAGCTCAGGCCACAATGTGCGAATGCCTAACGAGAAGAAACAATAAAGGTGCTTGAAAAATGAGGAATTCAAATTTATCGTGATGGCCATTTCTTCTCAAGAGCTATCTGTTTACTTTTTTTTTGGAGAAAAAAAAATCTTACTCAGAAACAAGAAGGCACTATATGCTCTGTTCTGTTCGGGATTGTGATCGAATCGACTTTTGCGCTATTAAATAACATATTAATCCACAGGGGAAAAAATGTTTTGGGGGGATATTTACTTAAATAAGTTCGAATACTTCTGTCAAATTCATAATGAATAAACAGCTAATGATTGTCTTATTTATCAGTCAATGGATAAATAGAACAAGGTATATAACACTAATTAGTTGTTTCTTAAAAGCGAACTCATCATAAATAAAGAATCAAAGGAAATAATCTGGAATTTTTGCAGAAACACGAGCATCTCCTCTCGTTGGAGCTGAATCAAATTGCAAACTAAAATAGATGGCGTTTAGTCATGGTAGAAACGATTATTTACTATGTGGTTCTTAAATTTTCGTCAACCTCCATGATCGCTGCCTGGTTTCCGCATCTATAGCAGTAATTCGGAGCTGAGAAAATCGTTACAACATTCTTGCTATGTGTTTCACTGTAACCCTGTAGCAAATGCGACTCCAGATGAAAATAGCTATATGATAATTACCTCCATCACTAGTTGGTGAGCTCTACAAACCATTTTAAGCTTATTTGTATGATTGAACTCCTCTGAGATGTCTTGGCCAAAGAGAAAACCAGCGCCTCTTGGAGATGGTCCCCAACCTAGTTCGGTTAGCTATGACTCAGTTAAGTCTCAAAACTACCCATTCTTTCATCAGGATCAGACCATAGCAGATCACACATTGGACCCTCATGAGGTACTTCTTGCACTCGATCTAATTGGCGAATATGGTCAAGTGTGTCTATAGACGGTGATAATCCTCCATGTAAACAGAAAAACTATCAATTAAGCTCTGAGTGAGTAGATTGGCTTTTTGATATTATACTTGTCCTTCAACAACTGCAGTTAGCGGGAGGTAGTCAAATAGATCCGTGAAATATTTCCAAACATTAAAGTTGCCATACTTCCTTGCGCATTCATCGTAGAAACCATAAACTTGTGTAATTTGACGACTTTCGTGGTTGCCTCTGGTAAGAGTTATTCTGTCTCGATACCGAACTTTCAATGCAACTAGTAATGAAACAGATTCGATGCTATAATATCCTCTATCAACATAATCCCCCGTGAAGAGATAGTTAGTATCCTGGCATTAGAGTAAGTGAATGAAAATTCAAAATTTAGGTGGTGGTTACTGGAGGCATTCCTCCAATCCGGAATAATTCGATTAAATCATGAAACTGCCCGTGTACATCTCCGCAAATAGTGACTGGAGCTCTGACAGGCTGCACATTCGATTCATCGATCAAGATTTCTTTTGCCTTGTGAATACAATTATGATTTTCTGAGCGCAAATAAATGTACTTTATCGCAAAGGACTTTGATCTCAGCTTCTGTAAGAGTTTTGCATTCGTATAGTTGCTCTAGCTGTCTATCAAGGTTGCCAATGTCAGTTGAAGTTAGTTTTCCAGACATTCTTGGGTTAATTGCGCAAAAATAAATTTTGGATATAATGAGATATGTTTTCGAACTTACGAATTTTTGAGGACAAAGATTTCTCTTTTCGGAAGAATCCAGCTTTAATACCATTATATATTTTTATATGGTATTAATAGAGGTTAGGAAAAGTGCGGAGAAGTTAGCAGTAGAAGACTATGATGTGAAAAAATAGTTATTATAAAAAAAAAGAGAGACAACATCGTCCACTTGAAAATTAGAAAACTCTACTTGAAATGACAATTCTATCTTTGAATTGTCAGCTCTACATAAGTTAAGAGCGATGGGTATTTCTTGATAATGGCCAAGGTCTACTTATCTGTTCTAAAGATGAGCCGTCGTGATTTATCTATAAGCTCGTTAGTTTTAAGTGCTGTTACTTTAAATTTTAAGAGACTAAATAAATGAAAAACTGTTGATGAAACTTCATGGGTAACGAGAGCACAAAAGAGAAAGCGATAGTTTATTCTGACTTTCTTCATGAGAATCTAACTAGAAGATTTCCGAAAACAAATGTGATTGAAAGGATGCATGCGAAAGTCTTGAAAAAATTAGAACACAACGTCTACTTCGACAGAGATCCCTTCAAGGACACTCCAAAATGGCTTCGAATATATTTCCCCTTCAAAGAAGACGATCAAAATAAAAATACATCACCCTCAAAAGATAGCCCGTCACAAATGACATTTAAAACCACCTTATTCTCTTACGAAGACAGAGATGGCACCAACAATAAGAAATCGCCGCTGAAATTTCCAGGCGCTCCAAGAAAGATTCTCAGCGACTCCAAAGACAAGTTTTTTCTCTCACACCGCAAAATGACATCAGCAACTATAGCAACGCATCGCTCAAATTTGAGTGGGATCTCTCGGAATTCTTTTCAACTCACTGATCAGGTGTACCAAAACGAAAATTCGAGAGCTAGAGAACATTTAGACTTATTGCAGTTACAGGAGTTTAAGGAAGAGGATGTACAATCAGAAAACTTTACCCCTCAGATAGGAAATGTAAAAAAATCTACAGTGGTTCCCAGACAAACGAAGATCTTACTGAATTGCAGTCTTGAGGAGCAGTTATTCAAGAAGGTACCACCGAAGATACTCTATAGTATATTAGAATTTTTAATCGATGATTATCAGTCATTGATATTGGTTTCATCGCTCTGGCATTTCAAAATCAAAGAGGTTTTTGATTCAGAGTTCAAGGCAATCGATCTCAGCTTTTCAAAGTGCTATAGAGAATTTTTAACCCTCAAAGACTCCTATTCAACGACCATTTATGATGGATATAGCTCGGGACCAGGATTCAGAATTGATCGAAATCTAATAGCAGAAACGAAGGCAACTCTGACTGGTAGCATTTCGCCGATCTTCCGTTTTATGCTAACCAATAATCTTATAATTAGGAAAAGCTGTAATGATCGGATACTCCTACTGGCTTGTGAATAACCCTGAGAAAGAGTTGTTTGTTAATTTTAAATTTGATGTTCTGAGCGAAGGAGCTCATCGCAAGATCTGGGTTTATAGAGAAGATTTAGCAGTAAACTCGCTTAATCCTTATTTAAGTAACCTACTTTTTCATTAGTGTGAAGAACAACGAGAGATATTTGCAATAACTGAGCCAATAATTCCTATTTGTGAAGGGGACAGAATAAAACTCGCGGTCAATGTGAACAATGCCGCAGGGCTGGTGAAGATAAGCTCAATTACGTGGCGTCAACCCCTCTTTCAGAAAATTCCTTCGATTCCCAAAAACATTGACAGCAATTATCTTGATGGTATTGACAGAAACAGAATCTGTGAAATAGAAGAATTCCAAATGGAATGGTGCCATTATTTATACTTCCATCGGAATGTACAACGATATATTAAAGATTTGGGTTCATGTCTTCAACATATCTCCTCTGAATGTTCCGGAGTCGGCTTTCTTGCAATTAAATCTTTCTACAAGGCAGTTAAAAGTGGTAGATCATTTTTCTGTTCTTGAGGTAATTAATTATTTATGACTAGGTATCATCGAGAATGCTTTCGATAAACTAGCCGTCAACGTTGAAATCCTCGAGAAAGAACAGCCAATTATTGCCGAAGTTAAACGAACTGGAGTTTTTCAAGATATCGAAAAATTCTTACAGCTCCGAGTCGGAGACACATTTATTTTTTATCAGTCAATCGGCGAATGCACAGAAGGTTTTCCTGCCTCAAAATTCACAGCGGTTCCAAAAAGCTGCGCTTAAATCTCAAGATTTCAAGTTTCATCTAAATCAATAAGTTTACATAGATTAGTTCTCTCTTCTTTTTATTATAACATCCTTATTAAACCTTAAACACCAGCTTTTTATCTAGCTTTCCTTGTCATTCCCTCAATTCAGAAAAAATGAGCTCTACTACTGGTTAGTTAGAATGCGTAATAGTTTCCTCTCTAATTTGCTTAGAAATTATTTTTTATGATTTATTTTGGTGGCAGGCGTGATGTTCTGACATGAATGCAACTACGACGACTGATCAAGCGAAAAGTCAACAGATACAACAAAGTAAAATGACAGAAAAGCTCGAACTTATCTTGATCTGCTGAACTTTTCTTTTAATTGAGAAATTGGACACACGTTTAGATCATTCTTCTGACGAATTCGTTAATGGCGTTTTCTCTGTTACCCCAGTCACCACCTTGGTTGTATGGGTGTCTCTTTTCTCTGTATCCACCCTTTGGTGAGTTGAGCTTGAAAGGCCTAGATTGAAAATATTTGTGAGTCTCAAGCAGGGAAAAGCGCAACTACCAGATGGAGTTGTTGGCGATCTTGAAGTTGGCTCCAACGTTGGTGATTTCTTCAATGAGATCTTCAATGGAGAGGATGTTTTGCTTTCCAAGGACGGTCTCGATGACTTGGTTGGAAGTAATTGGGATTCTTTGACCCTTGACCTTCATGTATCCTCTCTTGTAAAGGAGTTGGGAGATGGTCTTTCTGTCTGGGTAACT
>ENA-UOUE01001642-UOUE01001642.1-compost-metagenome-genome-assembly--contig:-NODE-1642-length-13259-cov-17.969352_pt1 | contig 13259 bp, 13 predicted proteins | sample MGYA00238146_ERZ747223 | MGnify/ENA primary metagenome ERZ747223 (study PRJEB28781, sample SAMN06268865) | compost metagenome | isolation source: single cell | place: USA: California, Emeryville, Joint... | reverse complement strand
CTTGACCTGGTTCTTGAGGTTGCATGCGCGGATTTTCAGTTGCTCGCTTTTCTGAAGCAAGTCTTGTTTCTCCTGGAGTAAGTCTTTGATTTCTCGTTCTCGGATTCTCATGTCCTCTCGAAGATTCCCTAGAGTATATTCCGCATGCTCCAGAGCTAGTTTTTGATTCTCTAGCTGTGTCAATAGGCTTTTGATCTCGTTGTCTTTTTGCAAGAGAGTATTCTCAGCTAATTGTAGCGAATTTTTCGCTTCGTAATGAGCTTTAGCCTCTTTTTCAAATTTCTCATTGGCTGTCTGCATCACAGCGATAATCCGCTCGTTGAGTTGCTTATTATCTCGATTAAGTTCAGCAATCTGCTCTTTTAGTTCTTTGATAACTCCATTACTATGAGTCTCAGCGTTCTTGCTTTCATTCTTTAGCTCTTCAATCTCTCGGGCTAAAGCGCGGCTTCGTTTGGTCTCAGCGTTAATTTCTGCTTTCAGAGCCTCGTTTTCTTTGCTTACAGCCTCAAGGATCTCGCTTTGGTTATCTTTTTCTTGTTTGAGAGCTTCTACTGCAGATCGAATAGCTTGAATGCTTTTTTTAAGAGTTTGATTGTCATTTTCGAGTTGTTTGACGTTGTTGACTTCCTCTTCGTAATTCCTTTTGAGTTGATTGTTATTAGCGGTCATTTCTTCAATGGTATCCGATAGTTTCTTTCGTTGCGTCTCATACTCTCGAATAGCATTTACATAAGTTTTGTTTTTCTCCACTTCTCTTCCGAGTTCAGCCGTCAATCTCGCATTCTCCGAGGAGCTCGCAGAAATTTTATTCTCTAGATTGGCTATAGTATTTCTTGCGTTGACTTCTGCAATTTCAGCTTCTCTTTTCAAGCGATCTTCTAACGACTTCATTTTCTGGTGCAACTCATCTCGGACCTCATTTTGACGAGAATTCAACTCAGATTTTAGAGAATCAATGATGTTTTGTTTTTCTTGTATTTTGGTTTCATGGAGAGAGACTGAAATGTACTCTTGCTCGATTTGACGCATTTTCTCTTCAAGAAGCACTTGCATTTGGCGTTCTTGGGTCTTAACGTTTTGGATTTGCTGAGTGGCGTCTTCCTGCAACTGATAGATACGGTTGTCGAGTAAGCGTTGGAACTGCTCTTGCAAATCTTTGATCTGGTCGTCATAGTGCAGATGAACCTCTTGCTAGAAATGGTAGAATCAAGGAATTAGAGAGAGATAAAGCAAATAATCAAACTATTTTTCGCTGGTGGTCGTCTTCTAAGAGGAAAAGCTTATGCTCGTAGTTTTCTTTCTGCTCTTGCAGTTTCAATTGCAAAATCTCAGTGTTCTTCTCACTAATGATCCTGTCAGCATCGCTCTTCTTCTTGATTTCGTAGAACTCTCTCTCGTAGTTGCTCATCTGATCTCGATATTCATTGATTTTCTGCTTGTATTCTCTAATTTTCGCCTTGTACTTTGCACTCATTTTTTCGATATTCTCTCTTGCGACGTTCTGTCCGCTGATCAGTTCCTAAATTCACAAAATATAATCCTTTAACACGCCAATTCGAAGTAGTAATACGCTTTTTAATTGAGCATCCTTGCTGTTAAGCTTGTTCTCAAGCGCGTGTTTAGCAGCCGCAATTGAATCGAGTTCCGATTTAAGAGCTTTAATCTCATCGTTGAGAGCCTTTATCTTTAATTTGCTTTCTCGATTGGTCTGATCTGCTTCCTCAAAGCTTCGTGTTGTTTGTGATAAACTGCTTTTTGTGCCCTCTAGCTCATTGCGCAGTTTACTAAGTTCGTTTTCGACTTCACGAACCTTTGTTTTCTCTCGTTCGAGGTCTCGTTTGCATTTCTCACGCTCTATTTCCCATTCATATGTAGTTTTTTCTTTCTTCTGCAGCTCGAACTGTAGCTCGGCAAGCTGCTGCTTATAGTAGCCGAGTTCGTTCTCTGAAATCTGCAAAAGCTGTGAGTCTTTTTTCCTGAGGTTCTCGTCATATTTCTCATTGAGCTCTTTGATTCTAGCCTTCAAATTCTCATTCTCAGAGGCAAAGTAATCGCTGTCTTTTTTTTGCTTCCTCACCTCTTCTTGCAGCTCCTGGAGCTTTCTTTCATAATCCTCTGATGCATCTCTTAGTGAGTTTTCCAACTAGATATATACGATTTTCATGTTAGCAACTTGCACTTGAATGATATATGACTGCTTACCTTTGAAATGTCCTGCTGCAATTTGATATATTCGACCTTTAGCGAAGAATACTGGTTTGAAACTTTTTCAATGAGAGTTTCTCTCTGCGACTCGAGATATGAAGTGATGATTTCTTTAACCCGCATTGTGACGAACTCCTCCGAAGCTGAGTCTTGTTTCATCGTATCGATCAACTCATCCTGCCGAACAATGTTGAATAACTCTCTGAGAGTGTCCTCGAAGGATAGGATCCTCATTTCGTAAAACTGACGCAAATTTGCGGCTTTTTCGTTCACCTCGCGAAGAGAGTCGACTCTTTCATTCAAGAAATCCGTCCTTCCGGAACGACCTGCACTTTGGAGTCCATAGGGACTTTTTCTTTGTGATAAATCCATAAGATATCAAACTTTTTAACCTCTAATTTGAAAATTAATATTTGAATTTATTGTTAACTACTCTGTCGTATCCTTGGTCATATATATGCAAAGATGAACTTCTCCTATCTCTTATATCTATCTGATGGACATTTTGGGATTAAGACTTTTACCGACTCTGAAGTTGATGTTTATTAAGAGAAATTTCGGTCTACTCCAAACAGAGACAAAATCTGCATTTTGAATATGGCCTCATGTTGTTGGCCTGAAGGCATAGAGTGCTGAAACCAGGAATCATTTCAATACCAATCTCTAATCGGGCATAAATAGATAGCTACTAATAAGCTGACACGTCAGAATATTTTGAGCCGTTCTAGCGATTATGAATAACTATATCGTTGTATATGCCTGTTGCGCATTGAATTTCTCAAATTACTACGTTAAAATTATCTCACAGAGCTTCCTGATAAATTTCATGTGAATTGGAACGACATTTCAGGAGTGTTTTCCTATTATATATTGTTGAATAGTGGAAATTTTAGCGCTTTTTTTACAATCTTTTGTAATAGATTAATCAAATTTACCGAAGGAACAAGAATAAATGATCTCTCAAGAGCCAAAAGAAGGCTTGACGATCGAAAAGATGGAACTGAGACAAAAGCGGGAGGAATTTGCTCTTGAAATCAGGAAGAAGAAAACAGAAACTCTTCTCAACGCGAAAAGAATCAGACTAGCAAATGATCATAAGCAGCAGCAAAACCCCGCAAACCAAGGCGGTGAACTTGAAATGGATAGAGCCACAAAACTCGCAAAAATGAAAGAATACGGACTGCTCGTAAAGGAAGCAATGGAGCTGAAAGATCCAGAGAAAATATTCCCTCCACTAATGAATCTAAGAGAAGTTATCTCTTACGACGAAGACATTCCTGTCGAGGAGTTTATAAGTTTGGGACTCAAACCAGTTATTCAGGCAATCGTGGAAGAGTACATCAAGAATACAAATTTAGTCAAAGAGTGCCTTTGGATCTTCACTAATATCACCTGCTCGGACAATGCTAAGATCAAACCTGTGATTGACACTTCGCTCGTTAAAGCCATGATGCAGTGCATGCTACATACAGATATAACAGTACTCGAAGCGGTATGAAGTCTATTCTTTGTTAATCATTCTAAGATTGGCTAATCTCTAGGCGCTCTGGGTGCTAGCAAATATCGTCTCTGACTCTGAGGAATATAACCTAATGTTATGTGAACAAGGAATAGCTGCTATCATTGATCAGCTGACTAAACTCAGAAAAGAGTTTAGCGATCAGGCATTGATTAATCTTGCCTGGCTCATTGCAAATCTCATGAGGTACCGCAACTTCAGCAAGGTGATTTGATTTGTTTCAAAACATTAGAGATTAATCATCTGGTTTATTTAGTTAGCACCGCTGTTGCCTATCCTACCAAATCTCTTGAAGGCAGAGGATAATCACATTGTCGCTCACACTCTCAACGCATATTCATATGTCACGTTAACACCAGATAGCATTAAACTGGCTCTTGACACTCATAAGCTGCTACCTGTGGACATTGTTAAATTTTTAGATAATGAATCCCCAACAGTGAAAGCTTTAGCGATGAGGAATATCGGCAATTTACTCACTCTAACTCCTTGTCCTTATCTACCAGTAACCCATCGCCATTACCTTGTTTTTCTAATCAGAATAATATGATATAGATCATGGAAGAGCATGGCATTTATCCAAAATTAGCAAAAATGCTTAAGCATAAAAAACCTGCACTCCGAAGAGAAGCAGCCTGGGTCGTGTCGAATATTCTGGCGGAAGGTCCAAATATATTGGATAGAATTATGTCGACTGAGATAATTCCTAACCTTGTATACCTCGCCGAGAAAGATGTCCCTTTCGTAAGAAAATAACGAAATTTTTTTTCAAAAGATTTACAAAATGAACGCAGGTTATTGCAGAAGTTATGTTTGCGCTTTACAACGCAATAGCAGCTGCCAGTCTCAGCCAGTTGCAAGTGTTGGAGGATATGGGGGTGATTAAAGCTATCTATGAAGGCTTTAACAACGACGATGCGCATGTGATTTTGAATTCGCTGTTAGGTTATGAGGCTCTCTTGGAAAAAGGAGAGGTTACCAAAACCGAAGAGAATTTAACCGTTAATCCGTATGTTATCGCGCTGGAGAGAATAAACGGAATGAAAACGTTCGAAAAATTGCAGAAGCACAAGAATAATGATGTGTACAAAAAAACCATTCAAATTATCGATAAGTACTTCGCAGAGTTCGTAAACTAATGAATGATTTTAATTTGCTGTGGAGTATGCTGTTGACAGTTATTTGTAAATATTTTTCGATATATAAGGTTCATAATGCTCGTTATTGTCGAAAATACGAAGGTGTTAATTGAGTAAACATGGAGATTATTGAATGGGATTGAGTAATTAGCTAACTCTTCATTCTTAAATTGTAGCATGGGCTGCCAACCCCTTTATTTGAATAATTAAGTCCTAAAGCTGTGAGTGTTTGAATATATGCCATCATCCATTCTGAGCGAGTTTAATTATTTTAAATTGGTTGAACTTAATTTGAGTCTGCATTTGAAAAAGTGATGGTTTGTATCTTTTCTTTCTGAAAAAATAAAGGTGATAGCTCTGCGGGAAAATTCTGGGTTTTGCTGGTTAAATAATAGCTAGATTTAATATCTTTCTAACTTTTTAAGATTCTTACTGCCTTCTTTGAAGATTGCAGATGTAGATATAAAATTTACGAGTAGCAGTAGTTTTTGACAAATGACAAGTAGTATTGTTCAGCAATTTGCGAAATTAATATTCCTCAAGCAAATTCCTCACAAATTGAGATTGCTTATCTCACACATTTACAAGGGGTCTTTTGCTTTTAACTCTGAGTATTCGCTCGGTGAATTCATCTTTCTCATACTTTCAATGAATTCCAATGGACTTATTATTGCAGTTCCCCCAGCAATAACATCTAGACTTGAATTCGCTGTTTCAAATTCTTTCAGCACCCTTAGTTCAGCATAGCTGATTCCTCCAATCAAAAAGAAAACAAGCTTTGCCCGATTTTTTTCATGGCCAGTTTGACCAATAGCGTTTTGTCCGATTTGAGTAGCAGTGATTCTCAGCTTCTCCCCAAGAGAACCATCATATGTTTTCGGAAGATAAAGACTCTCAAACCGAGATTTATCATATTTATTGCTCATAATTTCCTTCGCAAGAGTTTCTATCGGTGCAATGTGCCTGCACAAATCAAAAGGAACGTTTCTCGTTTTCCCTTTCGTCAAAGCGAGCTTTTTGTGGTCTATACCGAGCCAGGCCAATTTTGTTATCAGAATCTGATCTTCTTCATTGAGATGCTGAGTCAAAATTTTTCGGTCTTTTTCGATTAGTTCCAATGCAATCGCCGCGATCAAAATCACTCTGAGTTTCTCCTCAGCCCCGATCTTTCCAAGTGCCATTTTCTGACTGATCATGGAAATTATTTTCTGATTTGACACTGATTTTCCTTGGCTATTGAGTGCAGTGGCCAAGCATTGTTCTATTTCTCCAACTTCTTTGATCCCTCTTTTCTCGAATGCCTAGAAAATTAAGTTCAATATAAGAAGAACTAGTAAAATTTACACTTAGGCACTGCTCAAGTAAATTCATATGGAGCGCGTATTTCGACATAAGTTCGTTGTATAAGGGCATGTTTTTAACGATTTCGGACATCGTCTTCAGATCGACTCTTGAAAAATCTTGCTGAGCCTTTGTTGTTGCGTTACTTCGCACAAAAGCCTCAAATTCTTGAGAGATACCACTTGAGGCTTCTGCAATGTGTTTGTGCTTATATCTCTTCCACAAGTCATCCGAATCAGATAGCATTGCCCTTTTCTTTGTAGTTTTTCCTGAATTATCAGTAATCTCATACTCCACGATATCGTTGTCTAGTTTCAGCAGGTCATGTGCCATGGCTTGGTAATAGTAATCATGAAGAATTGGAGTCAACGGATCGAAAGACCTGTCCAAGATGATGATTTTAATTGGAGCTGCGGTTTCTGCTTCGTTGTCATCTTGCTTTGTCTGGAGGAATTTTTCAACACGCTGATAGACTCTTTTTGCGACCTTCTCAGCAACGGAGTTGTTTTCATTTTTATTGTAGATGAAATGGATGTTCTTGTAGTCGAATACGGAAGGAACGATAGTTGCCAATTTGTCAGCGATTAGATCCGACAAATCTCTCTCTTCTTTCAAACCGTACTTTGAAAAAATAACAGGAAATGCTGCTGGCATGTCTAAATGGAAGACATTTGCCTCAGGGCAAAGAAAGTCAAGGTTTATCTCCTTAAAGGTTCTTAAACGAGCCAAGAAATGTGGTTTTTTTGTCAACTTATCCATCAGGATTTTTTCGACTTGATTTGTGAGAAATACGTGAATGTTGCCATAAGTCGGCTTCTTCACATCACTGAAATCATCACACATCAATTCTATTGACTTCTCAGTTGGAGTGATGAAGTAGATTGCATGCATTTTTGGAAAGGGTTTGCGGTTTACCTCTAGCTTTTCGAGGCCAAGGACTCCTCCTTCGAGTAATTCGATCGTTGAAACAGTGGAAGACAAGATACGAGTGGTTACATCATCAACGACTAAGATGTAATTGGGAACATTAGGGTTCGCTTCCTTGAGTGCTCTGAGCATGTCTTCTAAGATTCGCAAACGGCAGTTGTCTCGGAGAGAGAAACTTCTTGATTCTTTCCACGGCATCATTGAATTGTGAGAATTCGGTGAGTTTTAGTCAACAGAAAAAGCTTGTTTTGTTATAGAGACAAAGCAGCAAGCCACTATAAATACCCACAAGAATCTGATTGAGTTGATATTGTAGTTAATGAGCCGACAATTACGGTATCTCTTGATATTATGACATTCATTAAATCGCCTTAATTTATTGAAAAATGAATTCAGGATGAGCCAAAAGCTGCAAGAATCTGCAGAAAATAAATAAAATTTCTCTGATGAGAAACCACGATATCTGATCACTTAATTTTATTTGAATTCTGCTCACTGCCAGAATTGTTCACACTAATACCTACATTGTAGATGACTACAATTTGAAATAATACTTCACATAGCTCGCGAAATTTGGACCTGTAGTGAAAAACTTATGAATCACAGATTTACAAATCAACTTATCTATTTTTTAACATAGAATTTGCCTTCATAATAGTTACCATTTGAGCCTGGAACCTCAGTAAAATTTGAAATATATTGAGGATAAATCTTCGTATAATGCGTATAAATGCCTTTTGAAACTTTCTCGTAGATCGTTCTCGTATTTTTCATCATAATTTGGTCCATTTCTCCAGGTTTCGACACGAGACCTTCAAAGAAAATTTGGATTTCCTGCGGAAAGTATCGATTCTTGATCGAGAAAAGAAAGTCTAGTCTCTCTTTAATTCCAGAAGGCAGCTGGTTCTTATCGATGTATCTAACCGAAAAGATTTTAATCAATATCAAGAAGACTAAAACGCTATTTAATACCTTATCATCGTGTTACTTTCAATTGCATTATACGAGTTAAGTGGGTTCGTATCAACAATCACTGAGATATTTACAATAGCCTTGAAGAAAGCGTCTGTTTTCTGAGTTTCTGAGAGCTGCTCAGTGTATGAGAGAGGGATATGGGTTTCAACCATATTCTTGAAAACACTCGAATAGTCATTCCAGAGATAACTTTCCTTAACGACAAGCAACTCTTTGCAGAAGAAGGCTATTAATTTTTCGAAATCCATCGCAAAGCAACTTTCTTCAGGGGTGACAGAAATAACTTTAAAATGGCTAAACAGGCATGAAAGCACAAGGAACCTGTTGATATTTTTCTAAGGAGATAATGAGAATAGAAATATAGTGTAACCCTTACGCAATATTTCTCAGCTATCTCAGAGAACAAAATCTTTGACCTGTCGAGCTGATTTAAATTGATCTGGAAGAGTATCTCGTGCAGTATATTCGCATAGTAACTTTCCTCAACCAGCGCCCATTTCGAGCCAATATTAACTGCTCCAATGTCATTGAGATACTATAATCCCGATAAATTAACAAGAGAGAGAGGGAAACAGTACCTTCTCTAACTCTTTTGGACTGATAATGAGCTCTGAAAGCAATTCTTCGAACGTGAAACCTTGACTCCAGGTGTCTTCGCTGTCTGCTTCTGTTATCAATTTTCTGCTCAACATTTGAATCAGTTTGGCCTTCTCAGGTACGTAGTTCTCCAGGAATAATATCGAGGATTTTGAAGCTGATAATCATGAAAGACGCATTCAAATGAAGTGCTTACCAATGATAGTTTGATCCAGTTGATTTTTGAAGTCAAGTTCACCTTTGCCTCTTCCATCATCGGTAAATAGGAAAAGGTTTGTGTAATCGTTCCTGCGGAGCTGATAGGTCTTGTCATTAGTACAAAGGTATGCATCAGATTCTTGTTGCTCGCCTTATTAGCAGTGAAATTAAAGAATTTCAAGAGAAGTGGGTTACTCTTAATGGTAAGTTTTTCTCCTTGCTTCAAGGACTTTAAAACATCATCATTCGCCTCAAAGACGAAGTAATTATCGTTTTCTTCGTTGAAATTATTCGAGTAGATGACACTGATTTCTGCACTTTGCATTATTTTTTCCAAAGAGAAAAGAAAATGTAGATATAGGCTACTTAGCCGGAATTATTCAATATTATATTGGATTTAAATCTTGCGGGAAAATTTAATCATTTCACGTTAGAAGTAATTATGCGTGAAATAAATCGAGCGAAATTCAAAATTTATTCCCGGAATGACTATAAGGGCAGACTGAAGCTATAAAAAAGCACTCAATCATTTATGCCTTAGGTGATCAATCACAATGAGAAAATTGGCTTGCGGGAACAAAGAGACAAGAGCGTGAATTACTCTTCTTCAGTTCTCATATCAACTGAAAAATCGAGGACCCCTAAACAGTCGATAATTATCGCATCGTCAATCACTCTAATAACAACTGCCAAGTTATAGAATCTATGCAATAGTGCAGCTGCGAAAGGGAATCTCCCTAATGAATCCTTTTTCTGGTAGACTTGCTGGTGAAATGCATTTTTAAAACTAAAGCCAAAACAAGAAATCCATTCTGGCCAATCAAATTGAGATTTAATAAGAGTAAACAGAAATAACTGTAATGTCCATTAATAGAATAAACTTTTTCCCCCTATATTACCTGGATTCTTTATAAAAATGTTGATCATATGATAAATCTGAGACATCATTCCTTTTTCTTTAAGCAATAGGGTGATTCAGGCACTCTCCAGTAAAAGAAGAAAATGAATGCATTGAGCAATTACAACTCATCATCATAAATAAAATTAAATTGAGACAATAAGATTAATTAGCTTGCAATAAAAACAAAGCTCGCGATTTACGTAGAATGACCGCTAGTGCCGTTGACATTACACTTGAGATGTTTGATGATCCTGCATTTACAGTGGAAATCCAAATGCAGGTAAAGCTGATTTGCTATGGTTTATGGAAAACTTTGCAAAATTAGAAAGCAATCGAAATCCTCAAGCTCAAACCTGTTCGAAGAGACTTCAGGCTCATCACTCTGCTCTGTAAAGTCATGCACAACGTTACATTCTTCCGAGATGTGGCTCAAGAATTTGGAGAAGAAACGCTCTATCGGATCTGCAAAAATATAACTTACGAGATTAAGCCTCCAGGCGGTGTAGTATTTAAGCAAGGTGCTCCTTCCCATATTGCAAAGGTTTTCTTGAATTTTCTTTAATGCATTAGGTGAAAGAGGACAACAATTCTTTATTCTTTTGAAAGGTCTCGTGGGAGTTAACATTACGCTGCAAAGGACCATTGAAAAGGATGGAGTCTCTGAAAAGGAATTCTATCTGAACGAAGTCGCAGAAAAGGTTACTGGAGACTCATTTGGTGAGCTCGCTTTGATTGAAGATAAACCCCGAACGGCAACGATAATATGCAAAGAAGAATGCCATTTTGCGATATTGGACAGAGCTAATTATAAGGAGATATTAGGTAAGCGAGGTTGCATGAGTAGATTGTACTGATTGTATGGATTGCAGCTAATGCGCAGCAGAAAAAAATTCAAGATCAAATTCAGTTTCTGATGAGTTTTCCGTTATTTAATGGCGCTTCGGAACGGGCTGTTTCGACGTTCATTTATCATTTCCACCAGAGGAGGTTTCTTATGAATGAATGGGTGTACAAGCAAGGGGAAGACCCTCAATACATCTTTTTTATCAAAGAGGGAGAATTTAAAGTATCGGATTATGACTTAATATCTCTCCTTTTAACTCTCCAATCGAACAGGTTACGAAAGAAGTTGACGCTCAAGATTTCTTTAAAGTTGGAGATTCTGACCCCCAACTGATGAAGAGAAAAGTTCAGAAAAAGACTCTACAGGTATCAATAATCTTCGTGTAGCAAACCGCCAATAGAGAAATGTAACATAATTATAGATCGGGAGTCTTGGAAGCGGGCAAATAATCGGTATTGAAGATGTAGTAGAAGGTAGGAAACGAACTGAGTCAGTCCAGTGCATCACTAATAATTCATTGGTGTATTATATTAATAAACAGGTGAGCGGCTCCAAGCTTCCAAAGCGATTTAACAAAAAAATTTCTCAGGATTTTGAAAAGCGTTTTTATGGTGCTACAAACGAGGATGTCGTGAAAAATGTAAGAAATTATGTAAATGCAAGAGAGAATTGGCATGAGAAGAGGCAGAACAACATTAAAGCTACCTCACAAATAAACAGCAAATTCATGCTGGGCGAGGTGTTGCTAAACAACAAAAGAAACGAGCCTAAGCCGGTCTCTTATTCACCAGCGAAAGTTTCAACTGAACAGGAAGAAAAAAGAGTCCTACGTATTGCAAGCTCACCTCGCTCTTCTTCATAGTATTTGTTTATTCTAGCGTTATTAACAGAGAGAAGCATAAGTCCGATCGAAACACAAGCAGGAGCATCAACTACAGAACCCGTGTTGACAACTGAAAGAAGAGGAGGGAAACTAATCTTTTCAGAAGGCCCGATACCTACCGAGCAGACTGTTCTTTCGAGAAGAAAGACTCATCAGACCGAAGGATACTCCTCGCCGAAGAAAGCCGCTTATAAGAGAGCAATAGAGGGCAAAAGACCCTCTGTGCCAACAGCTTTTTACACGGAAGCTTGCCAAACGGATCGCTATGAAGTCCCAGAGCGGCCTCCCAGAAAAGAGGATAAACACCTTCGTCCTCTGCAGAATTACTCAAAAGCGAAAACTCCTAGTCCGATTGTTTCGAAGGATATGATAATGAGGACCGAATTTCAGAATACTGCCTTTGATCTGAATGAGGTGAGCTTTAGAGCAAATCCGAATACTCCGACTCAATCAGGACACCAATCCAAGGACAATCTCTTCTACAACGTACCAAATGCCTCTCCTATAAAGAAAACGGACTCCTCTCTAATTGGAAGGCGAGACTCACCTCAGCCTACTGCCCTCCAGAGAAGGGAGTCTGAAGGGTATGCGCTAAATAAAAGTTTTATTGACCTCAATGGACCATCAAAATCCAACAACGTATTCGAATTTTACAGTGGAACGGGAGCTCATGAGCTCCAAAAGCCAAAGCAAATCTTCCAGAAGAACCCGATTCGCAGCATAAAGATGAGAGCTAGAAGTTTTAATGTTAAAAGATCGCCTAAACTTGATAAAAGCCAAGAAACTAATAACGAAAACAAGAAAAATTTAGAGAGAGAATATCTCTCGTTCAAGCCTCCACCTGTGCAAGAGTCAATGCTGTTTCGGGCAGAAGAGCAGTTTTTAATGTTAGAAAACAAGTCTCAGCTTGCAAAGGAATTAGAAAAGAAATCTAAATTAAAAGAACTTAATGTATTGCGGGATTTGATCAGACCTCAAATGACTTCCCGGGTCTGCAGGAAGCATTCTGAGAGTCCTCAAAAAAAGAAATCAGAGAATATAGGAAATAGCAACAGTCGTTTAGGTGCATCGGTCATCGGAGACGAATCATCCTATACTCAAGGGGATACGACTCCGAAGCAGTTGAGAGGTCCAACGTACCGCTCGAATAGTCGACCAGAAAATGAGCGTTTCATTGATCTGAGCACATTAGTCCGACGTCGGCAGACTGTTCAACAACCTGTGATCGAGTGGCAGGAGAAGACACCTTACCCAATCGGAGGAATTAGAGGGGCGAAACCGTCGATAGAAACTATAAAGCAAATTAGAGTGGCGAGGAAACTCCGGCGAGCAGTGAGCAAAGCAGAAGAAGACGATGATAAATCAAGAATTATTCATTCTTTCAAACCTTAGAGTGAAGATTTCAATATAATTTTGAATATTCTCCTTTGAAAACTCCAACATTATCCTAAATTATGTCTGATATTACAAAGGAGAACATATTAAATTCAATTATTGAACATTGATATTTCATTTGTAAATGTCTTAAAATCTCTCTGATAGCTTTTAGATTTCTAGCTACTCACAATTTTTGTTGTATGGTATTTTGATCGGGTCTTAGTTTACTGAATGATATTCGAAAAGAGCTTTGGATACTGCCCCGATTATTCCAGAAATAAAATAAATTTTCTGTTTGTTGAAATGAGTGTCAAAGCACAGAGTTATAACCAAGCAGATGTCGGAAAGAC
>ENA-UOUE01001640-UOUE01001640.1-compost-metagenome-genome-assembly--contig:-NODE-1640-length-13297-cov-21.418759_pt1 | contig 13297 bp, 5 predicted proteins | sample MGYA00238146_ERZ747223 | MGnify/ENA primary metagenome ERZ747223 (study PRJEB28781, sample SAMN06268865) | compost metagenome | isolation source: single cell | place: USA: California, Emeryville, Joint... | reverse complement strand
TCGATAATCGGAAGCTGACTACAAATTTCAAATTGATTGATATTTTGGTCGCTCATTGATGGGAAAGTGATGTTGAGAATGCCTCCTGTAGAAAGGCCTCTGAGAGTAGCGTTAGAGAGAGACAGAGTATGTGATGCGCATGAAGGCAGAAGAGTGATCGAGTTGTTATACTCAATCAGCTGATTGTTACTATCATAAAGTGCTTGAAAAGCCTCCTGTAGACTTGGATATATGCTTTCGGAAGCAGATCCGGCTAAGGGATCAACAAACACGTTCAAGGCAAAAGACTCATAACTGAATAGCAGAATGAAGACGACGACAGAAATAAAGATTGCCATTTTCTAAGAATTGATTTTAAAACCAACCAACCGTACTCTGTTGTTCCAAGGGTTGAGCCAAGTTTATTTAAATTTTAACGAAAATTAGATCTCGATGAAATAAGAAGCTATATAAAAATCCGAAAATGTACTCATTGAAGCGTTATTATTTGCCTTTATTGAAAGCGTGGTAAATAAAACACGCTACTTGCAACTCTGAAGAGATGATTGCACTGATGGCCTACGCATCTTACTCGGACTTTCACTTATTTTCTTTGATAATTCTGTAATTCTCCTTTGTGGCCATGAAGAAACTTTAGTATTGAAAGAAATCCTTCATGAGCACAGCTTCCAACAGCAGCAAGTTTGCAAATTCACAGTCTACCACATAAAAGAGGATGTCCAGACACCATCATTTTTATTTCATCTCTTATAATAATCGGGAGCACAAACTGCCAAATAAATTGAATGCTAATTCAGGACCATTAATTCGAAAAATAGTTTTCTTATGTTCTGCTCGTAAACTAAAAGAGAATCATTTAATCAAATTCAAAATTCCGTAAACCTCAATGACCGTTGGCTCAGAAATGGCGAACAATAAAGTCTTTTTCTCTCAACTGGCCCTCTTCTTGCTCATATGAATGCGATCTTCCTAAGAAATTTCGTGCATTTTCCATTAATGTTCATAATCAGGAAATCTGCTTCATTATGAATAGTATAGGACATAGGATTCAGCTTAAATCGGCGTTATTTGTAATTATTTTCTCATACAAGATCCAACATGCAAATCCAGTCACTTATTCTTACATATAGAGTCCCGAGATACAAAGTTCGAATTCATTACTCAGAAAATTAATCCTTAAATGCGTTCTTTAAAAATCTGTTATACTCACCTAAGCATCAGAAGTTTCCATTCAAATCGCAATACTTTTAGAGACGATATGCATCACAGATGGAATAGGACTTTTTAAAGTGAGGAAAGAAGCTCATTCATGAGCTGATTTGAATGCTTGCTTTTTGAACTTTAAATTTAAATGATTTTCAATGAGGAGTCGCTATTGGTGCTCCTGGAATTCTCCTTAGCATTTGATCAGGAATATTCAACAAATAGTAAGTTTTCATTACAATGGTAAGGCTAACCGAGAGAACTACGTTATCGAAATTTAAAAAAGGAGTTTTAAATTATAATCCTGATGATTCAAGATCTCTCTCTAAGGTAGATCACTTTGGTGTTAAAAAAAAAAATAAAAAAATGGATCCAGCCCAGAATTGCATTTTAATTTGGCTCTGGGAGGTTGGAAACGTAGAGCTGCTTATGGATCAGTTGACGAAAATCACTTGGGAAGTTATCCAAGGAAATTTTCATTTTCCCGCTGCAGAGAAGATGACCTTTAGAAGAAAATTTCTGATTTACTCTGAATTGAAGAAATTTTTCTAAATGCGCGAGAACATTCAGTGAAACTATCTTCAATTCTGAATCTGATGTCCTTATGCAATGTTCATATTTATGAGATAAGAGCAAAACTTATGTTGAATAATTCTGAGAAAGATGGTCCCCTCAAAATTATTTTGCTATCAATCATGCTGCTGTGCTTAAATTTTTTCAGTTTTCCCATAAGGATAAACTTTCTGTGTTGGGAATTCAATTACAAAATAACTACCACGTCCCATTACTCTGAGATCAATTTTCATTCTGGATCTCTTCAAAGACTGGGTGTACATTTTACTTATACACCATAATGTACAGTATGAATTTCAATATTCATAGATATGATTCAGACAATAAGTGTAAGAGCTAAATATATCAAATGGCAATAAGAACATGGATGTTCTTCTCTGCTGATATTTGATATTTACTCTAAAATTAATTTGGATATGGAGTTCCTTTTCGCTCTGAATCACAGTCGCGAGTTGATCGGCTTGTTCGAGGTAATAAACCTTCATCAGTAGCAATTTGCAAGTTCCATTCACTCTCTCGGTTAATGCAAGGCCGCCTGGCGGATGAAACATTTTCGAGCGAGTCAAATCTCCCGGAATATTCATTTCTGCGATTATACTCTTCTTTGAAAAAACTTCGCGAAGGTAACCGCACTGAAGCTGGGATTGAATCAATTTGAATGGAGGTAGAATGAGCAATGAATCCAGTTGGTTTGATGAAACTTGTTGCTCTGCTAACAACCCTCCTCCAAAGATTGCTTTTGGAGTCATCGAATTCCTTCAAAAGCAATAACCTTTGCCTCCTTTCTTGTTTTTGTTGTCTGTGAAGCTCAGTGTTCCGCAATCTAAGTTGACGAGAATTAGTATAAATACTCATAAGAGATTTTGAAATTACCTCGTTGGAAGTGCGAGACTGATGCCAGCGCGTCGGAAATTTTTGTCTTTCATTCTGCTGTTTGGGTCGGAATGAAGGCTTTGTAGATGACGTAAAGTTTCTATCAAAATTCTTTTATCTTCGGTTCTATGTTTGAATTTTCTGACAATTGATACTCCTCTTATTAATCGGAGGTAAAATACTCGGAATAGAATGTAATAATTTGTATAAGTTGTGATGATTATGATTCCTGTGGACAGGACTGTCTGGATCCATTCGATGTCGATATATGATTGAAATAAGAGGAGAATCAAAATTGCGTTGTATGAAAAAATCGTTAGTTTCTCGGCTTGATGTAGTGATTCATTTTCGTAGGGTTTCACTTTCGAGTAGAATTTAAAATAGAGATGGAAAAAGACCAATAAAATCAAGTTTTTCATTGTCTGGTTTTTCGTCAACAGAGCATTAAATATAAAAATACCCATTCTCATCACGAAGAGCAGCAGTCCCCAGTAAAATGCTTTCTGCTTGTAACTTGTGTAGAGATGACCCAGGATGATCTGTAAATTCTCTGACACATAAAGCCTCTCTCGATTTATTCTTAGGATAATAAACAGACCCGCAGGTAGCAGAAAGGCCCAGAATAGGAACGCAGGTATGACGATGATATTCCTGATGTAATTGTATTCAGGTGTCCCACATTCAATATTATTCGACCGTACAATGTACTCTGCGTTTGCATGAGGATCAAGTCGTCTACAGGTTAAATAGTTTCCTAAAAATCCGATGATTCCAGGTTGTTCAAGGAAGATGAGAACAACAGTTGCCGTGCCAATCCTAGTGAGAGAGCGTGTTCGGGCATTTGATGTGCTGCAAAAGAGATTTTTAATAGATTCGAAAATGATTAAAAGAGCCAACTTAATAATTGGTGAAAACACCATGAAGAGAAGCTGGACTTTCATCGACTCCAAGGGATTGGTCATGTTGAAATAAATCAAACATTTTAAGGAGACCATGATTTGCTGACTTGTGTTAGCTATTGAACTGGTGACACCAGTGTAGTGCTTAAACACGCCTGAATCATTGTCGGCCAGGATTGAGGTAATCTGAGAGAAGGTTGCAAATATGATCATGAAAGCACCAGGACGGATCATACTTACTGGTTGATTATCAGGGGATCTTGAGGAAGACGACTGATTATGACTGAGAATTACACGGCCTTTTCTGTAAGCAGCCATCATCAATAAAATTTGATAGAGTGTCGATCCAATGAGTATTAACACAACCACAAAAATCAGAATTCTTTGAGAGAGACATTTTGAGCATTCTCCTGAATCAGAAGGAAGATATTCTTTATCCCAGTTACACTGAAGGCAAGCAGGCCCAGTAAATTTTTCAGTGCAATTATTCTCAATTCCTCCTTGGCATCTATAACCTCCGCTGTCATTGCAGGCCACCATTTTTAAACTGTCATTTATTAAACTTCGATAATACCCAGGGTCGATTAAAATATTGGCGCCTCCGAGACATTTAGCACCTTCAGGACAGACGTTGCAAAGACCATCCGATGGGACCAAGGAGTAGCTCCCTCTCTCACAGTGGATACATTCCTCGGAAATTGTGTCATTAACTTCTCCAGGCAAACATACCCTCAATTTGATGTAGAAAATCTGAGATTGAATGTAAGTCTTGGAAATATAAGTCGCATTCACAGTATATTTCTCTTCTGCTTTTCCAACCAAACGAATGCTTGAAGGATCGAAAGTGCATATCGAGTTAGAGCAACTATCTTGACTACTAGAGTATTCTCGGGAGCTTCCATCAGGAGCGGTGAAAGTAAGCCTTATTGAAGGGTTTGTGGAGTTATCAATCACTGTTTGTATACCCTGAACACCCACATGAATGAGAGTGAAACGCATTGTTAGCGGAGATAACGAATAAGAAGTCAAGTTGGAAATGGTTGGACTGCTATTCAACTCATTGTAATCGTCAAAGTGGAGAAGAGAGGAGGTGTTGTCAAGAATTTCTACTTTCAAATTGCTCGGTGCAAAAGAGATCATTGGGGTTGTTGCGTTTAAACTATTTGAAATAGTATTATTGTTGATGAAATTGCTTAAGACAGCGTCTGCTAAAGGAGAAGAAGAATAAATGACTACTCCGGAACTCTCAGCATAACACTCCGATATATTGTTGTCCATTGCGGTGAGTATAGGTTGATTCAAATAGAAGATCCCTCCTCTTTCTAGAACTGTAATATTTTCTATTTGACTGCCTTCAAGTAAGATTGCTAGTGTGCCATTCGGAGTATCTTCGTATAAAATTCCTCCATTAAGGGCTGAGAGGTTCGTGAACTGATTGCTTATTAAGAAAATATTGCCTGTTTGAAAATTACTCGCCAAGATACGCGAAGATGATTTGGTGGTTGCTGAAGTGGCGAGTTCTTGAATATGTAAGATCGCTCCATTGTTGACATTGATCTGTTGAAAATTGCTTGCTGTAACTGTCAAGTCAAAGAACTTTGCTACTACTTCAAGGTAAAAGACACCTCCGTTATTGGCAGTGAGTCCTGTGAACAAGCAATTGCTTGCAATAACCACGACCCTTGATATTTGCTGGTCAAAATTATTTTCCAGATTCGAAGGAGAGTATTTCATGAAGAATAGTCCATTGTTAGCTAGTTCGATACCCTTAAAGGAGCTATTTACCAATGAGAGGTTTATCGGCTTCGATTGACTCTCCCAAAAGAGAAATCCTCCATTAAAGGCAGCCATATTTTGAAAAGTACAATTTAGAACAGAAATTGTGGAAACTGCTGTTGCTTTGGTGAAAATTTCAGAGAAAATGGAGGAAGATGAAGACTCATCCATTTTAATTCTAATGAGGCTTCCGGCTTCACTGCTACTGTTATGTTGTATGGTCTTGATAGCCTGGAATTCACTGTGTTGGAGACTCAACATTCCATTATATAGGGATTCTACTCCAGAGAATAATACTCCTCCTCCAAGACTGTTTGTAGTAATCTCTGTGAAGAGACTTCCTTTGATAATTATTGCATGTATATTATCTGGTTCATAACTTGATCTTCCAAGTAATCGTGTCCACGAAGTGAAAATTCCTGTTCCTACTGTAGATGCAAAGTAGGAGGAGGAATGTGAGTTCAGCTCGAGATTGGAGAATGAGCAATTTTCAATCCAAATTGAAAAATTATTAAGTGCCTTGAGTTCATTCTCCCCTTGAGAATCAATGAGAAATATCCCTTCATCAAGAGATAAATTCTCAAAGGTACTGTTTTTCATCTCGAAATTTATGGAACTATCAGTAGATGTGCTACAGTTGAGGAAGAATAAAGGACGGTTGATAAGAGAGACATTGGAAACGCTTAATGAATCCAAGGAGACTTGAATACTATCTGTCTGTATGATTCCATACTTTGATGATGGCGAAGTGCCAGAATCGATAGTATCGGAACTATAAGCAAATTGGGTGACATTCAGTTTCAAGTTTACGTTGGAATAAATGGAGAAAAAGGCTCCTATCGAGGAGCTGTCTGCATTCAGATTACAATTTGTCACCTCAACTGAGATATTTCCCAATGATTTCTTGATACTTAAAGCATTAGCACTAATAGCTGAACTGACAATTTCCTGATCGATTATTCCTCCGACATCAAAGTTGGACTTCTCAATCACAAGAGCCGAGTTCGAGATGTTATTAAGATGGAAGAGTCCACCATCTTGCTGCCTCAAAATATTGTTCGATACATTATTTTGCACAAAATTCATTTGCATACTCGTGGTTTCTGCGTAGAATATTGTCCCTGTAGGTCCTGAATTATTGGAAAATACACTATTTTGAATGAAAATATTCAGCGAATTTTTGTTTGGATGAGGGTTGGTGAACCTCATCAACCCAGCTCCATTATTACTTCTGCTGTTAGTATTGTTAAATGTGGTCCTATTAACAATAAGAGATTGAAAAACTAGATTCAGGGCTCCTTTAGGATCCCAATAGATGAGATCTATGAATTTAGAGTTAGTGATAGTGATCGAAGGTATTGAGCTCATGAGAATACTTCCTCTTGGCCTCACAGACACCATAGTGAGGTTATTACTGTCAAAAGCCAAGGCAGAGTGGCTTGCAGAGATTTGTATCAGAGAACTATCCAACAGCTTGGTGACGAATCCTTCTATATTGCTTAGCGTAACATTCTCAAGTGAATTGTTCTGAAAAAGTAGAGCTTGAGGATCTGATGTAGCACTTCCTTGTGAATTCTTCACATGGATCGCAACTAAATTATTCGGTGCTAAAACCCCAATAGTACTTTCAATGGCAATGTTTTTGAATTGTGAGTCTCTTACTGCTATTTGTGTCGTCAATAAATCACAAGTAATCTTCATGAAAGCCTTTGTTACGAAAAGATCTTGTGCCGAGATATTTTGGAGAGATATTGATGCACAGTTGGGAGATTGAATACGATATCCGCCCATATTGTTGTTATTTACCAGCAAGTCAGTCTGAATTATCAGCACTTTGAGCTCAGAAGTGCTCAGATCAAGAAAATAGTCACGAACTGTGGAACTGATGATCGAGTTAGCGCTCCAAAATACCCTAGATACAGCTCCAACTTGGACTAGACTCGATTCAGCAGATGAACAATTGCGGATGGTATTATTCTGTACTGAAACTGAAGAGTTGGAGATGGCAAATTCCTGTATAACGATAACATTGTTTGCTTTATCACCAATTATATTGGTGAAAAGATTCCCAGTCACCGACAAAAGAAAGGCCAGGTTATCTTGATCATATGCTGCAGTCATATTTCTCGCTTCATAAAAAACAGGTCCAGCATCGGGGTAGCTCTTAAAGAGAGCGTTCTCCGCCTTGGCGTAGGGGTAGAAAATCGGATTAGTTGGCAATTCTGCCGTTGAGAAAGATGCCCGAAAATTACTAGGTGGAATCCAGGTAACGGCGGAAACCGCCACGCAGTAGGTAGTACCTGTGATCACATCCAGATAACCTCCAAGGTTCAAAATTTGTGAGTTTTGGATTGTGATGTTATTAAAAACATTATTCTGAATGACAATCTCCGGACTAGTGCTTCGAACCACCTTGGAATTATCAGATAGCTTTAGATTATTGAAAGTAGAGTTAGAGACGATGAATGGCTTTGTGAGAGCGTACACGAACCCTTCAGTTTTATTAAAAGAGGTGCATTCAATGTACGCCAAATTGTTCTCGTTGATCCCACGTTGGAAAAGAACCGAATTGCTAGAAATCTTCATATCTGTGAAAACTGAATCGAGCACAAATAGAGTACTTAGCACATCCGTTGGTCCTAAATTATTTCTCAAAAGACCTGCATTCGTCAGAGTAACATTTTGTACTTGGAAGTTTTTCATGTAAACAAGAACTGCTTGAGTTGATAGAACAGTAGCTCCATCAACAAGGGTATCTCGGATGCTCATTGAAGTAATATTTAGTCGGAGGACTTCGGTTGTTGGTACAGTAAAAAGGTCGTCCAAAACGAAATAGAAGGCTTTGCAACGATCATTAATTTGAGATTGGGTCAATTGAAGCTTCGAGATTTGAATGTCAAGAGGTGCAACCGCAGTGGACGGCCTCTTCGTATCAACGACATAGAAATACATAAAGTAGCTGTAATAGAAAAGCTGGCTGTACGTGATGCTGATATTTTCCATCTTGACACTATTAAGAAGGAGATTGTTTTTGATATTTGCCAGAACGATTGCACTATAATACGATATGTTGGTATTACTAACATTCCAATTTTTCAGCTCGATGCTCATTGAAATATTTAGCTGCGGAGTCATAAAATAATTCAGAAACAGCGAATTTGTACTCAACACAGGAGTTGGAGCAATATTGATATTGCTAATGACGACTTCGCTCATGTTGACTTTCAAAGTTGAGTAGATGTAGATCAAATATTGACCATAACTGTTTTTCTTACTGAAATTGCAATTCGACAGCTGATAATTTGTGATATCCACTGAAGTGATATTTGATGTATATATCAACGAAGGCATCACGATATCTCCCGGCTGACAGCTGACATTCATTCCAGTTACATTCACAATTGTAGAAGCTAATATTGGTGATGAGATATTCAGAGCTGGTTTGTTCTGATCTCTCGTCGTTGAGAGGATCACGTAAGTCATTGATGTCAGGCTCACGTAATTTGAACCACTAATTTGCAGAGTCTTCAATGAATCATAAATGTATATTCCATTGGACATCAAGAGTGCTGAAATCTGATCAAAAATGAATCTCGTTTTCATTGGAGACAAGAGAACACTTGTTGAGTTTAGGGTAGGTTCTGTATTATTGAGACAAAAACTTGAGAAGTTCACCGTTGCGATATTGGAGAGGAGATTTATGTTTTCAGAAGCAGAGTATTGAAGAGTCACTCCAGATATCGATAAGTACGTTAGAGAGCTAATGTTGAAGAAGGAATTAGCAGAGGACAGATCGATAATCGGAAGCTGACTGCAAATTTCAAATTGATTGATTTTTTGATCGCTCATTGACGGGAAGGTGATGTTGAGAATGCCTCCTGTAGAAAGGCCTCTGAGAGTAGCGTTAGAGAGAGACAGAGTATGTGATGCGCATGAAGGCAGAAGAGTGATCGAGTTGTCATAATCGATCATCTGATTGTTATTGTCATAAAGAACTTGCAAAGCCTCTTGTAGACTTGGGTAGATGTTATCGGAAACAGCTCCTATTGAAAGATCGACGGCGACATTCTTGGCAGCTGAGTAAAGGCTAGAGAGCATCACCAAGACAAGTCCATAAATTATGGAAACCATCATCGAAAAAATTCGTAAATAGTAATTAAATTAGTTAGAAATAAGCCAAGCTTTTTTAAATTTAATCAAAGCCAAGTTTACTTCTAATTAAAAGTACTTTAAATTAAGTAAACTGTAGTTACTTTCACAGGTGAAGGATTCTCCTTTTATTTGTTCGGTAGTTGTTATTCCTGATAGGGTACTCCATCCGTGAATATCAACTATTGCTGAGAACAAAGCTGCTATTCTTTAAAGATGGTCAGAATTGCATTTCTATCGAGATAAAATAAAAATAAAATTCTATAAATTACGATCAACATTTGATGAATATGGAGGATTTGCAATGAGAAGGGTATGAAAAAAGAGAAAAAACCGAGGAGTAATGAGCGAAAAAATGCATTGCAAATCAAATTTTGAATCATCAAATATCAAATCACAAATACCCTCAACAAGAAAGAGCTTTTTCTTTTAAAATTATTTAGAGCATTGCTTCTTAGAAGGATGAAATTACTGCATCTATAGGCAAGTATACCACTTAATCTTGCGAGTTGTAGGTCCATGCCTTCATTTAATAAATTGTTAGAAGTTATCAGATTTTGTTATTTTATTCTCAAAATAGAGATAGATTTCAAATTTCATCTGAGAATATTGGAAGGCTACCTCGAACCAGCAGGACTAAGATGATTTGCTTGATTTTTCAGGGATAAGATATTTCAATTATATATTTAATTGAATTGAACATCGAAACGCCAATCTTTAATATATTTGCTCAAAAAATAAATGACACCGAAAAGAATTTTTCTCTTATATTAAAAATTGATGAAAAAAGACTAAAGAATTGTTTCTTTACTGTTCCTAAAACAGGATGCATGAGATTTGAAAATCTTTCCCTTCTTTGCATAACTTTCCCTCAAAGTAAATTATCGAGTGGACCGCAACATTTCTTCTTCTGATTCCAATTGCACTCTTGTTGTGACAATCTCTGGGCTGACTTCGTTAATTTTCGGAGAAGACTCAACGGGGTCTTCGGGTGCATGGGTACGCCATGCAGTTGTGTTGGATTGTTCTCTTCTAAAGCTTCTTTGACTACTTAACGCAAGCGCTCTAAATGACCTGAGATCTACAAAAGTAGGAGACACCAAATCAGCTCGCTTAATGAACTGCTTTGCTTTCGCTGCTATTTGACCCCAACTTCCTGAATGCTTCTCCACAGTCCTCAAATCAACTCGCTGTTTTTTGTATAATTCAGTATTTCTCAACCTATTTAATTAATATAATATATCGATGTGTCATAAAATTAGTGTATGATACCTTATCGGGAGTTCCAGACTAATGGCAGATCGTCTGTAGTGTTTGTCTCTCCAGCTAGGCTGGCTTGCATGGAAAAATTGTAAGTGCTCTAAGATTTCATGCATAATTTGTTTATTTTCAGCGCGGTCTCTGAATCTTTGATAGATCGCGAACCATTTGTTTAAACGAAGGTAAAATACGTGAAAGAGAATGTAACCGTCAATAAAAGTCTTCACGACTAGCATTGCGATAGAGCAGGCCTTGAGAGCCGCCTCATTTTCAGTGGATGTTTGGAATAAGAGCAAGATTAAAATCAGATTATATGCTGTTATGGTGTATCTCTCAACTCTGTCGAGGGATGAGTGTTCATAAGGCTTCACCCTCATGTAGAATTTCTTGTAGAGATGGAAAAAGCTGAGCAGGATCAGGTATTTCATGGTCAGATACTTGGTCATTGCGGAATTAAAAATAAAGATGCTCATTTTGATCATGAACAGAAATAGACCCCAATAATACGCTTTTTTCGTGTAACTCGAATAAAAATGCCCCAGCAGAATTCGCAAGTTTTGTGAGTCATTAAGTTTCCTTCGGTTAATTCTCATTGCCAGATATATCCCTATCGGTACCACAAGACCCCAGAATAATAATCCTGGGATGACGAGGTACTTTCTGATGTTGTAATATTTCTCGGTCCCACACTCAACAGTATTTGATTTTACTATGTACTCGGTTTCCACGTACGGGTCGAGTTTATTGCAATTAAGGTAGTTTCCTAAGAATCCGATGATTCCAGGTTGTTCAAGAATGATAACAACCACCGCGATGGTGCCAATTCGAATTAGCGATGTCGCCCATGCGCCTGGTCCTCTAGTGAAGATGAGGTTTTTAAGTAGTTCGAAGACTACGAGCAAGAGCAATTTGATAAATGGCAGAAGCACCATTAGGAGGAGTTGAATCGTCATGGAGTCCATTGGATCAAGAACTTTGAGATAAATCAAGCATTTCAAAGACAGCATGACTTGCTGGCTTGTATTTGAGAGTGTGCTTGTGATACCTGTTGCTTCTTTGAAGACAGTTGTATCATTATCAGCCAGAATTGAAGTAATCTGGGAGAAAGAAGAGAAGATAAGCATAAAAGCGCCTGGTCGTAGGTACATTTTGGGATTCGCAGAGTGCCTTGCGGACCAGCGGAGATAATTGTGACTTCTTTTACCTTCTCTAAATGCAGATCGTACCAATAATAATTGATAAATAATGGAACTCATGAATGTTAGCACGACCAAGAAAATTAGAGTCCGTTGCGGAAGGCACTTAGAGCATGCGCCAGAATTAGTATTGATGAATTCGTTTTGTAGGTTGCATTGTAGACAAGCAGGTCCCGTAAATGCTTCCTTGCAGGTATTTTCAATTCCTCCTAAGCACCTCAAGCCTCTGCTGTCATTACAGGATACCATCATTAAAACAGTATCATTTGCTGGACTTCTGTAAAACCCAGGTTCAATCAAAATACTTGCTCCTCCGAGACAGTCAGCGCCTTCAGGACAGACTCTACAATTGGTATCAGTTCGATTAATGGAGTAGCTCCCTTTCTTACAATAGATACATTCCTCGGAAACTGTATCATTCACTTCTCCAGGCAAGCATGCTCTTAATTTGATGTAGAAAACCTGAGATTGAATGTAAGCCTGAGAAATATAAGTTGCGTTCACAGTGAATATCTCCTCTGCTTTTCCAACCAAACGAATGCTTGAAGGATCGAAAGTGCATATAGAATCTGAGCAAGTGTCATCGCTTGAATAACTCATGGACCTCCCATCCGGCGCTGTGAAGATCAGCATGATTTCGGGATCCACAGAATCGTCTAATACTGTTTGAACACCTTGAGCACCCACGTAAATGAGTGTAAAACGCATAGTTAGTGATTCCAAAGAATAAGAAGTGAGGTTGGAAATTATGGGTGAGCTCCTCTTATCTTGGTAATTATCAAACTGGAGAGGAAAAGAGTTATTGTCCAGAAGCTCAACTTTTAGGTTGCTTGGTGCAAAAGAAATAATCGGTATGTCTGCTGCCTCTGCCCTTAAATCTGCTGCTGATAGACTATTCGAAATGAGGTTGGAAGAGATGAAGTCGTTCAAGTCAATCGTTGCTGCGGAAGAAGAAAAATAAAGGATTGCTCCCGCGCTCGCCGCATAGCAGTCAAGCAAACTATTGCTTGCTATCGAAAGCATAGGCTGGTTCACGTAAAATATACCTCCTTTCCCTTGAGCTGTTATGTTTTCTAATTGACTGTTTTGGAGAGCGATTGAAAGAGTGCCATTGGAAGTTTTTTCAAACATTAGTCCTCCATTTTGAGCAGAGAGTTTGGTAAATTGGTTTTCTAAAATTGAAATGATCCCTGTCTGACTGTTGTCAGATAAAATTCGAGAAGTCACCGCAGAAGCTGTTGAAGTTGCAATTTCTTGAATATGGAAGATTGCTCCGTTACTGATGGCTTCAATATTTTGGAAAGAGCTCTCACGAATCGTCAACTCGAAGAATTTTGTTGAACCTTCGATATAGAAAACACCTCCATT
>ENA-UOUE01001638-UOUE01001638.1-compost-metagenome-genome-assembly--contig:-NODE-1638-length-13314-cov-22.408854_pt1 | contig 13314 bp, 8 predicted proteins | sample MGYA00238146_ERZ747223 | MGnify/ENA primary metagenome ERZ747223 (study PRJEB28781, sample SAMN06268865) | compost metagenome | isolation source: single cell | place: USA: California, Emeryville, Joint... | reverse complement strand
TTATTATCTCTCTCTCAAATTTCATTAGTTATTTTGATGAAGAAGAAGACGATAGGATATGAAAAAATTTAGTCACACGTATTGGGTAGAATGACACTTGTCAATAAAATTAGTATCAAAGGAAGTTTCTAGTGAGAAATCTATCCAAAACAATAGAAAAACAACTGCTGTTTCTAATTTTTTATGAATTCAATAAATCAATACTCAAAAAAAAAATTTTCAAAACTTAAACACACTATCAATTGACTTCGTTTTCCTTTCCACAATTCTCTTGGAAATTTTGAAACTAGGAGCCGGACTTTGTAAAATCTCGCTCCTTCCAGGCGAAAACTGCTGTACGCTTCTCCCTCTAGCCGGAGTATAAGTACTCGCGTTCAAAGACGGCACTGATCCTGAAGCCCGGAGTGTCCTACCATTCAATCGTGTTGTATTTTTCGAGACAACAGGGCTGGGAAGTACTTGAAACATCGACACTTTTGATGTGATAGGAGTTTTGGTTGATTTTATGCTTATCGAAGGTGAAAGAGTCAGAGACTTGTAAATGGAGTTTCTAATATCGAGATCCTTTGCTTTCAACGCTCCCTTTTGTGAAAATTGCGCTTTTAGTGGTGGCAGCATTCGGAAAGACCCTTTGTCAGTCAACGTAGACATCAGACTATGCACTCCGCCGACATTGTGAGTTGGTTGATCCGTACTTATCCCAAGTTGATACATTTTTTGTCTGCGGAGATCTCTATACGCATCAAGCGCTCTCAACCCGTAGTTGATCGATCGAGACCGATCGCCTAACTTCTGATAGACAGTCGACAAGTTTTTCAGAGTCCCTGCGGGCATTAAGTGACTGCACTCAGGCATTTTGCGCTGAATTTCAAGCGTTTTTTCGTAGTTCGCCACGGCTTCCTGATATTTTTCGATTATTTCGCTTGCCATCGCGCCGTTATTATACACCAGCGCCATGAGCAAATGATCGCCGCCGAACCTGTCTTTGATCAGGCTTTGAAAGCTCTGGAAAAATTTTAAGAGCTTCTCAATGCCTTGACGGAAGTAATGCAAGGGCTTTATCCTATCCAAAGTCTCAGGATCTTCGCTTAGATCTGGGTCATCGAGCTTCTTCTTTATCTTCCTCCCGATTTCAAGAGCTTTTTCGTAATCTCTAAGCGCTTTTTCATAGCCTGTTTCAATAAAATGTATGCTGGCAGAGTGCTTATAGCATTCCATTAGAGGAATTAAATATTCTTCATCGGCAGCTCTTTCGAAAAATTTTATCGCGATTCTATACGAGTCTTGCGCTCTGATCAGGTCGTTTGACTGTTTATGCAAGAAAGCGACCTCTCCCATTACCTTTGCGAACTGAGGACTCCCCTCTTTGTAAAGAGTAAGGCAGATATTCACAGCCTTCTCGGCGTAATCGAAGGCTAAGTTAGCATCTCGACAACCAATGGACGCCCAGGCTAATTCAATGTAGGATGTCATAACTTCATCGGAGTTGTCTCCAAAGACAAGTTTTCGAGAATCTAATTGATTAGAATGAAACTTGAGCGCTCTTTCGTACTCTTCGAGCAATCGATAGGCAATAGAGACGTTGCCGTAGCTGTTTACGGTGCGGAAATCCTTTTCACCGAGCTCTTTTTTCCTCGCGTCATAAGCAATGAGGTGATTTTCCACTGAACTCTTGTGCTCACCAATGTAATTGAAGAGGATGCCGATTCGAGAATAGGTGTCGGCCATCTCCGAATCTACCTTGGTTATGATCTTTCGCCTGACCTCCAGAGATTTTTGGTAGCATTCCAAAGCAGAAGGGAACTCCTTCATGGAGATATAGGCTGCTCCGACTTCCTCGTGGCATTTCGCGATTTTCAAATTGATTTCTCCATACAAAAGCTTTTCTATATCGAGTTTTTTTAAGGCGAATTTCAGCGCGTTTTTGAAGTCTCTGAGCTCTTTATAAGCGTGTCTAGCGATTTCGTACGCCTCTTTGAGAATAACAGCTATCGCCTGGCCTAACTCGCCAGGAGTCTTCACCTTCTGCACTGACTGGGGATTTAGATTCTCACATAAATGCGCTACTCTTTCGAATCTTTTATCATTGTAGTAGGACTTAACTCTTTCAACCTGACTCCTTAAATATTCAATTTCGTTTCCAAAATCTGAGGTTTCAGGCTTAACTGATAGAGCGATTACCAATTGCTTAGCCTCTTGGATGCCTGGTCTCTCGAAACTGTTTCTGGTTAATAGTTTATTGATTAGATGTGACAAATCGCTTCCATAGGTAATTTCGAGCTTGTCGATAATCGCGTTTTTACGGTCCTCATAGAATTCTGGAGCCTCCATGTTAAACCCTTCTAAGTGATTGCCTGATATCCCTAATATTTGCAGCGCGATAAGGCCAAGAGAAAAAATATCAACTTTCTCAGGGTCCCAACGGGTCGGTGTCTCTTCATAAGCGTCTACAGCCTCATGCTTTCCTTTCTTTTTCTTCACTATTGTAACCGATGCATCGATTACCTCTGGCGCACCATACATCACTGTAAAATTGCGCGTTTTGATACTGGTGTCACCTTCGAGTCCCATAAACAGCTTCGGAGCATTCCAATCTGTTACTTTGTATACACCTCCTATGCGAATGATGTTAGTCGGTTTGAGGTTTCCGTGAGAAGTGCCAGATTCAACTTTTTGGGAGTACTCTAAAGCGTTAAGCACATCTAACATCATCCAAATGCATTCGTCGTAACCTAAATACGCCTCAGCGCGAAGATTGACTTCGACTGAAAATCCATGGGGATAGACCTGGATGATATCTCCGTGAGATTCATCGAGGTAGAAATCTAATAAGGGAGTGATATTGGGATGCTTGAGTTTCAAAAGTGTCTTGGTTGCTTGAGCGAAGTAGCGGAAATCTGATGGATTAGTAGTATGAATGGCTTTGAGGACAACGAGGTCTTTATAGGTCATCTCGTGTGCGTATCCTCTCACGACTTGGTAGTTTTCAGACTCCTGGAGGATGTCGCAAACGTAGAATTGCTCGGCCATCCAAGGATTGATTAAGAGGGGACTGAGGTCGTTGTAGCGAGTCAGATCCGCGGGTTTTTCAGGAATTCTGTATAAGGGAGATTCCATATTCTTTTTGCTTTGAAATTAAAATTTATTGTGTAAAATTCCTCCTCATCGGTTTCATGATGATAAGAGATTGTTGAAATATTATTTCTCATGAAATACCAGAAGAAATGCTTTGGACAGCCTGGCGGCATTGGAAAGAATGTGATTCTTTTCTGTATCAATGTGAGTGTTTTTCATAGTAACAAAATCGTGTTATTTAGAGAGTGTACGATGGCTTTTGATATTTGAAATTTTGAACTTTTGGTTTTGTTAATTTGCTTAAAATAAATTTTTCAAAGTGCAAATTATGAAAGAAGTCTCATGAACACCGTCACTCGACGTTTGGTCTAAGTTTTTCAATAATTGCCAGAGTTCTTACCCTTACCCGTATTCAAATAGGATTAAGATATACTCAATACATTAAGTACAGCAATATTAGTTTCTATTTTGTTAAAAGAGAAGTCATAAGGCACATTTACTCAAAGAGCTGATTGTCAAAAAAAATGCATTGTTGATTATAAAGAATATCCAAGGAATACATCATTACCAAACGTTTTATAGAGCAAAGTTTTTGTTGATTATTTATGTTTTCGAAAAATAAATTATAAATTTGAATTGTTAGTCATATATCATTAAGGATGTAGATTAGTTCAGAAATTAGAAGTGCTGACTAGCTTCACATCTACTATGCTGGTCCTATCTTGAAGATATAACTAGTTGAGGCTACTCTATACAGTCAATATAAGATGGATTGAAAAAAGTCCTACCTTCTTCTTGGAAAATAGAACGACTTTGTAATTACTTTTTCGCTGAGTAAATCAGTAGATCAAAGTACTTTCACACAGCTCAAATTTAACAATATCTTTGGCCTTCATAATACGGGGAGAGAGCTTTTAGTTCTAGAAGTCCCACCCCAACATATCCTCAAGGCTAAAGTGGTCGTATACTAGCCTAACTCTATCAAAAAGAGTCTTCAAACGAACCATTGAAGCATAGATTAATCACCTTCATTACGAATAAACCTCTCCAAGCAAAATCTCTATAAGATTTTTTCCAACTAGAGTGCAACAACCTATCAATCGAAAGTTAAAATGCCTCTGGCTCAAATAATTATCTCTAAATGCTATTTTCCAAATAAATAATTTATAAGCATTTATCTGACAAACAAGTCGTGGCCATTCTTTCAAACAGGCTGAAATTTCACAGATGTCTAAAAACATCTTCGAAAGTTGTTAGAACTAACTCCAACTGTAGATGGAACGATGGAATTAATTATAGCTACTAGCTAAGATTCCACTTAATTTTTATTAGATTCTTATACAACAAGGAATCAGAACAGCTTCCTTACTACCTTCTGAGAATGCAACCAGAAAACGACTCAGTTCTTACTTCCGATCATGCCAAAAAAGATGATCAAACCGCCAACTCACCTCGAAATCTCAGAGTAAACCCCTCTTCTGCCCCTACCCGCTAATCTCTTCTCTCAAAAGAACAAACTAATGCAATGTATTTACGAAAACGAGCCCGATGAGCTCAAAAGCCTGGAAATCTTAAAAAACGACCTTAATTTTCTTGTCAGCTTCAGCGCAATGCCTCTTGATAAGCAAATAAGCCCATTAATCCTCGCCTCAGCCCTCGGAAGGAGCGACGCTGTCAAATTTCTCCTCAGCTCACCCACAATTGACCTGGACCTCGCCTCCGAAGACTCCGGACTCACCCCATTAGCCGGGGCCTGTGCCGCAGGAAACTACGAAGTGTTAAAGCTGCTTTTACAAAAGGATGCAGAAGTCAACAAGCCGTCAGTGAACAGCAGGACTCCATTCGCTTTCTGCTTCCAAAGGCTGAATGAAGAGAATATGAGCTACGAAAATAAAAAAATTTGCTTTAAGATGGTCGAGCTGTTGATCGAGAGTGGCGCAGATCTCAACTGGATTGTCGATAAGACAAAAGGATATACACTCCTAATGGAGCTATGTGCTACGAATTTTGATAGTTTGTCTGAAAAACAAAAGCAGCTGAGGTTCGAAGCGATTAAATTCCTCGTCGAGAAGGGCGCAAACAAAGAAATAATGTCATTGGACAATATGACCTGCTTTGATTTGGCGAAGAAATCCACTTGCAGCGAAGAATTGCTTGAAATACTCAATAATACAGCTTCTCCACCTAAGGAAGCGTTGGCGAGGAAAAAGCTTCAAAGGATAGTCAGGGTCCATCTAGATATGCAGAAACTTCAAAAGGAATTAGACACTGCGCGCATAAGCACTTACTCTGGAGCGTCTTGAAACCAGTTATTTTATTTTTTCAAAATACTGATTCTATTTTATATGTTACCTAATTCTACAACTCATCCCTGATCGTTTCAATCCGCATGAGGGCTCTCTGTCTGTAGTTATTCTTTCTTTAAAGCAACAGTAATTTTAACAAACTTTAGCACGTATCAAGCGTGTATTTTCTCCCAGTCTGAAGAAAAGCCAGCGATAAAACAATCTTTGATTTCTGATATTATTGCAAGTGTTCAGTCGTATGTATTCACAGTATGCAAGTAATATAGCTTCTCTAAGCGATGGAACACACTCGCAAAATAATAAACAGTATTTATTTGCATAAGGAGATCTCTTCAAAAGTATTGATTCTTTTCTTTTTCTTCCGTTTCTCGCTGTTTCGCTCTCTCATTCGCTTCGACCTGTCTCTTAAAGCAATCCTCATCCGCCTGGTTCATTATCGCGAGGTATTTATGCTTTGCTAGTTCCTTCGGCGATGGGCGCTTATTCACATCATAAGTCAGCATCTGACGCATGAGATCTGCAAACTGCTCAGCAGAGTTCTCGGGGCAGGCTTCAATGCTTTTCGCGCTGGTATCTATGGCATTGAGCAGCGCCTCGTGGTTCTGAGGGGTATTCAAATAAAATTTCCCATCAAACGGCAGACTGTTATTTGTATGAATGCACCAGAGGACTGCAATTCCTAATTGAAACAGGTTAGACTTGTAAGGGTTATTGCCATCCGTCTCTGGAGGCGCGAACAAATCCCTCGGAAAAATCACATTGGGGTCATAGGACTCATCAGGTAGACTTTTTGCTCTGTAGCCTTTGAACCCAAGCTTAATGAAGTTGAATCTGTCCTCTGAGATCGACCCAGCGAATAGATTGTAGTAATTCAACTGCGTTAAGATTAGCTTGTTCTCTTCGAGATAAACGAGCGCTAAGATAATATCCTTGAGGATATAATAGACGTACAGCATTTCCATCTTAAGGCCTTGGTGATCAATGGTTATCCACTCATAAAGGTGACGATCGGGATCGTCGTATAATACTGCATAGTAGAGCCCAGAGTTCTTGCATAAAAATGTGTCCTGATCGTAGTAAATGATATAGGAATTATCTTTATCTATGAGCTCCTTGCGGATCTTGGCGAGTTCAAGGGTCTTGAAAAGTTCTTCCTCAGAACGGATTTTCCTGATTTTGATGACTTTTGCGTGGGAGAAGTCTTCTTCTTTGGGCGATAGAGTTTTGTTAGTGACGGAATAAACAATGAAGTTTGGGGTTTTGTAAGAGGTTCGCTCAAAGTTCCATTCCCAGATGTTGAGTTTCATGTTCTCTTTCTCTTTGGATTGGATAGCCATTGCTGTGGAGATGAGATGGCTGTCGGGCTTACCGTTTTGCATTTTCGATTTTTTGGAGCGAAGATACAAAAATTAAAGGAATGAAATAATTATCAGAGTTCGGCATTCTTATCATCACCGGAAGAAATAATTTTTCTGAATAACAGCAGTCAGATGAAATTGAAGAGTTTTTTATGTATAGGTGTTGGTCAACACGAAGTTGACAATAGAATGGGCTTTCTCAGAAGCAAAAATTGAACAAAATATGCGATTAAGAGAACACGAGATATCACCACAAACAAAAATTTTCTCATAGTGGATAAAGGAGGGGAAGGCTTGTACTCTAACCGAGAAAACTTGAAGTTGACATTAACATGTTTTGCAAGCGGATAACGGTCAGTTTTACTAAAGGCTTTGAAAAAAGAGAAATATTTCCATAAACTTTGATAAGTCCGTGCATTTAATAACAGGAAATATAACTGGCATGTCATGAAAACTAGCCTGGCTTAGACCATCGAATAATTGATAAAAATTGTCATGTTTCAGGGAATCTAGAGATTGTGACTCTAATAACAGTGTCTATATACGTAACAAGCAGCAGCAACAACACCTTATCCTCTGTCTGCTTGGATAATGGGTATTAAGGATTAAAAGAACGTCCTTATCAGTGGTGAGTGGAAGCTAGTCTCTGCAGCACAATTTCCCTTCAATAGATGTTTTGATATATTTGTATCTTGTGTTAGTAATCTTACTCTCTTTCATATTATTTGCAAGTAAACACTCGAAATTTAACAGGACGACTAAAACACCACCTCAATTTAATACCATGAGCCGTGCAATCTGGAAATACTACAATTTACATAATCAGCAACAAAATTGCCTAATCAACAAATGATTCATCCCCAAAGTACAAATTCTGATCGACTACTCTAGTCCAAACTCCTTTTTGCAAGTCCAATCCATTTTTCAAGCTTTTCTGCTTTGCTCTGTATTTCTGATGTAAGGTTATTCATCGGTGTCACAATACTCCCGATTGGATAGCAAAGGTATTTAATTCAGAGTCATTTTATGTGAAATAAAAGTAAATAACAAAAATAGAATCAACGAATATTAATCAGGAAGGCAGGATTGACACCATGATGCGTCTTGACACCGAAGAAACCAAAACTCCCATGGAAAGCTACACTTACAACATCAACACCAGTGGATTGCTCAGCAAAAGCTCTGGAGCTTATCCTCTATTGATGAACCTCAGTGCCACCAGCGAACAATTCATATCAGGATTGTCCAATCACAGCATGTTGCTTATGGATACTGAGAAACTTAAACCGATTTCCATTCTTCCTGAGGCTCACACCGCAAGGATCAACGATATTCATCTTACCGATAATATCAGTTTCAGCGCATCAAATGATGGCTGCATCACCGCCTGGGACACGAGAAAGAGTGAAGCATTGCACAAATTCAAAGGTACGCTTCCAACTCATGCTTTTTATTGAAATATTTTGCAGCGCCTCCTGGAAAAGAGATCTATTCAGTTTCTAATGTGAAGGAAATCCTCGCCGCTGGCTCCAACAAGCAGATTTATTTCTGGTAAATACCCTCATCGCGGCCATAAAAGTCATTTGTATACCACAGGGACATCAAAACTATGAAGAAACTAAACACATTTACCGACAGCCACGGAGACGATGTGACGAGACTGAGCTTCCACCCAGAGAAGAACAACATCCTCATCTCAGGATCTGAGGACGGATGCGTGTGCTCCTTTGATTTGAGACAAGGAAACGAAGATGATGCATTGGAAGCAGGTGATTAATGAGAAATTTTCCTATTATGAGGCTCACCGGCGCGCTAATTAGTTGTTAACGTCGAGCAACCTGTCATTACATGCGATTTTTTATCTGGAGACTCGAACTTCGTGCACCTCACCACTGGAGTCAATACTCTTAAGATCATCTCGTTGGGGGACGCGAAAGAGCTGCTCAATCACAACACAATCGATAACGTAAACTCCGTCATTCAGCAGTGACTCTAGAGGTTTTATTATTAGATTGATACGAATACAAAGTACTTGATCCACGCCTATTCGTTTTTGAAGGATCCAAGACTCTATTACCTCTGCGGAAACACAAATACGTATGAAAGCATATCTTAATGGCCCTTTCCTAATGGACTGTTGCGATTAGCGGCGTCATTGAAGAAATTTCAATTGACTGGAATTTAACCGGCTCGAAGGTCGCAGATAAAGTGAGACAGTTCCATCCTTTGCATTTAGGAGTGGTTACCAGCGCAAGAAAAATCAGAGAAGACGTAATACATCTCAAAATGATGCTTTATAACTAATAAAATGTTGTTTAGCTCTTGTTATCGGCCTCTGAGGACGGCTCGTTCAAGATTTCTCAGCAGCAGATAAAATCAAACCCTAATATGATAGATATTGAAGAAATGAGCAAGGACTTGTTTATGGACGAAGAGATCCCTGACACAAAGGTAATAAATGATTCTTTTGGAGTAGAAGAAGTGATCGCTTTTTATATAGCCGAAAAAGAAGCGTGATTTTATGGACTCATTCAAGCCATATTAGTTTTTTAGGACTTGCTTTAGATTCGAATTAGTCGAGTTTTCGATGTCTAACTTTGTATTTGGATCCATATTGTTTGCAAATTTACAACACCATCTTCTTCAATTCAGTTTTTAGCCAACCCCTGGTTACCTAACTAGTCGTTAACGATAAGTTCACGCTGCTGACATTTTTTGATATTTCTAACCATAAGACTCTGGATTTTATTTAAAAAGGCTTAGAGTTTTACATATGAACTACTAAATGATTTAGAATTTTGAAATTTAACGAAAACTCTAATAGCTTATCCTTCCTCATAAATCGATATGGATCACTTAAACGAAGATCAGAAGCGATTGCTAAGCGAATTTAGAGCCCGTGTCAAAGCGCCCAAGACAACAACCACCGCTGGGCCAGCAAAAACTGAAGGATCATCTTCCAAGTCATCGAATAGCGCTACAAAAGGTATCAACTACGAATCAGCTAGGATGTACTATAAGAAAGTCTCAGAGCAAGAAAGGGACAGCTTCCCTTCAGACAGCCAAAGCCGTGACAACTCAAATTTATCCGCGAAACTAAGGAAAACCAACACTTCTCAGCTCAGCAGTGAGCTGACACGAGAGTCTGTCATTTACGACGAGCGCAAGAAAGAGACGAACAGACAGCAGGATTCTCCAAAGAGCCCTGGCACCGATAGAAACCAAAAGACCGCTCATACTACGTTTTCTGAGGGAGAAAAGAAACCAACTGAGCGCAAAGCTTCTCAAGATAGAGGCTATACCGAAGAATCTACTCGGATAAGTCAACCGAAGCAGGAAGGTCCTTCTTTTGATGAGCTAACTCCGCAGGATTATGTCGATTCGATGATAAATGAAGCATATGAACTCAAACTCAAAGAGCATGAAGAGCTAGGAAAAAAGAAAAGTTTGGAAAAGCCTCACTTTGCGACTGGACTGCAAATAATGGGAGCGCCTCCTAAGACCCTGACACCTACTAATGATGGCTATCTATACTTTGTTGAAACCCCTGCAAATACTCAAGAAGGGCAGCAAAAAGTCGGTTCTCGACTCGTTGTGCCAAGCATTCGATTATTTGAATTCCAGCCGTCAGGCGAGCATGCCAAGGACTTTGGTTTCAGAACTAATGTATCAGATTATCAGCGCCCTTACAAGCAGCTGGACCTTGCATATGACACAAGTGTTAAGCGTCAGCTTGAGACGAGATATAAGCAGAGAGTCGCGTTGGAAACCCTTCAAAAAACAAAACCTGAGCAAATATTATCGCTCGCAGAGAGCGCGAAGAAGCGGCTAAGTAAAGTGAGCTCGAAGAAATTAGCGTCTGAGCATAAATGCAGCAGCGAGAGAAAATCGACTTCTCGTTCGCGTCAGCAGCAACATCAGACGCCTACAACAAAGAAGAAATTGCCTCCGAGACCTGCTGCGAGTGGCCGCAGCTCTAAAACCTTGAAGCAGGAAAGCGGGAGACACAATTTGACGACGTGTGAAGAAACCATCCGCTATGGTAGAGAGAGGACGCCTGAAGCTTATTCGTTCAGTGGAGTGAAGACTAATTCGATGAAGAAGACTAAAACGTAAAATATTATAGTTATTGCCGTAGTTTAATTCCTTATTTCAGAAACGATGAGCCAAAGCAGATTCTCAAGCAGGTAAAGAAAGGATTAGCGAAAGGAACGATAGAAAAGAAGCAATTTTGGGCGATAATTGAAACACATGTAAGAAATTCAAAGTCATTGAGGTGTCAGCTAGCAAGCTTAGTCAATTGAATATAGATTAAATGTCGTATGCTGTGACATAGGACTACTAAGCAAATTTTTTGGTTTCTTATTTATCTTCTGGATTACGCAGATAATTATTATTTTGTTTACTATATTAGAAATCGATCAAAATTATTTTTCCTGAAAGTTTTTTTATCTTGTTGTAGGTTCTCTCTCTCTCCTTTCTCTTGGGTTGAAAATGATCCTCCATCTTGATGAGAATGACCCATAGAGGGCGCTCGATAGCAAATTTATTATTAATAGTTATTATCCTATGAACCCAATTCAAAAGACGCTACTAATACTTATTTTGATTATATCTCTTAGAGGTGCTATATATTGGTTAGCTATGTAAGTTATGTGCATCTAGACTAAAGGACAATGAGATTTCGATGCTATTGAATTTTTTTCAAATTAATGCTTTTGAACTGACGAACGCGGACAGATAAATTAACCTCCAAAGATCTGTAATTTTGCAAATAAACTAACTTAATAATTATTTCTCGTATATTTACGCAGCAAGTCTTACGAACGAGCCTTGTTAATGATCGGTCAGCTCAATTGAATTTTACTTTTGCTGAAAGTCAGCTTAGGCGGTTGGGTAAGAAGGATCCAGGTTGATACCGCAGATACCTCCATCAGAGCCACCGTTCATGGCAATTTGGACGTAGCCGTTAAGTCCCCATGAGGTGCCCCAAGAGTTCTTGACAATCCAGTAGTTACCATCAGAGCTACCGGTAGAGTAACCAACAGCGAGGACACCGTGGTCGAGGCTAGTACCGCAGCTGGAGTCATCCAAGACACCACCAGTGTAGTATTGGAAGCAGTCTTGATCAGCCTCAATGGCAACGGAGACTGGTTGTTGGGCGACGGCAGCTTGAAGAGCGCTGTCACTGTAGGTTTCGACGTCTTCGTAGCCTCCATTCTTGAAAGCGACCTTTGATGAAGAGTAAGCGCATGAGCCGGAGGTACCTCCACTTGCGGTGTATGGATAGTCGGATTCAAGTTCAATACCCTCAGCAGCGACGTATTGGAAGGCATTATCCATAGCACCACCATTGCAGCCTTCGTTTCCGTATGAGCCAGAGCAGTCAACGAGTTGTTCCTCAGAGAATGAGAGCAAGTTTCCATTGTTAATAGCGTTCAAGCCCTCCAATGCTCCAGTAGTGGAGAAGGCCCAGCAAGATCCGCATTGGCCTTGGTTCTTAATAGCAGTGACGGCGTTCTTGTCTCTCCAGTCAATGCTAGCAGGGACAGTCACAGCGACGCGGGAGACGCTTGGCTTTCTAGTGGCTGGCTTCTTGTAACCGAGGTACAAGCTAGCGAATTCAGTCTTGGTGAGGTCAGCGAATTGGTTAAGACCAACGGTGTAGTTTCTCTTGACAGAGTTGATCTTTTCGATTCTCTTGAGGTTCTTGACGAAGATAGCGTATCTTCTCTTGTGTTCAGCTCCGCTGTAGGTCTTGTTGTGCTTGGCTTTCCAGCTGGTGAAGACATTAGTCAAGTTCTTCTCTTGTCTTCCTCTGAAAAAGCCGAAGATGAGCTCAGTTTCACTGGCTTCAGTGTCGAAGAGAGCCACTGCAGCGAAGGTTCCGACAACGGCAAGAGCAAGGACGATAGCGAGCTTCTTGTTCATTCTGAAAAAAAGAAATTGATTATAAACATACTTAAAATCTGAGGGTTTAAATAAAAAAAAATTGGCTCAAGACCAAATAGACCCTATTTTTATTCTCCAAAAGGCGCCATAATGGAGTCCAAAGCGCATTTCTCAACTTCTCCCTTACAGCAAGCTGTTAAGGCAAGAGAGTGCTCATGATTGAGTCAACCCACGAATTCTTTCTGAATGGAAAGACGTCTCGCAGGGAAATGTGTATTTCTCATCAAATGAACAATTCTACGAATTATAAGAGGAAACGCCTTCGGTTAGCTAGCTCACGGTGGAAATCAGAGCGCTATATGTGGCTCGCTGTAGGTTTTGCCATTTTTTTCTCTGAAAGGTGAAAAAAGATAGGTCTATTTTAAAATTGATTAAAAAGATTCAAGATCAGATCCGGACTTTGAAATAGTGTACAAATATAATATGTATCTTACTTAAAACGCGTAAAATTCTACAATTCATTATTGTCAGCTGAAAGTATGTCCCTTAGGTGTGGGAGTCACGAAATTGCAAGAAGCCCTCAGTAGGAGAGAAGTTGCAAAGGAATTTTGAGGGAATTTCCTGCTAAATTCCCTGTTATGTGAAATAAGTATCTTGTTTGCTGAATTCGATTGGAAATGTCA
>ENA-UOUE01001636-UOUE01001636.1-compost-metagenome-genome-assembly--contig:-NODE-1636-length-13342-cov-7.202789_pt1 | contig 13342 bp, 8 predicted proteins | sample MGYA00238146_ERZ747223 | MGnify/ENA primary metagenome ERZ747223 (study PRJEB28781, sample SAMN06268865) | compost metagenome | isolation source: single cell | place: USA: California, Emeryville, Joint... | reverse complement strand
CGACATTGTTGCCACTGAAAACTTTTTATCCATCAAATAGAATAGTTTCTTCAAATTTGGTCCAAGGCAATCGGTGACCGTGATCGTTTGGTTGTCTTCCACTCCTCTCCATAAGATATTTGGAATGCCTGTACCTATATTCGTGAGGTTGCGTCCCTGTTAGATAAAGCTCTTTAGGATAGATATACCTCCTTTGAGTTTCTGGAGAATTTTCGTGACCTGCTTGTTTTTCTCTTTATGTGTTTGATTTGTCTAGCAATAAACCAATGAATAAACTTTGGTGAGGGATGTGTGCTACGATTTTAATGACAACAAATGCTTTTTGAACACGATCCCACCCTAGATGCAAGTTTTAGATTTCGTTCACTCTGGAAGAATGAATCACCTTTATAGATCTTGCTGCTGTGCTGTATTCGATCGATTTTCTCGAGAATAACATACTGGCCGTGCACAACGTCGTTCTCTTTGAGGGCTTTTCGAAACATGAATCCTGGCAGGTGAAGTTTAAAAAATATTTCTGAAAATAGGCGCTTCAGGATCCGAATGATTCGGGATAAAGGTAATGAATTGAGAAATCTTATTATTTAATTAATCTCGAATTTTTCAAGCTCCACCGAGCATTTCACATTTTTTTATATTAATTAAGAACCCACAAAAAGCCCGTGAATGGGTTGCAACCAAAATGCCTTCCGGCCTATCTGGCGAACTTCCTGTTTAGAAGAGAGCGGTACTAGCGTTTCATTCGTGTCAAAGCTTTGCCTTTTCCGATTACCGAGTTCAGGATAATACTCGTGATGCGTGAAATTTGATTGATAGATCTATTTAAAAAAAGTTTCGGTGATTTAGAATATTTTATGATTTTTGTAAATGATCCATACTCGGCTCCTGTGACAAAATTCTTTGTTCCAAAAAGTTCTAAACCAAGAGCCTTTCAGTTTCTTAATAGATTGCTGTAGTTGCGAATCTTCTGGACTGGAAAAGAAGTGGGAAAAGTAAAGTTAATATTGTTGCTGGATCGTTATCCGGTTGAGTAGGTATGAGAAAAGAAATTTCGGGAGAAACTATCTATTATGTTTGCTATAAAGAGAGTAATTGAGGAATCCTAAGTCCTTTGTTCATATCAGTGTGATGCTACAATGATTATCTTAGCGAGTCCTTTCATTTAGTATTGTGATAGAGCTGCAAAACGGAACAAACAAGCATGAGATGTAAAAAAATGATCAACTATGGGAAATGAAGATATTAATTCGGTTGTGTGAGGCCAGAATATGACTTTGAGAAGTTATCATCACCAAACTCCTAAATGACATGCTCTGAAGATGGAAGCTACACATGTTTTCCCACCCGTAAAATATTGCTTCTTATGCGAATCCAACTTTAATTGTTTCTCAGATAATATTAGAATTATCAAAAGCAAAAAATATTATAACAGTTTTTTCACATAATCTTCAAGCTTTTTTTGAGGAGGATGATAAAAAAAACTGCAGCATTTGCTGGCAGTCAATCATTCAAAATCATTTTATCGAAATGATACTCCTGATTTTCAAGATGTGAAGGTTACTCGAATGGACTGAACTTATTTTCCAAAGCCTCTAAATCCTTTTCTTAATCAATAAATTTGCTTAATTTTTTACTGCGTTGGTTAAAGACCCATAACCTAGAATACAAATGCAGGTATCACGCCTATCCTTCCATAACCGTTAATCTCATTTCAAAGAAAGTTCAGTATTTGACAATTTCTGGAGCAATATTTTATTAATATACTTTGATAATTCAAACTAAAGCTCAAGTTTTTGAATCAAATGGGTGCGTGCGCTTCCAACTCCAAAGCAAAGAACGAAGGTGGTGAAAACTCATCGCCATTCAGAGGAAAGAAAAAAAATAGCGATGGTCCAGTTAATCTCAGCAAGAGCAAGAGTTCAGACGCAGTCTTGCAAAATAATGGAAGTAAAGACGCTAGTTCAGTAAAGAAGCACTTACAAGAGTCTCGCAAACTAAAGGTCAACTACACAATGATCCCGAATAGAATCCACAAACAGCAAACGATTCTCCCAGAAGACGAGGCCAGCGGATTGATCGGTCTTACTAATCTCGGAAACACCTGCTTTTTCAACAGCGCGCTCCAGTGCTTACTAAACACGCCACCTATTGCTGACTATTTTATGAATGATTTGCACCTTGCTGAAGTAAATGAGAAAAATCCCCTCGGCTCTAAAGGTGTTGTAACTATGTCCTTTGCAGATTTATGCAAACTGTACTGGAGCCGAGAAGACATCGGCGTAATCAACCCAAAAGAGTTCAGAAAGGTCATCGGTGAGTATGCGTCTCAATTTGCCCAAGGCACCCAGGAAGATTGCCATGAATTTTTAACCTATTTACTCGATATCGTCCACGAAGATCTCAATAGAGTCATCAAGAAGCCTTATGTTGAGGATAAGGAGTACGATGATGCCCACCTCGAGGAAGATGCCTCAGAATCGTGGAAAAATTATTTACTGCGCAATAAATCCGTGGTCGTGGATCTTTTCCAGGGCCAATCTAAGAGCACGCTGAAATGCTTGAAATGCGGGTACTTATCTCACCGATTCGAGCCTTTCATGTACTTGAGCCTTCCGATACCGCAAGGCGTAAAGGATTCTGAGACTGTAACACTCACAGATTGTCTGAAAGAATATACAAAGGAAGAAAAATTAGAGGGAGATGAAAGATGGCATTGTCCGAAATGTGGCATCAAGGTTGATAGTACCAAAAAGATCGATATTTGGAAACTGCCAAACATATTGATTGTGCATTTGAAAAGATTTGAATTCACGCCGCAAAGAAGCCGAAAAATCAGAGCGTTGGTTGATTTCCCATATCAAGGTTTAGATTTGGAACATATAACAGCTGGAGTACAAAGGGACAAGCCTATCTACGATCTATATGCTGTAGCTAATCATGACGGTAGCTTAGGAGGAGGACATTATTATACGTTCGCGAAGAATCGAGATGATAAATTGTGGTATGCGTATAATGACGCTGAGGTTTTCACTCTAAACACTGATCAAATTGTGTCTCCGTCTGCTTATCTTATGTTTTTCTCGAAAACTTCCGTGACGAGCTTCAAGCGGCAAACAATTAGTAGACCGGAGGCATGGCCGCATCTTATGAGTCAGAGTACTCCGGCGAAAGGAAAGGTGTCTGAGGAAGACAAACAAGTTGCCCAACGGAACCAGGCACAAAAAAGAATGTCGTTGTCCAAGCCTTTTGAATTAACGGCAATCCAGGAAAAAGTCGCGAAATACGTTAATGACGTGAAAGTTTAAAGATGCAAGCAGAGTGAATTTCGAAAATGGAACTGAAGACAGGAAAAACGTACTCAATGTTTAAAACATGTACTAAAATTATTATTCATTCCATGAAGAGTCTGTGTATTCAAGGGTAGATAAAAATTTGGCTTCGTGATAAATTTGACTGTTATAGGATTGATGTCTGTCTGATTTTCTCATAAAGTATATGGTAAAATCAATGATTGATCATTACAAATTAAAAGTGGGAGGTTTTTTAGATATTCTGCAGGATATGCGTCCCTTTTGGTTTAGAAAGAGTGCATTAATGCCTATAAACCTATGCGACATTAAGTCAAGTAGTCATTTCAATAAAGGAGGACCTTTCAATAGGAAGAAATTCGAAGAAAATTGATACTCGGAACGATGAATCATTCTTGATAAAGAGATTTTGAAGCAATTCTTTTTTGAAAAAAGGCACATATTTAATGAAGATATTTCACAAGTGGCTAGATTTGTATGCAATTCAGAACTTATTGAACATGAATTGAGCTCATTAACACAAAACCAATATCCTCTTTCATGTAACGCTTTATTTTCTTTTTCTCTCACATAAATAATTGGTTTCAACTATTTCTTACTTTATCAGATTTTTTTTTTTTGAACGATTATTTATTTTAAGCATGCAGCGGGTTCCAGTGTCAAGCAAGGAGGTGAACATCCAGAACTTCTTGACCCGAGCTGAGAAGTTTCAACGGATGGAGCAAAATATCCCCTGTTCAACTTCATCCTGCATTATTGTCAAATCCAACAACGAAGGTGCGGGTTTCAGATTTGATAGCTATTCAAAAGAGTATCTTCAGGGCCTCGTTCCAAAAGAAACATTTGATGCCACTGTCAAAGGAGCACATAAGATTTGTGAGGCAGTATGGAGTATCAGAAAGCAAGAAGAAGAAAGAGTCTATAATGTCTGGGCCAAGAGAATTTTCCTCCTTTCTATCTTCATCCTCTTCGTCTCACTTATCTTCATCATTGTCAAATCCTACGGAACAGATATTGGTGATTGGGTTGTTTATGTCAGTCTTGGTTTAATGTTAATCTCCAGCGTAACGACATTGGTTTTGATTCATCTCAGTATGTTTCAACAACCAAAATTCACTGAATTCGAATCAACAATCACCAAAAAGCTTCAAGCTTACTTAGAGAAAGAGAATGCGACGTATTATCTGAAGAAAGGAATGGAATGGAGGATAGGGGATAAGTTTTATTGGTTGGAGTTGCATGTAAATGATAAAAAAAGTCATTCAAGATCACCCTCTGTTAAGAAAATGGATCTCCAAATGGTGACTCCTGAAGCAAAGCAAAAGGGAATTGACCTTGAGACGACAGAAAGGCCTCCGCAAACAGAAAATCGTAAAATCTCTGAGGAATGGATGGCTGCGAGGCCTTTGCTGACTGCAGGAATGAAGCAACGGAAAGAAGTTATTTTCGAACAAGAGGAAACGAAAGAAGATAGAGAAGAGGCAATTAGGTATTTACACACAGAAGACCCTCAGCATTTACACACAGAATATCCTCAATATTTGCATACAGAAGAACCAGAATATTTACACACAGAGGAACCGTTAAAAGTTACAATAGGATCTAAAAACACAATGAGATCTGAAGATCCTGAACATTATAATATATTCTGATTTTCTTCTGTGCAATGCGAATGAAAACATCTTACTTGATAGAAGTGATACTGATTCTATAGATTTTCTTCTTGTTATTATTGTGTTTTTGTTTGTTTTTTTTTTTGTTTATAATGAATGTACGTATTCAAAGCGAATATTACCAAAAAGAATTAATAATTCTTCAATGCTAACAAAACTAGCAAAACTCTCCATGCAGAACTCAAATTTATCAAATATTGTGAAGCAAAACAGCACCAAAGCAGGCAAACAACGAAATCTCGTGTTAATTAGGGAATAATAGGAGAATAGTAGAAATTTAGCATGATTTTGAATTGTCAGATGTTAATTAGCGAACATTTCATATATATAGAGTAGTTATCAAGTCTACAACTAATTCATTGAACAATCAAAATATAAACAACAAAGAAGAAGAGTGAGTAAGCAAGTAGTATTTACATCTGTATGAACAAAACAAGTTTAACAGAAATAAAGTAAAGTCATGGTATTCAAAATTATATGTACAATCATTCTAATTGAGAAGAAATAAAAAAATATTCTTCGAATTTTTCCGTAAGGACACATTGTTTACATCGTCATCAGGAATAATGTAGCTATCGAGGGAATGGATATCCATGTGCCATCATAGCTGAGCATTAGCCATCTTAATGCAGCGTTTCTGAAATTTAGGTTTGCTTGACTTTCTTTTCTCGAACAGGGAATTCGTATGCATTTTCATCTTCTTGATATTTTTTGGGAGCAATATTGATGAAGTCTGATAGTTTCAGGGTTTTAGGAGTCTTGTTATATTGAGCGAAATAGTTCCTAATAAGAGAGATAGATAAGGTTAAAGCGAATAATTGGTGATGCTTACATTAATTCTTGATATACGGACTCATGAGGCGGGATTCGGCTGGTAGCCACGGGTCTGAAAGCGCTAGTGGTATTCGGAGTAGTATTGGGATGGTTAGTCTCGTAAAGTTTGATTATTCTCTTCACGATTTCTTCGAACTCTTTAATTTTTTCTTCACTGGAAATTACTCTAGAAAGTAATTCAGCTTTGGACAGCTTTGCGTATTTCTCTTCATTCTCTTCGCTTTTTTCAACTTGCATTGCCTGAGACGTAGTTTCCTTTGGAATTTCAGAAACAGCTTCTTTAATCACTTGATGTGGTTCTTCAGAAGTATTAAGATGGCTATCTTTAACAAGAGGCAGATTTGCGGTATTCGCTGACGCTTCATTTAAATTCTCTGAGAGAATATAATGATCATTAGACACTAGTCACAGAAATTTCTCTTACCTTCATGGAAAGGAAGATTCTCTTTAAGATTGTCCTCAGCCTTCTCGTTATCCGAGAGGTCACCTAGTACAGAAGCCATTAGAGAGACATTAATAAGAGATTGAATTTACCTTCTTGCGTGTGGACTGTAGAAATAGAGGCATCAGAGATCTTTCGGATCGATTTTATGTTCTCTTTCCCATTTTTTCCTTTCTGGCTCTTGGCCTTGAGGTCCTTCTCGAGTCTTATGAAGAACTTCTGGGCATGTGAGCGGATTTGAGCTCCGCTGCGAGTACTAACGTACTTTTCAACTTTCTTCCAATTCTTGCCATAGAGTTTCAGTGCTTCAACGAAGCGTTGGTGTTCTTCTTTGGTCCAACGTCCATTGAGGAGCTTGTTGTCAGCTCTCAAGGACTCAGGGTTTGATTTTTCTGCACTAGGGATGTCTGTTGAGGAAACAGTAGCTTTGTGGATCATGTCTTTTGGATATCTGGTTTGATTTGATTTTGCTTTATTCATTATTAATCGAATCCATCAGCGACTTAAAATTGGACTGGTAGCGATATACTTTTCAGTAATTAATTATTTGAGTGAAAAATACGAGATCTTAACGCTCAAATTAGCTCTGAGGATCTCACCCGATCAGATTTCGATTTAATTTAGCTCCTTGAAATCGATATCTTTAACGAAAAACTTTCGCTGAGATACTGTCTCAATAATTAAGATACGATGTCATGCATAATTGATATATTTAGAACGGTCAACTTCAACATAATTCATCTCTCGTAAAATCTCTTTCGAAGCTGCATGCTAAGCCAATGGACAGGTATTGAGTGACTTTGGCGGTTGATGTTAGTGTAAGGAGGTAATATTAGAGTTGGTGAAATATAGTCTAGGCAGGCTGAAGTTTTCGAGAACTCTCACTGTAAATAAGTGTTAGATGAGCGAAAATCAAACGAAAAAGAAGCAAAATTGAAGAAAATTCGCCACTTGGCCTCCAATTCGTTGTTCTGGAATTAATCGGTTCAGTTACATTTCTAATAGAATTCGGAAGCGAAAAAAAAGATCTCCCAAAATTCTTACAAATCTTTTGAAGTGATTCCTTAGGAGCTACAGATCTCTCACTGGTCGAGTCAAGTACTCCTGGAACTTTAAGAAGGGTACTTTACAAATAAGCAATCCTAAAACGTTGCGAGAAAAAATATGCGACATGTTTGTCGATCAGGAATATAATGTCTAATGGAGATCATTTTAAGCAACTATATACTGAAAGCATATATATACACTCAGGGCAGTACCGAATTACATTTCAACGGAGCAAGGTTTCTTTGTGTTATGGGTGTTCGTAAGAAATTCAAAGAGACATTTGATTTCAGTTTGGGAATATTCGTGGGAACAATGGAGAGATAACGAAATATCATTGGGCGGAAGCCTCTACTAAATTTGGAAGACGGTTAGAGGAGGATTTCTATCTTTTGTTTAACTTTTTTGGTTCGAGAAACTAGAAGCGACCTTGATCAGTTTGGAAACGTAACCGAGATCGGAAATGGAAATTTCTTCCAAGAGAACAGAAGGTTTTGAAGAATGAAAGGGTAAAATAACGTGATATTGATCACCCGTTTTTTACACAAAATTTTCTGGATGCTCACTGACTCTTCGATCAGATAATAGAATCTTCTTTAACAAAAGATGGAATCAAAGTTCCAATAAGGAAGGAATTTACACAGAAAATATTAGGACGCTTTCCCATATCAGCCAATGTGGATGACGATGGAATGAACGTTGTTTCTCGAAGGCAAAAGGGAAAGAATAACTTGTAAAAGCGATAATCTTGCTTTTTGCGAATTAATTTGCTATGGAATTCGAAGATTTGCTTATCTATGAATTTTGAGGGATACAATTTGCGCGAGAATATTCAACTATGAGAATCTACGCATTATTGAGAGTAGAGAAACTGGATGTTAGGGCAATTCAAGTCACCAGTGAAAGAGTGAAGAATTTTATCTGCTCTTTATAAAATAGTTTAAGCTTCTTCACAGGTAGACACATGGTTGCTGGTTACTGTGGCAAGCGTGAATCCTTAATTAATTGTCTGGCTTCCTCTCAGTAGTCTGGAAGTCTTTCGCATTTTGCCACGTATATCTTTTGATGCTTAATCAATAGGATGAATCTTTTTCCCATAGAATTATCGGATTAACTCTAATTTGGGCTTTGAAATAACAATCAATTTTACTTGATAAATATTCTCTTAAGGATAGCTCACTCAGATCACTAATACAATTGTTTAAACATTTCCGAAAGGACCTGCAGCATGCTAGCAATAATTCGCTTCAGTAAATCTCAAATCGATATAATCAACAATCAATTCTAGTTTAAAATCTCATCTGAGAGCTTCTTCTGCTCATTGCTGCCTTCTCGTTCAAAAAGGGCTGTTTTCTGGAACTATTTGTCCTTCCAAACCTGCCAACTGTCGCTCAAACAGCTCTTTATAAATTCCACCTCTGCTCATCAATTCCTGATGAGTTCCTACCTCTTTTATCTCACCTCCTTTCATCGCATAGATTCTCTTGCAGTTTATAATCGTCGACAGTCTATGCGCGATCACTATCATCGTTCGCTTTCCTTCCTCCATGAGCCTATCAATCGCCTTTTGAACCTGATGCTCACTTTCAGCGTCCAACGCTGAGGTCGCTTCGTCAAAAATAACAATCTTAGGGTTTTTCATCAATGCTCTCGCAATGGCCACTCTCTGCTTTTGACCTCCTGATAATTTAACTCCTTTATCTCCTACCTCAGTCTTTAACCCTTCTGGGAACATCTTCGGATCTGAAACAAACTCTTTCACATTAGCAAGCTCACAGACCTTCTCCATCTCTTCTCGCGTATACTCATCAACTCCATACGCTATATTAACTTCAATACTTCCAGGCATCAGGGTTGGTTCTTGTGACACAAAACCCACTTGCTGGTGGAACCAAGGGAGATCGAGGCCTTTTAGATCGTTTCCATCGATTAAAATAGATCCTTCATCAGGATCGTAAAATCTGTTCAACAGCGTGATAATTGTAGACTTCCCACTGCCAGAAGGTCCTGCAAAAGCCACAACTTCACCCGGCATTATTTTAAAGTTCAGATCTTTAATAACATGGGCTTGCTTTCGGCTCGGGTATCTGAAATTTACATCTTTAAACTCGATCATCCCATTGCACGTGGAAGGGATAAGACCTCCCTTCGCATTCACCTTAGGAACGTAATCAAGAAAACGAAACACGCGACTGATGTAGAATCCGCTTTGAGATAATTCCGAAAAGAAATAAGCGAATGAGCCCATGTATCCCGACACGCTCTGTGCATAAGTCAGAAACATCGAGATTTCTCCTACAGTTATCTCACCCCTGAGGACCATGTGTCCTCCCATGATGACAACGAGCATTTCGCTAAATTTCCCAGCGACCGTAGCGAAGCCACTTGAAAGACTTCGAATAATATTTATCTTGAGTTCTAGCGCTGAATTTACGGTATAACACTCTTTCAGAAGTTTCACACATCTGTCCTCAGTTGAAAAAGCCTTTACTAGTCTTATATTAGTTATGCTGTACATCAGAGTTTCGTTCCGCGTTCCACAATTCTCCTGGACTTGTTGCCATAGATCATTCCCATACAACGCAAGCTTCTGGCTTACCCAATTTACTAAAGGAGACATAACAAGGATGCAAATCGAAAGCTGCGGAGAAGACTTATAAAGAATTCCAATAGCGAGGATGAGGCGTAATAAACTCTGTAGGTAGTTGAAATAAGGCCTGAGACTAGAATACTGAGTCACGTAATGAAAGGAATTGTGGATGTCTGACAGTAGAATTGCTTGAGTGGTTTTGTTTTCAAAGAAATTGAGATCTTTGTTCATGATCTCTGAAAAGAGACGCTTATGAATGGTTCCTTCGACTGATTTGTAAACTTTTGAATAGAGATAGTTATTTGCCATGGTCAGAAGCGAGGTGAGGATATTCAACAGAATGAATTCTTTCGCTCTTTCAATCAGCTTTTCTTCAGCGTTTTCTTCTTTGAGAACGTCAAGGCATCGACTAAATTGCAATGGAGCAAAGCTATAGGAAAAAGTATAGCCTAAGCTAACTGCGTGGTAAGCTACAAGACCAAGATAGTTTCCTTTGCTCAAGCTGAGGAGCCGAAGAATGGCTGACTTGCTTAGCATGAATTTGACGTAGTTGCGATCAACTTTTCCGTATTCAAATGAGGTTGGCTCCTCATCATCATTATTTTCAGATTGTTTTGTTTGTTTTGATTCAGAAGTGGTAGTTGTGTTCTTTTTAGAGAAATAGGCAAGGCTTTTGGATGGGATAACTGCCGAAATGACAGTAAGCAGAGTGGCAAAGAATGATAACACCATGCTAGCACTTGAAAAGATTTTCTTTGAATATATTATGTTAATTTGTTAATCGATTAAAGTAAAGCAAAGTCTATCAAAGACGACAGATACAAATGCAGTCGATTTAAAAAAAAGAAATGAGAAATTCGAGGGAATCTGAGATGCATATCAGATATGATTGATTGAAAAAGCAAGATTAGCCAATCTTGTAAAGTTAAATATTAGGTGATATGTATATAACTCATGGCCTATCATCAGCAGTATATTTTGCTTATTTTTTTCATTCTCAATAAATGACCCAATAGACTCGTCTCGTTCTAATGATTAACGAGAAAAAATTTTTAAATCCGAGCTAACTTGTACCAGAATAACAAAAAAGGCTCAAATTTGTAAAAGCTAGACCTGCATGGGGATAATGATTCAATTTATAAAGTTCTATACCGTCTGCTCCTAGAACGTCATCAGTTTGAATCTCTTTTCCGACAGTTTGAGGTTTCCCATCTCTGTTTCGAAAAATTATAGTAATTGATATCCTATACTATCGGTGTTAATTTTATTTAAGGAAAATTGACGAATATCATCTGCGTGTTTCAGAAATTAGATAAACCAACTTCAAGTGCTGATAATTTTCGAGACCCATTTTGAAATTTCTAAATAGAAATCAATCGAGATCCTTTTAAAATGGAGCACAATATTAAGAGTACCCTTGAGACTCTCTGATTAAGCCCAAAAGATTTGGCATCTATAAAAAACATCCTCGATATTGCCCATTTTGACTATACAATTTAGCTTCAGAACAACCAATAAACCTGCGAGGAAACATATTCTTGAGTAGTTTGAGATGTGGTTTCCCATTCACTCGTTGAGTAATACTCTGTTTCGCTGACAATCTATTTCTGCCTTTAAGGAAAAGACTGAATCGTTCGTGATAGTTCGATTATAGTATGCAACATTGGCTATTCTTTGCGTGTATAGTCGAGATTGTCGTCAGAATGTCTGGTTTTCTTCACGCTTTTCACCCACAATTGAAATTCTGTTCATAATTTATCGATATTAGCCTATCTATGCTGGCCTGTTTAATGATAACTAGTATACTTTAGTTATCTAGGATGAGTGGAACTCATTGAAGAGAGGCCAGCTGTAGAAACCAAGATTCTCTCCCAGGTTATGACATCTGCAGCGCTCAATATGATTTCAAGCTTGCTCCAATTACTATTAAGTCCTTATATACTTCTCAATTCAGGGACCATGTACGATAGCTTCATCGTAAAGAGCACAAGAGACCCGATGAAGCAAAGAGTAGTAAATGGGGACACTATTGAACGTTATATGAGGATTCTCATTGATTCTTTTTGTTGCTCTTATTGTTCTTCAAAAGGCTTTTATGGTGTGCAGCTTGCTAGGCTCGCGTGTTTTCATCATAGATTACTCCGAAAAAGCATAAAAAAACGGTCATTCGATCAGCCATTAGACATTGGAAACCGTTCTGACAGCATTATTTATTCTAACGAGAAAAGCATTTCCGTTTTTGACACGTTGCACTGAAGTCTTCTTTTTTTGTCTACTATATTTAGCGGCCACATACTTTTTTAGCTCACTTATTTTTAGCGCCGCATCGACACTTGTTTCAATTACGTTAATCACTGAAACACAATACACGTGTATCGTACTTCCAGAAATTTCTAATTTGACCCTTTAAATGGCACGTTGCCCGTTGAAAATAATATAATCTAAAAACCAAATTACGAGACAAATGAAACTCTATACCTGCCTTTTCTTCATTGCACTTGCCACCTTGGCCGTTGCCAAGGAAAAGGACACTCAAACTGAATGTCCAGTCATCGGTATCGATCTCGGTACCACTTACTCATGCGTGGGTATCTTCAAGAACGGTCGTGTTGAAATCATTCCAAACGAACTCGGTCACCGTATCACTCCTTCTGTTGTCGCTTTCACTGACGAAGAACGTCTTATCGGTGAAGCCGCTAAGAATCAAGCCGGTGTCAACCCAACCAGAACCATCTACGACGCTAAGAGACTTATCGGAAGAAAGTACAACGACAAAGAAGTCCAACAGGACAAGAAATACCTTCCTTTTGATATCGTCAACAAGGACGGCAAGCCATACATCAAAACTGAAGTCAGAGGAGAATCAAAGACCTACGCTCCTGAGGAAATCTCAGCTATGGTCTTGATTAAGATGAAGGAAATCGCTGAAGCTTACCTCGGCAGAAAGGTTAAGAACGCCGTCGTCACCGTCCCTGCTTACTTCAACGACGCTCAACGTCAAGCCACCAAGGACGCCGGTACCATCGCCGGTCTTAACGTTGTCAGAATTATCAACGAACCTACCGCCGCTGCTATTGCTTACGGTCTCAGCAAGAAGGGTGGTGAGAAGAACATCATGGTCTTCGATCTCGGAGGTGGTACTTTCGATGTCTCCATCCTCACCATCGACCAAGGTGTCTTCGAAGTTATCTCCACTTCCGGTGATACTCATTTGGGAGGAGAAGATTTCGATCAAAGAACCCTTGATCACTTCCTTAAGCTCATCAAGAAGAAGCACGGCAAAGATCTCAGCGACGACAGAAGAGCTGTTCAAAAATTGAAGAGAGAAGTTGAAAAGGCCAAGAGAGCTCTTTCCAACACTCATGAAGCCAAGATCGAAGTTGAAGGTCTCATTGACGGTCAGGACTTCTCTGAAACCCTCACCAGAGCTAGATTCGAGGAACTCAACAAC
>ENA-UOUE01001633-UOUE01001633.1-compost-metagenome-genome-assembly--contig:-NODE-1633-length-13364-cov-4.676074_pt1 | contig 13364 bp, 10 predicted proteins | sample MGYA00238146_ERZ747223 | MGnify/ENA primary metagenome ERZ747223 (study PRJEB28781, sample SAMN06268865) | compost metagenome | isolation source: single cell | place: USA: California, Emeryville, Joint... | reverse complement strand
GAAATTGAGTGCGAACCCGTAAATTCCAGTGAGAACTACCCAATTAGCTTTTTTATTTCACTGAATTCAGACACAAAACACCTCTTTAATTAACAAATACCGATTTTCATTCCTCATTCATCATTTCCAAAACCTTCCATGCCAAATGGTTGGAGAAAGTCACTCCTACCCACACCCATTTTGGCCCTCCTTTCCCAAGCCATCTAGGTCCTTTAAGGAGAAAACTCGTTATTTACATCAGAAACAACTCTGATAGTGCATCTTTGCTTCTAAAATGAGCTTTAAGGCGCTTAGGCTGATTTGTGGGTAATCTTGCGCGATTAATAGAGGGTGAAATCTTTAAAAAAGTTTTTTATTTTAGAGAAAATAGAACCAGATGTTCATTCACAGTAACTATCATCGATTAAAAAATTGTAACTCGTTGCGATTTCTATAATAATCAGAGTTATTATAATTTATACACTTCGGAACCATCCACTCAAGTGGTAAGTCTGCTTCTTTCATATATTCAGATTGGCTAATAAATTAGTTTCCAATTGCAGGAATGGCTAATCAACAACCCAACCAAAGGTTTGATCCATTTGCTGGCGCTCATGGACAGTTTGGCAACAACACAGGACTCAATCAAAGACAACGTATTCTCATTCCTCTTGAATCCCGCGCTTATTCTTTTAAAAAGAGAAACTAGTCACCGACAAACCTAACGCAAAGATGGTATTTATCGCTTTCTTATTGTTATCTGAAGCTTTCATAGGAAATGGACCTAAATCATGAATATTTGCAAGGAATGGGTAAACATATTGCCATCATTGACCAGTGTTTTAAACCGTTGCTCTTCCAGACAAGAACGCGAATCCCGCAGGAGGCGAATTCTTCATGAATGCCGGCCTTGGCAACCCAGGCTTAGGCTTCGACGCTAATTATTTGAATTATCTGCCGAATAATTTCGGAAATGGCGGGCAAATTGCACAGAACCCTTACGCTGGGGGAAACATGACGGATACATCGAACCTCTTTTTGACAGGGAATAATCCATCGAATCCGAACCCAGGAAATTTCTTGCTGCAGAATAGTTTTGGATTAAGTGGCCTAGGCACGGATCCTGCCAGCGTCGGTTTTTATGAAGGTTTGGTGAAAAACAATCCTAATGAATTTTGGATGCAAGGAGGCAACCAGGTCTTTATGAATGGTGCGAATCTTGGGGAATTAGGTAAAAGTCGAGTAATGAAAGGCACTAACTTCATTAAAAAAATAGAAAACCAGTTGCTCTTGAATGGGCTTGATGACTTCTCCTTAAAGCAGAACTTGAATGACGTAGGGTAAGCTTTCATATATCAATGTTTGTGGTGGTAATGATATGTTTTAGTGGCAATTTGGGGATGTTGGGAGGAGCAAACAAAATGTTGCAAGGACTTCCACAGCTTGGAGGGCTCGGAAACATGCAAAATCCAATGCTTATGAATAATTTTTATGGGCTTGGAGACCATCAGAATCTGAACATGCTGTTGCCGGGCATTGAAGATCTCTATCAGTTACAGCTGCAGAATTCCAACCAACCAGGACAGCTCAACGCAGGACAACTAAATGCAGGCCAAATGAATCCAGGACAGCTTTCGAAATTGAATTCTAACCAATTTAACCTGCCATCAATGAACGATGCGATGTTAGGAAAGCCTTCACATAATCTCATGCCTGTAAAGGCTTTTTCAATCGCTTTGCGTGTTAAATTTGCTTTTTAGAACTTGAAAATTGAGAACACGTTGCCATCGACAGGAAATTTCGACGGTAGGGCCTTAAACGACGCGCAGAATCCATATGCTAAAATGGGAGCGGCAGGCGGCTTCAACCAAAACGCTGCAGTGCAAGCTGGCGGTGCAGCTGGTATGAACCCAAATAATATGCCTGGAGCGTCTACTGGTCAAGCGGGAATGAGCCAATACATGAACAATCTGAATAAAAACTACCCAGGAGCCGATCTCGACGGCGGCAACATGCAGAAATACCTCCCATTCCTTCTAAATTCAGGCGGAAATAATATTCAAGACCTTATGGGCTCAATGGACCAACGTATGGCAGCAGGAAACGCAGCCCAAGGAAATCCAGGTTCCACTCAAAATCCATCTGCAGGAAACGCCGGTGCTTTCAATTTCCAAGGGAATTACAACGCTGCACTAGAGAGAGGCATGAACCCTGGGATGATGTCAGAGGATAACCAAAAACAAGTAAATCTCTCTATTTGACTCAAAAATTTATCATTTTTTTTCGTCTGATAGTTGGGACAGTTCCTTACAATGAACCAACTGAAATCGAATTCCAACCCCAAACCTCCTGGCCACGGATCTGACCTTGATATGATCAAGTTAAACTCAGAGAGTTGGCTAGGGAACACCGGAATGAAACGAGGTAACCACTTTCTTTTTTTTTCTCATAATCAACTCAATGACTCCGTTCTTTTTAAGACCCGTTATTTTTCACTCCAACTGCAGAAACTTATTCAAAGTGGCGTGAGAGAGCAAAGTACGAACGAACGCTCAAAATCGAAAAATATAAAAACAAAAAGAGGATATGGTCGAAGAAGATTTCCTATGACTGCAGGAAAAGAGTGGCTGATACTCGTCTGCGTATTAAAGGGCGATTTATCTCTAAAAAGGTTTTTTCCTCTCCTATTTCGTCGGAGTTTATCATTACACATATTTAGGACTCTGAGAAAATCAACCAGCTTGTGGGAGGAAAGCCAGAAGAGGCGTTCAATGACAAGAAGAATTTGAACCTGGATTATATCATTGAAAAATTCAATTTGAAACACGAAAGTGGCGACAACGGACTTGATGCGATCGCAAATCGAAGCAACATTTCCAAAAAAGAGCTGTTAAAGAAAATCGATGATTTACTAAATAACAGCAACGGAGCCATCGATGCGAACAGTCTTGTCGATCTGCAATTGCCTCCAGACGCACGTGTTTCCCAGGTGCTGAGCGCGCTTCGTCAAACTGCCAATAGCAAGATGGTGGAAGAAAAAATCGCTGAGAAACTTATCAATAAGAAGAAAATATTTAAAATACTTTATAAGAAAATTAGACGCTCAAAACCTTCTGGACTGGATCAGAAAGGCTCTGTTCCGTCGAAAGAATTCATCAAGGGAGCTACCCCTTCGAAGAACGGTCCTTTGGGCCAGAATGGAGATGCCCCAGCGGAATTATCTCAGAAGCAGCCTTCGTTTGAGCTTGGAAACGGAGAAGCAAAAGGAAACTCAAATGGATATATGAATCACGCTGGTAACCAGCCGATGATGCAATCCAACTCTATGGAGGCAGGAAGGGAAGGGGTTCAGGGAGGAGAGATTCCAATGATGAATCAGACTCATAATGAGCAAGGTGCTCCTCTTCAGCAAGCGTTGTACAACCAACAGCTTGCATTCCAGCAACAGTCCACCATACCAGCTCCATTAAATAAAGATACCAAGGGCAAGGATCTGGAAGAGGAAGATGAAGAAGATGAAGAAGAGGAAGAAGAGGACATTGAAGAAGAAGAGGAAGAAATGGAGGAAGAGGAAGATGAAGGTCCTTCGGCTGAAGAACAGGCAATTGGCGCCAATAACCAGCCTCTGCCTCAGCAACCACAGCAAATTCCACAGAGCATGCCGAACAACGAGCTGCAGCAATTCCAGCAAGCTTTAATGATGCAACAGCAGCAGTTCTTCCAACAACAACAGCAATCCGGTGGCGATATGCAATACGACCAAGCTGCATACATCCAATTATTACAGCAGCAATACGCACAACTTCAGCAGCTACAAAATCTTCAAAATATGATGCCAGCGAATCCAAATGACAGCGCTCCACAAAATATCCCTCAACAAAATATCCCCCAACCACAAGCTCAGGAAGAAGTCCCTGCCGTAGAAAATGTCGAATGGAAAGCTCAGGAGAATCAGGATAATAACGCCAATGGCAATGATAAACAAAACGAAGAGGCCGGATCGAATAAGGATCCTTTTGAACTTGTTGACGAGCAGGCGCAAGAAAACGCTAACCCTTAATCGAAATGCATATTTACAACAAGTTCGTCCTCATATGTTTGTTAAAAAATTCTGTCAATCTCTTTGATTCTAATTTCCATTTATTATCGAAATGAATTTTTTCCTATTCTCTTGCTTTCGCATCCTTTCGCGCAATTTCATGGATTCCAAAATTCCATTTCAATAGAAATGCCCTTTAATACCCTGAATGAGAATATGTTTAGCTTCACATAAACAGATATCTAATCATCAAACGATTGATTTTAGAGTAGAAAGCCCGTAAACTCGAGTGGGCAAATTAAAGGAAATATAAAGGAATCCTGACTATATAGGAAACTTATAGTAAGTTGAACCATAAAATTGAACGTGTTGAATAAAGTAATAATAAACCTGCCACTATGTTCATAATTAAATTTTTAAAACTTCTTATCATTCGTGCATACATTTAATTTCTTCGCTTCGCGATCTTCTTACTCCGTCGATTGAGCTCTGAAAATTTAGCCGGAGATAGATCCTCAATGGTTTCGCTTTCCGTGCGATCGGATTTGTTTTTCAATGGGAATTTCACGACATCTTGCACTCTCTTCCCAAGGCAGCGACTTTTTGAATGATGTCCTGTCCGACGAATATATGACACTGGTTTCAGAGTTGCATTGGGTGCGATCTCCTCGATTTTCTCGGATTCTTCGGATTGTCTAGACTGTTTGTTGACTTTCGTGGAAACGGTGATGAGTGTCCTTCCGGCCTGAAACCCAAGTTTGTCTCTCTGGACTTCGATATCACCGTTTAAGGAGACAAGTGTTCCGAACTTCGAATTGTTATCGAACAGAATAAATTTCCCTTGTTGGTAGCGTAACATCGCATGGCATCTCGAAACGGAGATGTCAGGGATAGGTACGTCACAGGTGTGGCCTCGTCCCTAAGAAGTGTTAGGATGAAGAGCTGAGAAAAGGGCTATTACCAATCGGATTTCAGTGTCTTCGATTCCCTTAATCACAGAAAAAACTTTTGACTCTTTTCCTTGTGATAGCTTCTCAAGGATCATATACGGCATGTTTTCGGGTCGAGGGATGTTCGCAACCTCAGTCTCTGACTGATCACCGGTCTTGACGGCGAAAGGAAGGATTTCTTTGCAGACATCACAAGCAAAATTACTGAAAACGCTGTTTTCTACATTCGGCGTTGAGTTGGGTTTTGCCCCTTGGTTATTTTTTTGTAATGGACTGATAATCCCACCAATAAGGCGAGTATTCGGAATGAGCGTCTCGTGGCTCGTTGGTCCCTCAATGTGCATTTGCTCAGTGCTATTTTGAGTGCCTTCGAGTACGCTATCATTCAGCGAGGGCCCTTCAGGGATATTCGTATTGCTGCCTTCCAAATTCGCATTCAGGTTCATGAGCGGAACTACAATCTGATTGCTCTGATTCGACAATCCGGGCAATATCCCTTCAGGTCGACCCGAGTACCAATTCGAGAGCAACGCACGGAAATGTGGCTGATTAGTCAAGCGAGCAATGTGATTGGCCTCATTGCCCGAGAGAGAATAAATAAAGGCAAAAAAAGGCGACAAGTGGCCTCCATGGCGCCTATTATTTTCCAGTTTTTTGCTTTTCACCCACGACTGCAAGCAATCAATATGGACGTATTTGCTTGACCCTTTACAATTACACGGTGAAATAAATACTCTTGGAGAGTCGCCAGTGCCGTTCTCTTCCTCTTCCTCGAGGCAGATTCGGCAAACTTTGCTCTCTTTAGACTCTTCGATATCCATTTCCTATGAATTATATATGACTCTTCCTTTAGTAAGACTGTGATTTACATTTGACTGGACAGGTCGTGTCAAATAATCAGCTTTGGACACGTTATTATTCTCATCGCGCATCTCTCTTACGAAATATTCGACTCGTCCAATTTGAATTTTATCCCCGACTTTTACTTCATATCCCTATCGCAATTCTCGTCATCAGCTACTTAGACTTGAGATAAATATACATTTTGCTTTCCTTCGGACTTCAGACTCCGAACAACAAGCTTTAGTGGTACTGCAGGATCAGGTGAACAAATGAAAAATCGACCTATTTGAGCCCGGTCCCGAAATTTTAGAATTATCGAGGAATTTAAAAATTTACCGTCTGATGCTTTTTTCAGTGTGCAGAGAGGAGTTTGATCAGCAGGAACTTCTCCAAGTCTCGGATCATGATAGTTTACTTCATTATTGATCCTTGTGATAACCAGAGAACTATTTGATGTGATCTCGCTTTGGTAGAGGTTAGGACACTCGTAATCGAAGAGCTTGTGGGAGTCTTTTGCCCATGTGTAAGTTTTGATCTTGGCACTGGAGTTATTAGTCTATGAGGAAGGTGAAAATGCTTACGCGTTCATTTTAGTGGATGGAGGTGGTTCACAATGAAGTAGCTAAGTTCAAAAGTGTTTTATTTATATTCTGACGAAATAAATTTAAGGAATATCGATTACGAATTTTAGATTATTGCGCTGGAGCATTCATAATGCGATCAGAATCGAAATTAGGCTGACCAATTATTCGAATTGTGGAAATGAAATTTGATTTCAAATTTTACGGAGAGCGGCGATGTGTATAGATAGCTTTGCCGCCATTCAGCTTTCAGAATTAAACGAGTAGGATTTGTAAATAAAAAGCGGGGATGAGTTTTTGAACATTATGGGAATTTTGCAATAAAATGCTAGTTTTCATATTATTCTTTGTCTTGAAGGCGCATTTCTCAGAGAGTTTCTCTCAAAAGAGTTCTAGACTTTCGAGAATAATAGATAGTGCTCGAGCAACAAATTGAGATAATTTGCCGAATTTTTATTATTTACTTCTGCTTGGTTACTTTGTTAGAACACAGGAGGAGATAGATCACTATACAGGGGAAAAAATCATCAATTGTGAAATGACTCATATAAATTCTCAGAGATTTTACCAAGAAACAACACGATTTTCATTGATTTGATCCACTGTCAACATAGTAAAGTAGCAAGAATTAGATTGCACCCGCTTTTGAGAAGGATAAATGATTAAATAATAATAAATAGAATTTTATCATAATCCTTTGAATGGAGCAGAATATCAAAAAAAAGAAAAAGTAACCTACCGCGTTTCAGAAACTAGTTTAGAATTGAGCTGCCAAATGGAATTCATCAGGAAAACGTCTTTTAAGAGAGAGAGAATGAGAAAACCAAAAAAATTTCTATTATTATAGACACAAACATTAGTTTAAACCTAATTGGGTTTCATATCATATGAACTGACTAGACCATTTTCATTCCTGCATTAAATTAGGGAAATAGATCTATCAATCATTTCTTCTCTTTTGCAATATGAGCAGATTTTTTTTTTTATTAACAACTCCTAACAGATCGAATTCAATATGATTATAAGAGCAATCATAGCTTCATTCGCAAGTATTTATTTCTTAACCCTTCTACAAAGCTCAAAATTATAATTCAAACTTTCCAACGTTTTGGTTTTTGGGAATATTCTCCGAATCAATAAAGTCAAATTGAATTTATTTATGTCGTTTGGATTTTCGGTTTGTAAAAATTAAGAATTATTTATTCCGAATTCATTTATTCACCCACAGGCGCCCTCTCCAAACATGGACACGAGCCGAAATACTCAACTAAACAAGTATGGCTATGAGCGTGAAGCTTTCAGGTTTGTTTTTTGCATCATTCCGATTCAAATAATACTCATTTTAGAGACATTAGTAATTCGAACCTACTTAACCAGCTAAACTCGCCCTCCTAGATTACAACACTCAAGAATTCCATAACAACTATTATACTGTGAATCACTCAGATAATTATGCCTACGACAAAACCTCCAAGCCTCTCGAATATAACGCTCCAATGAGGTCGAATGTAAATATGCAAATGTCCATGGGAAACAACAGCAACCATATACGTAAATACTAGAGCGTGATTGTTATCCTTATAAGGACTATTCCAAATAGCTGCCCAAGAAGATCCGAATGTTAATTATTACCAAGAATATTGCAGATTATTCATCGCAAATGTCGTCCTGACAACGCAGGTCAGTTTCTCATTGCTAGCAGTCTGTGTTGATGCTTACGAATTACTAGATGAAAGAGTTGGTCGCTGAAAAGAGTACGTTAACCGAAAAATTAGCGAAGTTAGAAGTAATTCTGATGAGAATTTTCTGGGATATTTATATTGACTATCAGAAAAACGAGCCTGCTGAGATTCCGGCAGAAAAGAGTGAATCTGAGACGGCAGAGGAGAAAAGAAAGCGATTCAGAAGGATGGCGACGGAGATTGATAGGCATTATCGATGCCCGGCGGAAGGCTGCCAGAAATCATATGGGTATATGGTCAATTATAATGATGATCTCGTAATCAGGCTCTATGTAGGTCCGAAGGGTCGTTGAATCAGCATCTCAAGCTTAAACACCCAGAACTTGTAAAGGATCCTGATTTGAGGAATAAACTCGTTAAAAAAGAGTCAGAGCAGCGATCTGAAGGTAATTAATTCAGTTATTTGCGACTGAAAAGCAGTTGTTAGCTTCGAAATGAGAGGGGAGCTTTCCTGTTTATCTTCAGGATTTATTTACAGCACTACAGAATAACGAATGATTACATTTTAAGGCTTATAGACCAGGCAACCAGGCATCATCTAAGAATTATATTGCTATGTTAATAAAAAATTCTGCATATAGTATTGTATGTTCTTTCTCTTTATTTTCGCTTTTAGTTATTGAAATATATCGCATCTTTATTGTGAAATCCATCTTCATCAGAATTATACTCCATACTAATCTTCAAACCTATGATTTTATATGACTGGAAGTCCTCTATAACCAATAACACAAGTTCATTTTTTCTTAATTCAAACGGATAAGAGAGTCTTACTCAAAAAAATATGAGTATAGTCGCGGCAACGACACTTGCTTTCAAAACTCTACACAAAGCAGACAGTTTTAGTCATATAGAAACAACGCAAGGCTTCAATAGAAACATAATACAATAATAATATGAGAGCAAAAAAATACAAAATTTAGATATAGTGGACTCACGAGGCTATGTTCACATTACCCTGAGCAGCTTTGTTAGAAAACTTAGTATCTCCGTTCAAGAGAGGTGATTTTCGTTCTTTTCTCATCATTCTCATCATTAATCATTTGATCTTCAATTTTCATCATGTTTTCCCGATTTCTTAGGATGCTAAACTGCGAATTCGTTCCTAAAAATCCATTGCTTGATTGTGCTTGTGAAGATAAACCCGACTGCGCTTGTTGCTGCTTCTTTAGCTGTATTTTTTGCTTATATAACAGAAGCTCTTTCTCAAGAATGCTGTTCTGCAACAAAATCGATTGGATCTCGTTTTCTTTCGCGTGGATATATTTGTTCTTCTCCTACAACGCATTAACCTTAACCACTATATAAGGCATTTTCCTTACCAATATGCTGCGCATCAATTGCTGCAAAGCAGTAATTACAGTTTCTGTGTCTCTGCTATTTAAATTAAATCTCTTTTGTTCCTCGATACTCATCGCGTCTCTTAACATCTGAACAATCCTCTCGAAGCTGCTCGCATATGCCTCACGTTCCAATCGATAGCGCTAATAATGCGAATTTTCTTAATTTTCTTTCCTTAATAACCAAATAATACTTCAATTTCGTCACTATCTCTAGTGGTGCGTGCTTTTCCACTCAACAATTCATCCATTTTCTAAGTTATTTCATTAGAAATCCTCCTGAGCTAATTAACACTTACTCTTTGGATTTTAAGGGCATTCTCCTGAGTTTTCGTTAGCTCTTCTACCAACCGTAATTTCTCATCTTTAAGTTTGCTGTTTTCTTCCTTTAGCTTATTGAGATGACGGATTTTCTGATCATTATTGGTGTGTCCAGCCAAAGCTTCATTAGTTTTATTCAAGTTATCCAACTCTCTGAGCAGCATGCACTGCTCGCTATTCATCCTTGCTAACTTCTCAGAGTAGTCTTGGTTTTCTTTCCTCAGCTTCGCCTCTATCTGCAGAAGAGAGGCCAACTCAGCACCAAGTCTCTCTTTTTCTTCAAGAGCCTCGGTGAGCTCTTCTTTGAGCGATTTAATCTGAGCTTCTTTCGTCGTGAAATTCGCGATCAAATTCTTATGCTCTTTTCTCATTTGAATATACTGCTCTTGAATCTCTCTGAGCTCGTTTTGAGCACTCTCTTTCTTCTTCTGAATAAGACGCGCATTTAATTCAACGATTTGAAGCTCTTTGGCTTGAAGCTCCTGTTGCAGCAGATTGATTTTTTCGGTGAAAGCTTTACTTTCTTGGTCGACTTCATTCAAGCGGTTAGTGAGAATTTGATTCGCTCTCAAAACGTCTTGGTACTGCTCTGATAGCCCACTGGAAGCTTCAAGTTCTGAACAATGCTTTTTTAAGGAAAATTAATAAACTAGCGAAGAGAAAGCGGATTTTACCTGTTTATAATAAGAGAGTTCGCTTTGAAGCGTTTCTAATTTTTGTACATAACCATTGTTCAACTCGTTTAACTCTTCGATCTTCGAATCTCTCTTCTGCGCTAATTCTTCCAACATCACTTTCCTTTGTTCATAAATCTCATGAAGTTCCTCGGTGTGCTTTTGGTCTATCTGCTCCAGCTCCAATGCATGGGATCGTCTTACTTCTGAGAGTTCTTTATCATATTTCTCTCTTGTATACTCGATAACTCGTTCGTATTCCTTCTTCAATTGATTCATTTTCGTTTCTTCCTGGAGCTTGAATGAAGAGAGCGCGGCTTCTTGAGTACTCTGTTTTTCCATAAGCATACGTCTTTCTTCTTCGATATCGCTGATCCTCTGTTCAGCTTCATCGAGTTTGTCTCTGAGCTCGTCAATGACTTTGTTTAACTGGCTAATTTCAGCCAAGTACTGCTCCTTTCTCATAGTATCTCGCTGCTGTACTTCCGCATATTCAGACTGTATTTGCTCAAGAGTTCTTTCGGCATCTGACTGCTTTTGGTCAGCTTCGTCAAGTTTTTCTTTCAATTCGCTGATGACTTTGTTCAATTGAATTATTTCCGCAGATAATCTTTCTTTTCTTTCAGCATCTCTTCGCTGAGTTTCTTCGTAATCCACCTTCAATGTCTCAAGATTTCTTCTCTGCTCTTGCTCCTGTTGTAACTCAGCCCTTGCTTCCTCCAACTCTCCTTTGAGAGACTCCAATTTCAATCGTTCTGCTATCACCAATTCATCGCTCACATTCCTTTGCTGTTGAATGGTTCCCTTCAACCGGCTGATTTCTTCAGTTAAGCGCTGTTTTTCTTTAAGAAGCTCGTTGTTTGTTTGCTCAACACAACGCATTTTCTCTTCAATAGCTTCAGCCTCCTGCCGAAAGAGCTTTTCTCTCAATTCGAGCCTCTGAGTCAGTTCTCCCTCCTGCTCGCTTATCCTTTTGGAAGTTTCAGCCTCCTGCTGTTGGACTCTTTGCTCGAACTCTGCTTGCAGCTCAGTGAGAACTCTATTCATCTCTTGCTTGGTGCTCTCTAGTTCACTCTGTGAGGCTGAAAACTTGGCTTTCAATTCACTAACATCTTCATTTTTCAAGGCCAATTCCTTCTGTAACTCCTCATAGCGACTTTGCGCCACTATCAAATTTTCCTCTGATTTCGCTAATTTATTCGAGAGGTCAGTCAATTGACCCTGAAGTTCGGTTTTTTCCCAGCTGTATCTGAGCGTGATATCATTTAACCCGTTCTTTGTCGCTTCAAGCAAATTCTCCACTTGATTTTTTTCTTCCTCCATGATTGACATTTTGAACTTGATATTCTCAACAACCTTCTGGTCCTCTTTGCGATCGTTTTCCAATTCAGTCATCTGAATTTTCATCTCATTGATCACCTGCTCATAAGCAAGTGAGTCTCGCAGCTTTTTTTCTGAAACCTCTTTCAGCTGTTGTTCTACGGAATTCATCCTTTGGTTAATTATCGCCAATTGCTCGTCTTTTTCTTTGACCAACATCATCAATTCTTCATTTTTTGCTAGAGAATCATTTAATTTTTCCTTCGTTTCGAGGATGCGAATCGTCAACTCCTGGTTGACTTTTTCCACCTTCGAAGCGGTGAGGTTTTCAGCCTGGATAGTTTCAAAATCTGCAAGCAGCTCTCTTATCCGAGTCTCATAAGCTTCCTCAGATCTCGCTTTTTGCGTTTGCATCGCTGAAATTTCATTTCTTAGAAACTCTGATGCCAGTTTTTCCTTGTCTAAAGCCTTTTGAAGGTCCTGAACCAGCCTTTCTGAACTAATATTGGTGTTGATTGAATAATAATTCGGTGAATAGACTCTTACTCGAAAATTTCAACATTCAACTGCTCGATTTTCTCATTGTACTCATTGCGGATTCTTTCTACTTTTTCTCTTACTATCTCTTCAATTTCAGCTGAGCTTGGCTGCTCAAGATTCATCTGATTGTTGCTGTTTTCGACGGCACCTTCCTATCAATCAAAGTTTATTAGACCAGATTGCAATGATCATAATCATATACATCAATCTTTTGGCACAGCATTTGCAAGAAAGACACATTTTGGGCTAGTTGGGACAAAATCTTGCCTCTTCCTGAAGCATCGCTTTCTTCGCTAGTGTTAAGCTGCTCTTTGAGCGTGATATTCTCTGACACAAGCTTCATCATCGAAGGCAAGCTGTCCACAATTTCTCGAAGGAGTACGTTTTCTTTAATTTGAACTTCTTTAACAAACTCTGCGACCTCTGTCATTGCTTCTCGGTCGACTTTCTGTTGCAATGCGAGATTCAAACGTTCGATTTTAGAGTTGAGCAATTTGATGACCATTTTCAGTTGCGAGATGTTTTTGTCGAACACGAGATACCCAGACTTCACTTGCGATATGATCTCTTCTTTTCTCGCGATTTCTGAACTCAGGTGCGATTCACTCTCTGATAACGTTTCTAAGCTCTGCCTTAACAGCTGGCTCAGCTCTACGAGCTTCTGGGTTTCTTGGATTCGTTTTTCTGGAGTAAAATTGCTCCGAACATTAAATTCTTGAAGTTTCATCTTATGTTTATAAATTGCTATTTCTTGTCTCTGCCGCAAGATCTCGTTCTTTAAGCTTTCTATCGTTCCGGTCGCATCTTCATTGATAGAGGCTTTATTTTTGATTAATTTTGCTCGTTGTGCGAACTTTAAGGTTGAAAGAGTTTCTCCAAAAGATGCTGCTGATGGACTGACATTGGCTATGATGGAGGTTTTTGAGTTGCCGCCCAGCGAGTCTCGCAGTAAAAAAGTGAGTTTGGAGTCTCTGTAGTGTATATGGCGAGTTTTGCCTTCCGAGACGTCAACAAGCGCATTGATGACGTTACCAA
>ENA-UOUE01001630-UOUE01001630.1-compost-metagenome-genome-assembly--contig:-NODE-1630-length-13372-cov-12.657917_pt1 | contig 13372 bp, 9 predicted proteins | sample MGYA00238146_ERZ747223 | MGnify/ENA primary metagenome ERZ747223 (study PRJEB28781, sample SAMN06268865) | compost metagenome | isolation source: single cell | place: USA: California, Emeryville, Joint... | reverse complement strand
AAAAAAAAAAGCTCAGGCCTCTTGTTAACCCTCAAAAAATATGAATTCAGAAGCTTGCCCATAATCTCTGTCTTCTTCCATTAGCGTTCTCCAAATGTCATCATTCAACCAATCCGTTCTGTTCGCAGTATTTATAGGCTTGAGGTAATTCCTTCAAAGCCTGTTCTGCAAATTCGGCAGGTCCCATAGAACTTGTGAATTGTACGAAGGTAAAGTTATCGAATTTTCTATCAGGAAGTTCAGAGTCTAACTTCTCCATACCCTCCCAAGGATTTTGAGGATTTTGCTTCACATCTCCATCTCCCACTCCTACCATCACAGTAGCGAATCCGTATTCCGAAGCCGCCGAGATTGCTTGGGCTGTTTCAGAGATATTTGTCACGGCACCATCTCCAATAATAATAAGCAGATGGAATTTCTTCGTTTGTTTGTAGAGAGAAATGGCTTTTTCAATAATCGGCTTAAAGGAAGTCGGACCGGAAAGATCGATTTTAGGTATCACTCTTCGATATTCACTCAGGACTTGCTCCAGGCTGTCACAATACTCACTTCCATCTTTGTTAACACGCATTGGTCTCACAGATTTGTCCTTGGTTTTTGTGTCTCCGAAAAGATACACAGGTATTTTTCCACCTGGACTAACGTCATTGACAACGGAACCCATAATACTGATGACTTGTTCATAAAAGTTTAATCTTTTCTTTGAAACTTCATGCAAACATTTGTTGAAGAAGGATTTCTTGCCTGTATAGTGATTTGAAGACGTACAGTCAATTGCTAAGATAAGTTGTATCTCTCGTAGACCCTGTTCTTTGAGCGCGTTCGACACATCCTTGATCTTCGCAGCAATCTCCAGCATCTTTGAAACTGCACCAAAATCAGTCGTACTTGATTTTGATGGGGTTGGATCCTCGCTAACATTGCTGACGTTGCTTTCAGTGTGAGTGAGCGTGAGCGACACTTCTTTTGATTCTTCAGTACTTACTGTTGGTGGGTTATTTGTAGGCGTTTCTTTCTCCGTTTTCTTTTCCTTTTCCTTTTCTTTAGCTTTTTCTGATAGGCTTGGTGAAGACTGAATCTCAGGTTGGATTTCTTGCTTTTCCTGTTTCTGCGAAGCATTCTCTTCACCAGATTTTTGATTCTCTTTAACCTCTTCAGACATTCCTGCGTCAGCACCCGAAATAAGCTCAGAATCTGCAGGATTTAACCCTGGGTCAGAGCTTGGACCTTCATTTTGAGACTCTTCTGGATTGAAATCTGTGGTTTCACTCGGAATGAACTGTGGATCAGCGCTTGGGCCGAAATTCTCAACCTCTCCTGGATTTTTATTCGAGTCATCTCCCGGGTAATTCTCTGGATCAGCGCTTGGACCCAAATCAACTTTGTCTGACTTCTGATTTAAGTCATCTCCTGGGTAATTCTCTGGATCAGCGCTTGGGCCGAAATTTTCAACTTCTCCTGGATTTTTATTCGAGTCATCTCCCGGGTAATTCTCTGGATCGGCACTAGGACCCAAATTCTCTACTTCCCCTTGATTTTGATTTAAGTCATCTCCTGGGTAATTCTCTGGATCAGCGTTTGGACCGAAATCTTCAGGACCGCCGCCTACAATGATCTCTGGATCTGCAGCTGGTCCCATATTTGCGTTGTCTTCTCGGAGATCCACAGGGGGTTCGGCCTCGACTTCTTCTGGATCCTCAGGCTTCACAACGCATTGTTCCCTTTGATTTTGATCATCATCATTTTGTTGGAGAAGTTGTGAGTGGTCCTCTTTTGAGTTTTTAATTTCGATGGAAACTTCTGATTTATTGACAATCTGAGGCGGGTCAGTATTACAGATGGCATCCAGGGAGCCATGCGCTTCTGCTATCAATTTTTCGTTGAGGCTGTTGTTGAGAGTGTTATAGCTTGGTTCAACTTCTTGAAGTGCACTATTTGCTCCAAGTGAGATTCCACATCCAAGTACGAAAAAGCACTCGAGACACCCAAGACTCGTAGACGAATTCTCTGAAAGATTGAATACGAATTGATTTATTATCAATGGAACGGCTAAGATGCCTATCCAAAGAGCATAAAATGCAAAACGTTTTCTTCTGCTTGCGTTCGAGCCATCTTTCTTTGAGAAAATTGTCAGGAGCGACGAACTGTAGATTATTAAAATAAACGGAATCGTTAGTCCCAGTTTTATCCAAGTGTTCGATATCTTTGCCGCGAGTTGACTTTGATTTCCAAGTTGCATCGCAATGAGGAAATCTTGTTGTGCTAGTCCCCCACTCACAGTTATTACTAGTGGGATGACAACTCCAATAGCAACGAGGACTTTTGTGGAAGGAGCTTGAGACTTTTTGGATTCATGATAGGTTGCATAGGACAGAATAGATGTCCAAGTTAAAAGTGAAAAGAATCCCCATACTTCTAATCCATTCACTAGCAAAGCTAGGGGACTTTGGGCTTTTTCGCTGGAAGATGCAATGCGTCCGTGCTCAACCAGACAAAAAATCTGCAAAATAAGCAGAGATAACAGTAAAGCAGAGAAAGCAATGAAGAAGGAAGATTCGTTCTTTCTCCGAGAGTTTGTCTCCTTCCAGAAGGCGTAACACCCTCCAATCACTCCAAGTACAGTTCCAGCAATAGAGGACACAAATTCCGCGTCAATAGGCATTTTAACAATTAAGATACAATATTTAATTATTCAAAAATAGCAAAATCGAGTTTTTATACCATAAACGCTAACAAACGACTAAAAAAAAAGGGTTAGTTATGAATATTCATGTTTTATACTAAAGGGTTCAATGAATTCTCGGAGAAAGGATCAGAGTATTACTGATTTTGGCCTGCACTTTTTATGGAACATCAATCAAGGTATTCTGCTGAAGGCAAGAATAGCAAACAATTTAAAATTTTAACTTCAGTATGCACCCTTCAGAATGATTAAAGAACAATTCAAAAAACATCAGGTTGTATTATCAAGATAATCTTTTCAAAAGTGCCATAAATTGATGCAGTACTCAGCTTCTCTCTCTCTTTACTGCTCCTAAGATGGATATTTTTTTTTTATCCTCATAAATTTTCCATTCAGGTAGTCACTATGCAACGCCTTTAGTATTTTTCCGTTGTGTCCACGAAAAGCATAAAATAACAATCTATTCATGAAGTATTGGCAATCTCACGACATCATTTGTGTTAGCTTTTTGCAATTTATGAAACAAATACTACGAAAATTCGTTGCAGCGATCCATTGGTAAAACTAAATATTCTGAAGATACAATCGCTCAAGATAATAAGAAGCATCAAGACTACTATATCAACGGAGCTTTAATGGAAAGAATCTTCTTCTTTTTCTTGAGACTAGCGCTCACTTCGTCATTATTCACGGCCTTCGGAAGTTTTATCGTTTTAATTGATCTGTCATTAGTCAGATAAAATTATTGGTTTAAAAAAGGCTAAGTCCTTACCCATCTGACAACGTCAGTTTTGCCGTGTCTGATGACATATCAAGATCAGAGCCCACAAGAAGGTCGACATCTTGGCAGAATACATCCAGTACAAGGGATCCTCCTCTAAAAATTAAGATATAGTAGGCTAACCGCGAGAATCAAAACTTTACTCTGTTGTAATTGTCGTATTAAAAAACGAGGGATCTTCTAAATTGCTTGTGGAACTTACTTCTTCAATCAGTATCTTTTTAGGAGCTTCCGTTTTCTTCTGAGCGAGAGGATCTTTTCCTTGAAACGCATCAGGGAGTTGCATGCCTCCCGCAGCGTCTAGTTTGAGGCCTTTGAGAGTTTCTTCGATGGAGATATTTTGCTTATTTATGGCTTTTTGTTTTGTCTTTTGGTAAAACTTGGAGTCCGCTTCCAACTCCAGCAAGCATTCTTGCGGAAATTTGTTCCCTTTGAATTTGAATCGTTTTTTACTGTGCGCTTTCAGTGTCGATTTATCGATTTCGTAGTACTGATAGCTGTCACTATTTGGTTTAAAAAGGGGATTTTTGTCTGTCTTCAACCGATTTTGGAACGAATCGATAAGATAGAGGTTGTAATTGACCAACGAGCTGGAACATTCAATAGAAAGTGTATATTAGACTATCTTGAATGAGTGAAATACTTGCTATTTTTCATTAAGAAGTCATAGAGCTTATCATTGATGACCACCAAAAAATAGTATGTGGGCTGTCCTGATTGAGAGAAATGGAAAGCAGAGTCTAATTCAACAAAAACAATTGACTAATGCACCAACAAAGAGTAATATTACCTGAGATTGAGTAGGGTACTCTATGCCAGGTTTTTTCATTCTATTTTAGAAACCGATAAGTGATTGACCAACTAAGGGTAGATACTGTTAAATCAGCGACAACGTTTCCATGTTCGTCAATTGGTTGGAGAACCTGCTCATGAGTGCAGACGTTGAGGTAGATTTTGACTTTGCTGTAGACTTTTTCATCAGATTTCTGTTGAAATTTTTGCTCTTTGTTCAAAAAATTGAGCTTTTCTTGAATTTGCGTGAGCTCTTCTTTTGTTTTTAATGTTTTTAGGTTTGCATAGAGTAACAATAGATATCCTTCTTTCGGCTTGATTCTAAGATCCTGCAATTCTTTTTCTTTTTCTTTTTTCAGGGCTTCTGACCCTTCTTTTAGATTTTTGTCTATGAAATTCCTGTATTCCTGTGAATTAGAAAGTCAAGATCTGTAACACTGAGTGGTTGAACTACCTCTGGGTTACTGGACGCCATCTCGTCTAATATCTTCCAGAAACTTTCTGCCTATAGTCGGTGATAAATCAGATTGAAGTTTTTGACTCCTAACCTGCTTTAATTCTTGGGGAGACAACCCTGTTATCCCCATCGATTTCATCATTCCTTCCAAAGACATATTCGTCGGATTTCTTCAAAAAAGTTTCTGAGAGCAAGATAAAAATTTAAATTTTCAAGTCTTTCAAAGGCAAAAAGAACGCACACATCTTCTATAATCGAACAATAACAAGCAATAACTAAAATTCTGTTTATATATGTGTTGAAACAAATAACATTATAGCTGGTTGCCATCTTATCAAAAAGGATCACTCTATTATTCAATATTTCAGCAGAAGCAGCAGCGTTATTGTTATAAATTCGTTTCATTTATAAAGCATTAATCAAAAAACTTAAGATGATTTACAAAGGTTCCCACAAAACAAACAAATCTTCTGGCCCTGAATACCAAATTCTAGAAGTGCCTCAGCTGCATCCCTCAGGATCACTTTTTTGCATGTCTTGCATTGAAGAATTTTCTGAGAATAAATCACCCGTTTGGAGAGCGCGCACCAAAGAATCTTATGTCCATTTGAACATTCTTCTTTTCCGATTTCGACCTTTGTGTTGCAAAGAGCACAGCTTTCTAGAGGCTCAGGGACTTTGGATTCGTCTATCATTTCATCCAATGCATTCTGTCTCTGAAGGTACCAAGGGATATTTTTAAATACGCTTTTTTGTATCCAAGCAGGGTCTGATTGGCTCTTGTATTCAGAGATGTAATCATAGAGGTTTAATATCCTCGCAATTGATCTCTGCTCAATTTTTTGGAAGAGCTCTTTCTTCGATTTTTCGGGCTTCATGTGCATCAGATTGATAACAATCCCTTCGAAAATGAACGATTTATGTGCATCGCTGAGCTTCGTGTCCACTAGTGTATTCTTTTTGATGTAGGCAATCAATTCTTTAAGTTTCTCGTACATTTTCCCACGTTTCTTAGCAAGAGACTCATCAAACATCGATATCAAAATCTTGAAGAGTTTGCTGTAATTAACAAGTCCGCTCACAAATAAGAAGTAGAGATCATCAAAATTCGCAGGTCGCGAGAATGTTAGAAACTTATTCTTTTTTGTCCCCAGCACAATCACTTTTTCTCGAAGGTTGGAAGTAATTGTGATAATTATATCTCCGATGACCTTGAATTCATTGGGATTTGGATCTTGCTGGATTGGGAGGCTCGGAATTAATGCTAAATTAGTTTTAAACATGGAGAAATAGTCTGGAGGCCCCGCTACTGCATAAAGAATCTTTGTCGTTGTGAGATTGCCACCATAAAAGGCGAAAATATTTTCCACAAAAGAGTTCTTCGGGTTTCGGACAGTCCCATCCTCTATTGATAATTGACATATTTTGCCCGAAGTCTGAAAGACAGTTAGCTGACCATTAGCTACTTGCAGATCTGAAGTGAGAGCTCCTTGTTTGGATAATTCTACCGTTTGTTGTTCAGAAGAGTCATTCGTGTCCAAGGGGTGAACAATCAGTTTTCCGGGAGCACAAACAATCAGTTTTGAGAATACGTTTCCGAGCTTCTCAATGTAAAGCCTGTGAATACTAGTTTTCTCCGTGAAGAGTTGCCTTGAGGATTCTAAGCTTAAAGAACGGCTCTGGGCTTTTTTCACTAATTCCTTGAGTGTAACTCTTCCATAACTGTCAGAAATCACCAAGTAAAAGTACTCCTGGCCTCGCTCTTTATCAACTTTATTCACAGCAAATTTGATTTCACAAACACCATGAATATCAGTTTGCTCTTCATAGATCAACCTGTTGAGGGTAATAATCAGGATTTGGTGGGGTTAGAGATGGAAATGTACGATTTTTCAAATAATTTCGAGGCGTCTAGAGTCTCTTTAAACTCCCATATCTGCACCACTGTAAGCTCTTTTAACACTAAAAGGCTTGATGAAGCGAAATCTCCATAGTATTTCTCATCCCTTTGGAGCCATCCCAACCCTTGGATATTAAAATAAAATGGAAAGTCTGAATGGCTGTCCTTCGTTGCAGTCAACGAGCAAACCTATATTCAATAAAGCTCACATGATTGTCACGCGCGAAAAAAAACGTACTGAACGATATTCGCTTGATCCGTCAGTGTAATGCCTGGCCAATAGCATTAGCATATCATTTGAGAGTTTAACAGCCAGCAGAGGATGATTGTCTTGCAGAATCCCATTGGAAATTTCAAATGCTGAAATCTGAAGGCTCTCTTCCAAAAGAACTGAAATCTTTAACTTCCATTCAATTTCTGATTTTGTTGTGTAGTTTCTATTCGTAGAAAGTTTCAGCTCGCTGGCATTTTTTGGGAATTCTAAACTGAATCTTAGAGGAGATATAAGTCATACATGACGTACCTTTGCGCTTTAGGTATTCGGTTTGAAAATTTTGATCTGTGATAAACTTTTTGGCGCTATGAAGCAGATAAGGTGAGGTTGAGGAGACAAAGAAGGTGCTCATACAATTCATTCACGTTTATCAAATGAGTGAAAAACATGGTGTCCTTTGCGATCTTTTTTAATTTGTACACCAATATTGTATCCTCGCTTGCAAGGTAAATGAAATTGTTTTCGTCTACTTTCAGTGCTGAAGGTATCTTCACGGCCGAAGTTAAATATGAAGAGGCTTGGCCAATATCCCAAAAGACCGGAATTATTTCGGCGGATTTCTTTTGTTCAACTTCCATTTGATATTTAACTATTATCTGAAAAATAAAAACTTCGTAATATCTTCGACTTCTTTGTTTTGTTCAAAGGCGCTGCTTCAGAGAGAAATTTATTAATAATTAGTGAAAGTGGCCAGACACATGTGTCGCTCAAGTTTTGCAGAGTACCAGATGGAATGAGAAATGATTTTCAGTTTATGAACTCAAAGTACATGTTAACTATTTGCATTTGGTGTGAAACAAGAATTTGCGTGGGAAATTGGCTTCATCAAAACATCGATCGAAATCAAAAATAGGGAATGCCATCAGAATAATTATAATTTTTTTTCCAAAACAACCCGAATTATTTCAATAATAGAAGGGGAATAAGAACCACATTCTTAATTTCCAGTTGGTTTCACAAATTCCAACAAAACTTTGATATTTAGATCCGCTCTACCAAGTTCGCTTCCGAGCAAAAGCCTTTTTGGAAACAAACACACTTTTGAAAGAAATTAACTTAGCAGTTGAGATCACCTGGATAATCCCTTCTGGAACGAAAAGCCCATTTTCTCTGTCTGGTTTCTTCTAATTGAGAATCATCATGCCATCCGAAACCAAGCTCTTTGAAAAATATTTTCTAAATAAATTCTTCACATTAAAACCTAAAATTTGAGGTTTTTATCATTTATTATCGTCAGCCACCACAGCAATAATTAAATTTGACAGATTCACATCAGCATGTTTCAGGTCGGCAACTACGATAACTATAAGAACTTGGCATCAATTTTGCGAGCCAAACGCAAGCTCGAACAAGATGAGGAGCTACTGGCCAACAGAGTGGCCCTTCTGCAAGAAGAAGAACTCAAAAACCTTAAAAAGATTCAAGAAACCAAGACCAGAGCCGATGAGATCGTCCAAAAGAAAAGAAAACTTCAGGAAAAGAAGGACATGGTACAAACTATTAGTTTTCCATTCATTTGCTAATCTTTATTTTCTTGTTACAAAGAAAACGAAGCTGAAAATTCAGCTTGATGCTCAACTCGAAAGATTTAAGCAGACTGTCAACGACATGAAAAGAAAGCAGGAGGAAAATCTTACACAGATAAGAAATGATATACAGAAAATTAAGCATGAAGAGTTTATCAAGCTAAAACAGCAAAGAGAGGACAACGATTCAAAGAAAAAGAGCTACGTCGAGGAAATCCAAAGATTTAACGCTTATCGCAAACAAACCATTAAAGCCCAAGATCTTGTCAGAGAAGAGAGGAAAAAGGAACTTCTTGAAGAAAAAACGCGAATGGTCAGAGAAATATATCAAACTCGCATTCAAAATGAAGAGAAACTCAAGCAGCAAAAAGAACAGAAAATAATCCAGCTTGAAGATACAGAAAGCAGATTAATAGAGCGGCTTAAAGCGACACAATCACTACAACTCGAAGCCCTAAAGCAGTTAGAAGTGGCGATGACGGAACCGGCAGAGAGTTATTCTCAGAAATATGAATTTACTCCAAGAGTAAATGTAAAGAGCTTTCTCGATTTCTCTGTCGCAGGGTCTGAAGTGAGTTCCCCTCGACGTTCTGAATTTCTCAAAAGAGTAAAGAGCGGAGGGAATCTTCAAATTGAGAAAATCGAGAGTATGACTCCAGTCGCAAAAGAGAAACCATATCATGCGATCTATAAACCGAGTGCGAGTTACCGAGGCGTGCCAAACAAATTGCCAAAGGAACTGACTTTTGTTATAGAAAGCCCGAAAAAGAGCCTGAATAGGCAGATTACTGATGAACATGCGAAATTGGCTTCTAATAAAGAAATAAATGAGGCTGAGAATAATTTTCCTGATATGAAGGAAGAACTAGAGAGTTAAACAATAAAACATATATTCTATTATAACATTTAAAAATTGAATCTTCTACAGTGAAAACCATGGAACCACCAGTGTTTAACTGGTGAAAACCATAGACAACAATTTTAACAAAATTTCATTGTCTTGAGTGATGCGAACTATATGGTAATTCCAAATGACATTCGAAAACTTGCTTTGACGACTTAATCGAAATTCTTGAAATATAGTTAGGGTTGGTACAAAAATTTTGAGGATACAATTGAAAAGCACAGAATCCTTTTTTTCCATAGTTTTCTAATAATTAGTCTTCGATTCGACTTCTCGCTATTACATACTATACGCTAACCGATTGTGTCCTGGTTTACGAATCGAAGGTCCAAATATTTTTTTGCTGAATTCTAATCCGCTTAATTTCGCATGCCTCTTTTATTATTTCTGGAGCAATGAATTAATAGCAACCCACCTACAAGTAATGAAGAAAACAAGCAAAAACAATTATGATTTAGCGATTCACCAGTGTTCCAATATTGTCTGGATAAATTTGAGATTGCAGAATTCAAATATTTGATGTAAGAAAAGTGCAGTTGAGGAGCATTCAAAGAAATAACTATAATAATTAAACTGTTTGGCCATTCTCAAGCACCAAAGCACCAGCGTATGAATTTTTTTGGTAGTAGTCTAATTGTTTATTCGATTTTTTGAAGTCCGTTATATGTAAAACCGGCTAAAGCGACTTGAATCGAGGAAAATAAAGGAATCAGAGCACATTACCTGACTTTTTTGGGAAATGTTTCAAGGCTCTCTCTCTCCCTAGACTATTATTCATCGAACTCAGCACAAACTAACAAAAAAAGTTAACAAATTTTCAGTCTACTAGAGAAATTCACCTATTTATAATAAACAGAATAGACTGTGTTACAGCGATCGAAACCAAGCCAGAGATGCAATGTACTTTCTCGTTGTAACGATTTTCAAAGAAAGATACGAATATAGAACGAGCCACAACCATGAATTGTTGGTTCTCCCTCAAACATGCCAAATGCAGAAATGCAAAAAAAAAAAGAATCAGATAAGATAATGAATAGCATAGCTAATCATGAACTTCACAGAACTCGACTTCCGGCCACAAGCCTGTCAACCTCACGGATCCCAAGGACACTTTAGTGTCCTTGAAGTTCTGAATTAACATTTTCAACCCAAGAAGAATTGATGAATAGCAAAAATTCTGTTTTGGATCGAAATTTCGCTTATGATGCTTCGGAAGTATTTCCTCCAGCGGCAGCTCCAAGATGCAATTGGCTAGCTCTTCTCTAAACTGCGGACTCTCAGCCCAAGCATCGCTAACTTTCTTGATAGAAGCACGATCTTTGAGAGATTTGCTCATTATCCATTCATAGTAAGGCTCGTGGACTCGCTTTTTCTGAGTGAGCTGATAGTTTCTCAAGTAAACATCGATGAGTTTCTTCGGCAGATTTTTGTAGTGGTCTGAAGTATACAAACTCTTATCTTTCTTGTGGATAAGAGGAACTTGATAGCAGCCTGCTCTGCTCAAGGTAATCTTTCTGACAGATGAGTAATAACTGAGGTAATCTTCTATCGAGGTTGGTACATCGCCGGAAAAATCTGAAGCTACCGAGCTTTTCTCTTCAGACAGAGCCTCTTCCGAAAACTTTGTCTCTTCTCTTGAAAAGCAGAAAGTATTACAATTATAAATCAAGGCTCGTTCGATCTGGAATAAATCTTTTGTTTTATCACTTGGACTCAATGATTGCTCCTCAGCACTGTTGATCTCCGTTAATATATTAGATTCTGAGAAAGATTCGAAAATTTCTTCATTTCGAGGCGCTAAATTAACGCGAGAAGCTTCATTAGAGTATTGATAAAACCCCTCAAAACTATGGGGAACAGGTGATCTATTTCCAAGCTCGTTTATGTCGGGACTCTGCATTAAATCTGCAAGTTAATTAATCGACTATTAAATACGTTGGTGTATTGATTACGGCTCCAGAAAGACTGCAAATCGTATTTCGAGATTGGTCTAGAATAACTTATAATAAAATAAACCATTGAAATCATACATTTAATTTAGTTTGCGATCAAATTAGACTCTAAATGATGAACAAACTTAAGAGGATAGGCTTAGATGGTTGTTCAGAGCTAGATTGAGAAAAGCCGAGATGGCTACAAATGTTATTGTCTCTTGGATAGATTCACTAAGGTATTGAAAGAAATATTAAACAAACACGACATTCCCTATTGAATCGAGTTGCATAGAAAATATAAAGGAAGAGATGAAACAAGTCAGTTAGCTATAATGAAAGCCAATAGAATCTAATTAGTGTATTTAAAATCAAGACCTTAAACTAAAGAAAAATACGCTCTCCTCCTGGCACGTTCCCTAAATGGGATTTTTTTAAAATTTCGAATTAAAATAACTCCCAATTTTCTCAAAATAATAAAATTTTTAATAATGGTTCAGCACGTAATGAATAGGAATGATCCTCAGAGGTTCTACATTTACCCAAATATTCAAATAAAATTTGCATTAATGTAAATATTTCATTGTGCGTTCATTCATTAAAAGAACCAGGCATCAAAAGATTGTTAAAAGATCTCCTTTTCATTCGCATCTTTATCTTGTAAATAATTTCCTAAGGTTTTCTTCTCGAAATGGAACTAAGAATCGAATTAGCTTGAACAAAAACGCAACTCTCGAGAATTTCGATCGTTGTAATCAGAAATCCAGGTTTAAAAACTTTAAGTTTGTTATCTCCTCAAATTATCGAAGTTCAGCGAACAAGAAAATTAGAGAAATTAGTTTTAGAGCGTAACTTTTTTTATAGAAACAGGAAAAAATTCGACAGTAACTTCAGTGAGATAATTAACTAATTATTTTTTTTAGATTTGAATGAATGTTTTACTTTTTTGTTGACCTACAAGTAGACAAATCGCTGTCTCCCTTAGAGAGCTACTCTGAGCTATTTGTACAGTTGAACTTCAAGATTTAGTTGATTAAAAATTGAGTTTGTTGTTTACCGTTATTAATAATGGTACTACCAGTTAATGTTTTGAGTAAGGAGGCTGATATGTATTCAATCTTCCCACCATTGTATTAACAATCTCATGTGCCGCACTGTTGTCGAAGCAGCAATTTTCGAGGAATTAAAACGTTTTTTTAAACAAAAAGTTCAGATAAAATGCCGACTTTAATATTTTTATTGATAATTTTTCAATACTTCCCGAAACTAAAGTCAGGGTAAGTGATATAAGAAGTGACAACAGTTCATGTAAGCTACCATCTGACGACTACACCTTGAAGTTCAGGTGTACACACAAACGATAATTGAAACAAAAACCTTCCAACTCATCTCGTGAATTTGTTGGGAGAAATCATAGTTTGGCAAGAGTTGCATGATCTGCAGAAGAGATTAAGCCACCTTTCCTAGCCAAATCCGGTTTGATGCGAGAACTTTGTGAGAAACCTCATGTCGGAAACACCATGTTCTGAATCGTTTTAATTAGGGCTTTTGTTGCAAATTAAATTCGAATACGTACTAAATACTATTAGCGCAGAATAGCTTCCTTAGCATACAATAAGAGAAGTTTTGTTTGCGAACACCAGCTAACAAAATAATGGAGCCGGAAAAGAGGTTGTAACGTGGAGATTTCTTCTCAAACTATCATTACCATGGGCTTTCCAAGAAGGAGTTTGTATAGCACTGATTATCAACCGTGAAGGTTCGCGGCTTTAGGAAGCTCACCGATTCTAAGGAATCTGAACGCAATGTCTAGAAACCTGAGAAAGAAATATACATATCATTTAAAGCGAGAGAGATGAAAACGAATTCATCAAAACCTGCATGGAAATTTAATCAGATCAGTTAATTAATACTGCCATCTTCAATTAGTTTCCTTTCTTGTAACCCACAGGCAGTCTACTTTGTTTCGACACTTGATTTTCTTCATAAGAGTTTTTTTTCAAAGAATATAGTGGACTTGTTGAATGCTTCAGAAGATAAATGTTGTTAGGGTGATGGGAATAGCAGGTACCTGTGAAAGCGTTTCAAGAGTCAGAAGAGGAATAAAACTGCCAGAGCATGAGA
>ENA-UOUE01001627-UOUE01001627.1-compost-metagenome-genome-assembly--contig:-NODE-1627-length-13395-cov-6.440682_pt1 | contig 13395 bp, 13 predicted proteins | sample MGYA00238146_ERZ747223 | MGnify/ENA primary metagenome ERZ747223 (study PRJEB28781, sample SAMN06268865) | compost metagenome | isolation source: single cell | place: USA: California, Emeryville, Joint... | reverse complement strand
GTAGTTGTCTGGCATTCCTCCTTGGAAGTAAGGCTGAGGGTATTGGACAGGCGGTTGATAGCCATTCACTGCTGAAGGTGCTACTCTAAACTCCAGATAAGATCTTCTACCAATGCCTACGAGCTGCAAGTGCAATCCCTTAGCGCTCCAAAACTTACTATTCTCTTGAGCGATGAAGATTATCAGTTTCTTTCTCATCATTGCAGAGTTTATAATGAATATAATCACGAGAATGGTGAAAGAAACGAAATATCCGATGAACACTGGGAGATAAATTATTCTGCTCATAAGTTCGAACATGGCAAATGCGACGATTAAGATGAGGAACAAGTAGACCAAAATTTTGGTACAAACCAGATTGTTACCCATGCATATTTTCATTCTGTTCCAAAAATGCCTAAAATCGTCTGGAGAAAGCCGATTTTGAAGAAACGCTGTTTCGATGTTAGGAAGTTCTCCATGAAGTTTGCCCGTAGGGATTCTAATTCCTCCGTTGTCATAGGTTATTTCGCCGGACATCTTCTGCCACCAATTTTGCTCTTATAATTCCTTTGATCAATTAATTAATTCCTAAAGGCGCTGAAAATGGAACCAATCCGTTACACATTGAGTAATGCGAGAGAAGTAGCTGAGATATCCCCGTCGACAGGTGTTGACTGGTCAATTTGACATTTCGACGCAAGTCACTTGAAATAAAAGCAGATAAGTATTTCCTAGCAACTGCAAACTATTATCTGTCAGATTTTCTTGTCGTTTGACTTCGAACTTAATATTTATTGAAAAATGCGCACTGCAAGTGGTGACCTAAATACAAATATGGAGCACTATTATCTTCTCTTATATGTTTTCGTTAAAATGTTTATCCAGGAGAATGATTTGCAACGGAACAAAAGAGGGTTTACAGACAATATGCTTTACTGACTAAATCTCAGTTCCTACTCTGATTTAACATAAGAGTTAGTCTTCGCACGGGAAATGTTTGCTTTTCTTTCAACATTACTTATTTTTACGCATATTGAGGATGTTGAATGCCTGCTTGAGGCTGTTGGCCGTAATTAGGCTGGTATTGCTGCTGTCCGTAGCCACCTATGAAGTTGGATTAATATTAAAGGGAAATGCTTTTTTATAATTACCAGGCTGAGTCTGAGCGTAGTAGTCTCCTTGCTGTTGTGAGTAGTAGTCTCCTTGCTGTTGTGAGTAGTTATCTGGCATTCCTCCTTGGAAGTAAGCCTGAGGGTATTGAACAGGAGGTTGATAGCCTGACATAGCAGCAGGTGCAATTTTGAGCTCTAAGTACGAATTTTTTCCGAATCCTAAGAATTGCCAGTACAACCCTTTTGCTGCCCAGTATTCGCTGTTCTCTTTTGCTACGAAAGCAAGATACTTTTTTCTGATCATCACAGCGTTGACGATACTTAAAATCGCAGCAGTTATGATTGAAGCTACATAGGCAATTAACGCACTCATATCAAAATACCGGACTGTGAGTCGGTATGCCAGAAAGGAGATGATTGATAGAAGCATTATAGCTATTAATACGTAATTGAAGATATAATAGCAGCGGACTTGTTGTTTCAATCGGTCCCAAAACTGTTTGAACTCGTCTTCTGAGAGCCTATTTTGAACATACTCTGGATTGATTAGAGGAGGATCTCCAGAAACATGGCGCATATGAATTTTGATCCCTCCATTGCTGTGGCTTACCGTGTTGCCCATCTTTTGATGTCAAGTCACTCTTGAACTTTTGAATTTGATTTGATAAATTTATTTCATCCGAAAATGCACTCTGGGTTAGGTTCAACAAGAGTACACTCATCTTTATGTAGAAGTATTTTCTTTCGAAGTTAAATTATCAGAATATATTTCCTTAATACATGTTGTTTTAAAGGCACTATGCTTTGCACTATGCTTTGCTGATCAATATCGACACTCATTTCATACTGACCTAAGAAGGTTCCTTTAGTAACTACCATAAAAACTGCTGGTTGTCTTATTATGATGTAAAAAGAATCAATCTATTAAGATAAAAAATGACGCGTTATTTTCTGTGCTGTTATATCGAAGAGATAGAACCTTATTCTTCAAGAATCGAAACCTATTTGACTATTCTCTCTAAATTCTTTGACTTAAAAAAAAATGTCAGTTTTGCTTATCTGACACGATCTCGATAAGCAGCTAAATGAAAGCTTGAGATACAAGTGATATTAATGAATTACGAGAAAATTTGCGATAAAGGGAGAGATAAATGATATCGATCTGAATCTCGCTGTAGTATATCCAAAAATAATTTGCTCTAAGGTTCAATGAATTTTTCGATGCTACTCAGATAATAAAAAATATGCCGTTAGGAGAGTCTGCTTGAGTGACTAATGTAATTCAGAGCCTCTGAAAAATTTCAAAGAAATCAAAACTAAACCTTTTGAATTTCCACTGATCTATTATGCTGATGGCATTTTTCAGTTGACATTTTTGAATGCAGGCTATTTTATACTGTAAAAAAGGTGAATGGCTACGACGCGAGTGTATTTTAAGTAGAAGCAAAGCTGCTTAGGACAACTAGGCAACACGTCAAGAATGAGCTTCACCAAATCAGAGAGAAATAATTGAATAAATTGAAACCTGCAAAATAAATACTACACGAAACGGAAGAAAATACTCGAAGGAAGTTCCGGTATCATTATTTTGAAAATATTAGCAAAACTCATCTATTCAAGAACTGTCATCATTTCATGATTTCAAACTAATAATTTCTCAAAAGAGTCCAATTAATAAGTTCTAAGATGAAGGATCTTTGATTTCCAGAAACATTATAAACTTAATGATTTGGAATGACATAGAAAAATGGATGGCAGAGCAGACGCATTTCGAAGCAAATCTCTTACTTATATTAATTTGGATTAAGATATCTCTGAGGCTATCCTGTTTGTCAGCTTTTTCGTTGCTCTTTCAACCCTATTCTAGTAGACATACTGAGGATGCTGAATTCCTGCTTGAATCCCTTGATACTGTTGAGGCTGTTGGCCATATTGTTGTTGGCCGTATTGTTGCTGCCCGTAACTCACTAAATCAAGATTGATTAAAATCAAAAAATGAAATTGACAATCACCAAGTTGATCCTTCGCATAGAAGTCTGCTTGAAATTGTGAGTTGCTATCTGGCAACCCTTCTTCGGAGTGAGACTGGGAGAACTGGACAGGAGGTTGATAGGCTTCTACTGCTGAATGTGTGATTTTAACCTCTACGTAAAGATTTATTCCGGATCCTCCGAATTTCCAGTGCAATCCTTTAGTTTCCCAATATTCATTATTCTCTTTTTCAAGAAAGGCTTTCATCTTATTCACTAACATTGCTATGTTCATCATTCCGAACATCGTAGTAGCCGTCAAGATAATTATTATGGAGTATGTCGCAGCAGAAGGAATGGGATAAGGTCGCAACATCCACAGGAATAAGAGAGTGAGAAACCCTTCAACTATGTACATGACTAACCAGATTCTGTTGCAGGTAAAATTGCAACCAATTTCTTGTTGCAGTCGAACCCAAAAATGCTGGAGCTCGTCTTGTGAGAGTCTATTTTCCACGTACTGTGTGTTGATTTGAGGAGCAATACTGGGAAAAGCGCCCATCGGGATTCTAATTCCTCCATTTTCATATGATACCTTGTTGCTCATATTTTAGTATTGACGATGTTGATTCACTCTTGAGTTTGTTTGAATAAATTTATTGTTTCTGAGAATGCACTGAGGTTTAAACTCATCAACTGCGCTCACCGTTTATTTGGAAAATTGTTTTAAAATTGTGTTAGGAGTTGAATATATCAAAGGATTTCTGTGATTACTTGGCGAGTATACCATATTTTGAAGCCTCCAGGGTCATTCCAATTCTCATCAGTTACTTTTAAGATGTTTATCAATATGCTCATCCAATTTCATATAAAGTTGCTTTTATAGTATGCAACTTTCTTTCTCATGTTTTTTAAAAGAGATCCATCTCCAAGAGTGAATGTATAGATATATAAGTATTACTGTGATTATGTTTCAATTGAGGATCTTCAGTATAGAGCATTATTCTCGAGAAATGGAAACCGATTAACTAAATCTCTCTAATTTCTTTGGCTTAAAACGTCATTTTTCTGAGAAAGGGCACTTGACAATGCGCGGCAATGTGGAATCAATGAATGTTATGGATTCCTGAGAAAATTGATCACAACAATGAGGAGCAAATTTCTTCCAAAAAGATCTCAAGCTAAAGTTCTCCTGAAAAAGGTTCAAATTTTCTTTCAACTACAATAAAGACGATGCCTTCGCCGATATCTTTACCGCAGTTAGGGTTTCAGGAGGTAGCCCTCTGCAATCAGCAACTCTAGTTTTATCTGTGAGACTAAATGATTCGAAAAATGCATAATCTTGATCATATTTTCGATGATATTTTCAATTTCGCTTCGTAATGGATTCAAGAATAAAAGTTCTAAAAAAGTGACCTTAAGAACTGAAAGAAAATCAAATGCTAACTGGAATGGCTGATTTTCTTACTAAGAATTAAATATGCACTGCTACAGTTGAAAGAGAAAGGATATCCTTTCTTCTTCATTCCTAAAGAATCAAACCAATTACAAAAAGCATGAAGGAAAGTATTCTTTCAATTTTTCAAAGGGAGGAAAAGAATTATTGTGTGAAAATCGTACCAAATCCAAATCCATTTATATCAAGGTCATTGTCATCATTTCATGTTTTCAACTAACAAACAGAGATAATGGGTGAAGATGAAAGATATATCATTTCCAGACTTCATAGTCTTGAAGATTTGCAACGACATAGAAAAGATGGAAGATAGAGCATATGCATATCAGAGCAAATCTCTAAATTTATTGAATTTTGATATCACTGAGACTATCCTTGCAATCTAGCTTTTTGAAACTCATACACTCTCACTCTTTTGTTACGCATATTGAGGATGCTGAATACCTTGTTGATATCCTTGATATTGTTGAGGCTGTTGGCCATAATTAGGCTGGTATTGTGGCTGCTCATAATTCACTAAATGAAGATGGATGGATGAAAAATTAAAACAGAGAATTGGTTTTTCATAATTACCTGGCTGGCCTTGAGGATAGAAGTTTCCTTGGTATTGAGGGTAATTATTTGGCATGCCTCCTTGGAATTGAGGTTGAGGGAACTGGGAAGGAGGTTGATAACCGATAAATGCTGATGGTGCGAGTCTGAGTTCGAGAAATTCACGTTTTCCGTATCTAACGAATTGCCAATATAACCCTTTAGCACCCCAGATTTCATTATTTTCTTTTGCAACGAAAGCTGTGATCTTTTTTCTCATCGCCAAAGTATTGATGACCAATCCGACCGACAACGATATGATTGATATGCAGTAGAAAATGAGCACAACGGGGTTAAAATACCTGACTGAGGTTTGGAAGATGACGAATCCAATAGCAATAACAATGATTAATACGATCGCGATCTTGGTGAAGGCAATGCTGCCTCCAACCTCTCGTTTCAATCTATCCCAAAAGTGTACGAATTCATCTTGAGAGAGTCTGTTTTGAACGAACTCTGTGTTAATTTGTGGGGCGGTTCCATTAATCGCCTGAGTGGATATTCTAATTGTTCCGTTCTCGTAGGTTACTGTGTTGCCCATTTTCTGCGGTGGTAGATTGCAATTTGTGCTTGAAAACCACGAAATAAATTTAATTGTTTTTCAAAACTGCGATTCAAGACACATTCAACTCTTGAGTATAATTGAAATTTATCAAAACGATAATAGTTCATCCCATCCTAAGCCAGTTTAAAGACCATATGATTCGATATGTGTAGAAGTTTTAGCTAGTATCACTCTCTTTTTAAAACTGCTAATAAATATTCCATACATAAGTTTGTGACGTTTTAGCGACCCGCTCATAGTTCTTTAATCAGCCTGTCTAATTGTGTCTAAAAATTACGATGCCAAAAAGAGATGAGTTATGTTTAATACTTTAGAGATAAGAGACCAATCTAAATTGAATTGAAACAAAGCAGCATTTTTACTCATTTTTTAAATAGTACCGCGCGTGAGGATAATGTAGAATTGTAGAGTAAAAACTATCCAGCAATTCGAATAATCCCTGAAGAACTTGGCTATCATTTGTAACATACTCGCTCGTTTTGATCTATAGTGCATGTGTCATTCAAGTAGGAGTTCTGTTGAGGCTTCAAATATGCTTTAAAAGCAAACCGAATTTTAGGTTTTCAATTTCTATTTCTTGATGGATATTTTTGGCTGACTTTATAGTTGTGTGGATATGATCGTGGGGCCTCTCAATGAAATAAAGGCTACCAGCTTTTAAACATCCCACATCAGATTTTTAGCCTTGAATTTGGTTTTTGGTCGATTTTTCACTAACAATATCCTTTCTTACTCAATCTTTTGTCAGGGTCCTTGAAATATAGCTCGCACGTCACCTAGACACGGTGTTTTCATAGTCGTTTATCCTCGAGGATATTTCATTATCAAGTTCTTTTGACATTCGTAATTTTCTCACCAATTTTAGTTTAATTGTTTTAGTCACCTGTACACGAAAAATTTGAAATTTTAGACAACAAAATTTTATCTCTTTGTTCGCTCTTAAATAATGGATATTCACAATTTAACCTCAATGTACAACTCAGTAACCTCTAACAACTTGGTAAGGTAACTTGGATTGAGAGGATGAAGTATGTATGAAGTTCTTTCGAGTTGAATTATCAGAAATTAATGTATATTTTGTCATCCATTCATACCGCATTTGCACTTTATTTACATTCATGATGTCCCCTCCCGCTTTTGCTTAGTATGAGGTACTGCTCACTCATAATTGGATTATCAATCAAGTTAACAGAGCTTAATACTCTTCAATTGCTGTTGATGAAGAAAGAACTTTTCCTTATGAGGTTTAATATTTCCAGAATGCCATAATCTTGAAGAGTTGCAACGACATAGAAAAGATGGATGATAGAGCATATGCATATCAGAGCAAATCTCTAAATTTATTGAATTTTGATATCACTGAGACTATCCTTGCAATCGAGCTTTTTGAAACTCTTACACTCTCACTCTTTTGTTACGCATATTGAGGATGCTGAATACCTTGTTGATATCCTTGATATTGTTGAGGCTGTTGGCCATAATTAGGCTGGTATTGTGGCTGCTCATAATTCACTAAATGAAGATGGATGGATGAAAAATTAAAACAAAGAACTGGATTTTTCATAATTACCTGGTTGGTCCTGAGGATAGAAGTTTCCTTGGTATTGAGGGTAATTATTTGGCATTCCTCCTTGGAATTGAGGTTGAGGGAACTGGGAAGGAGGTTGATAACCGATAAATGCTGATGGTGAGATTCTGAGCTCAACGTACGAGGTGTTTCCGAATCCAACAATCTGCCAATATAATCCTTTAGCACCCCAGATTTCATTGTTTTCTTTTGCAATGAAACCTGTGATCTTTTTTTTCATCGCGACCGCATTGAAGATTAATCCGATTGACAATGATAAAATTGATACGATGTAGAGAACGAACACACCGGGGCTATAATACCTGACTGAGGTTACGAAGAGGACGTATGCAATAGCCGAGACAATAATTAATACAGTCGCTATTTTGACGAAGGCAAGGTTGCAACCAATCTCTCTTTTCATTCTATCCCAAAAGAGGACAAATTCATCTTGAGAGAGTCTATTTTGAACAAACTCCGTGTTGATTTGAGGAGCAGTTCCATTGATCTTGTTTAGAGGTATTTTAATTGCTCCGTTGTCGTATGTTACTGTGTTGCCCATCTTTTACTATCAATAGATTGCAATTTGCTCTTGTATTATTATATTTTTAATTTATCCAAAACTTACTTCAGGTTAAACTCAACAAGTAAATTATTAATACGATATCTGTTATATCTCTTACTCGGCTGCTGCTAAACTCAGCAAGATTGGATGTTAACAAACAATTTGACGAGTTTCGCTCTCTTTCAAGATGCCAAAGAAACTCGATAAATAATCCCTTTTCATTTCTTAATCAACATGGTTGGATGTATATAATTTATCCAAATCAGAAAGAAATGAAGTTCTTCTTGGGCAGATGATTTTTTTTTTTAAATTGGTTGCTATCTCTACTGTATTGCCACATCATATACCAAACTCATTGATATGTTGGGTATTCTATGCTAAGGTATTATTACGTGTCAATAGTATTCTCTTTAAAATTAATCCAGTGCGCGTTCTCTTGAAGAATATCAAAGAAGTTGTCTTTGCAATTTTTTTCACTGAGATAAAAGTTAAAGCTTTGCGCAAATCTTTTTGGAGATCTTTTATTGAATAATAACTTGATATTTATACCGTTTGATGCATGCCTCTGGTTTTATTACTTACTTTTATAAGAGCAAAGCTAATGTTTCATTTTTCGAATATCCTATTTTTCGAAATCAATACAATTTGTTATACGCTCAATGCTATGAATGCAATAACTTACAGAAATAATGGCGGAACTTATGCATTTCTAATTTCTGGAGAATTAATCATGTTATTTCTTGGCTTGTAATTACCGGCCATTCCTTGCTTGACTATCACAATCACGTAATTTTCGTAATTCGGCCTGCTTCAATCTAAGAATAAGAAGGAAAACCTGAATAGTTATTTGTGGCAGAGTATCCTTGATTTTGTTGAGGATGCTGACCATCGACTTGTCCATCATTTACCCCTTGGAGGGAAGACTGCTCGAATAGACCAGGAGCTTGATATCCCAGTGCTGAAGAATCGACTCTGAGCTCGATAGTGGCGACCGTTCTATACCTATTATTTGAAGTATAGATTCGCCGTTCGACATAACTCCAGTATAATCCTCTGCTGTTCCACATTTCACGATTCTCTTGTTCAAAGAAGGATTTAAGTTTTTTTTTGATGAGTCCATGGTTCACAAACAGTAAAATCCCACAAATAACGCACATCAAGAAAAGACCGATAATGACAATCTTTCCCCAAGTTCTGGTCCAACCGCCTGCAATGCCGAATACAAAAAGTACAAGGAATATGAGTATGAACGCTTTGAGCAGATGCGAGTTGTATTTGAAATTAATCGCGACATGCATCCTCGCCCTATTCCAAAATTGCTTGAAATCATCTTGCGAAAGCCTGTGCTGAACAGCATCAAGGTTTATATCGGGTACACATTTTGTAAGCAACCCATCAGGGATGATAACTCCTCCTTCTTCATATGTTATCATATCTCGCTATTTCGAATTAGTTAAATAATTATAACTTTTTGAACTTAAACTATTAAACAAGTTATTTTCAGAAATTTATTTGGAAGGTAATTTATTCAAGCTTTTAAAGCAAGCGCTCGCGGATAACCGTTTACATTCTTTTGGCATGTGCTTTTGTTTCCATCAGGGAGACTTAGTCAGTAAGCACCAATATGCTTTTCCCTCTTCATTTCATCTTGCACTCTGAAAACTCGTTTTTAGACTTTGAACGAAGCTTTTGTAACTTGCTAGTCAAACCAAAGTAAAGAAGGATTAAATTAATTAGTCACACTCCTCTTAGCATAGTTCATTCTCTTCAACACAATGAAACAAATCTAATGTTCTAAATTCACTGGTTTTCCTAAAACATTTATTGCTCTACAGTCTCAGCTCCGTTAAACGAGTTTTAAGAGGTTTCATTCGAATTAGATACTCATCATTGAAATGAACGTAGCGAATTAAAAGCGTGTTTGCAAATAATACGCGTTTCTAATTACTCGTAAATTGGAATTTTCATATAGTTTTTATCATCTTTGGAAATTCTTAGGAGACAATTTTAGAGAGGTTGTTCTAGTTTGGTTAGGAAGAAGTAGGCTGGCCGACATAAGAATTCGTAGCAGGATATCCTTGGTATGGTTGAGGCTGTTGACCATAAGTAGGTTGGAATTGTTGTTGCTGCCCGTAAGTAGGCTGATATTGGGGCTGCTGTTGCTGTCCATAGATGGCTTGATTTTGTTGTCCATAGTTTGCTAGAAGAAATTTTATCAAAACCAAAGAAAACATTTGAGACAATTACTAAGTTCCAGGTATGGCATGTAATTTCCTTGTTGCTGCTGCATGTAGGGATTCGGTATTGTCCCTTGGAAAGAGTACAGAAATTGACCGGGAGCTCTGTAGTCCATTGCTACAGATAAGACTCTGAGCTCCAAATACGTTGTAGAAGAACCTTTGCACCCGTTTCGATGTTTTGCATATTCCCAATATAACCCTTTGCTATTCCAAATTTCTTGATTCTCTTTCTCAATTAATTGTTTGAGTTTCCTTTCTATTGTCACTGCATTCGCGCCATAGCAAATATAGCAGAGCATAGCTGCAACAAAGAAAACGAAGGTCATCCAGGGGAGGGAGCGTGCCCTTGGATCAGCAAAGAGGGCGATACTAGTAGGAACCATAATAACGAAGAGAAAAGCCAAAATGAGCAATCCAATTCTAATTTTGTAATTGGCCCCAACATGATTCTTCATTCTTTCTCCGCATTTTTTGAGGTCGTCATAAGAAAGTTTATTTTGAACAGCACCTAGGTCTACATCATCAGGTAGACCACTTTGAAACACGCTGAATGGTATTAGGATTGCTCCTGACTCGTATTCTATCTTTGTCAAGCACATGGCTATTATCTTTTACAATTAATAAAACAATTGCAACGAATTTAACATGAATATCTAATCAAGATTTTATTTCAAATTGAGTCCGAAGATAAGCTCATTATATATTATCAAAGATTTTAAATTTTTTCTCTCAAAACGTATGTTCTCAAGTCGATTGCCTATTTTGTTTGATTCATCGCTCTTTTTCAATCTGTTCAGCAAGCAAAGCTCACAATTTCAGATGAACGGATCAAATTGCTCTTTGAGATTTTTTCAAGCATTTTATTTAACTTGGATCGGAGGGATTTCAAAAAATTGAGAGTGGATAGACATTAGAGTATTTTTTTATAATACTCAAAATTAGAAAATAAAATTTATTGGATTTTATTGACAGTAAAATTGAATAACTCTCGAACCGAATGTTTATTACTTTGTCATATATTATCCTATTTGTTCTGCTTATCGTAATTGCATGGAGCTTTGGTTCAGCCAATTAGTGTAAAGGTGTGTATGAAACTCATACTCTAGAACTAATTTGCTTCCAATTGCTTGGAATGTTGCTTTAAACTGAATTCTGCATTTTAATTGTAGAATTGGAGTATAATACTGGGATTTGAATGGTCAACTAGCAGGGAAAGCAGAGGACGCGTTTCAAAGAAATTAGTTATTTTTTGTTAAATACATGGTTCTCGTAATTGAGAAGTTGTTTGATGTTCATCTCTTATTCAATAGTATTCCTTTTGAAAATTTCAATGGATAGAGCTACAATTAAGCCTGTTGGATTATACGCTTCACAGCTGCTCAAAGTAGCTACAAATTAACCTTCACCATATAAAGCCAAATCTAGCAGGGAACAGAGAAAATTTCTAAAGACTCCAATTAATCAGAAATGGAACACTCCTAACAAGAAGTCAAGCCTTATTATTCTTTCAGAAGGCAAAAAAAAAAAATACAAGAAAAGGTACTTTAAGATAGCTTTTTAAGGTATTTACTTTTCAATCAAAGAAGAACTTCTTAATTTGGTAAATTGCGAATTTCAGGTCCTTTTAATTTTGCTAAAGGAACCATTCTTCTCTTCATTATAAGAGTGCTGTTCCCACAGAAATGCATTTTCCAATGCATCTCGATGCAATGACCCTCAATTTTCTGAGAGAGTTGACAGTAAGCCAATCACTCCTCCATTCTGACTTGAGTTTACGGACTCGAATGTACAACCTTCAATAGTAAGATCTAAGAGTTGAATTGCTCCAGCGAAACAGACAATTGCTCCATTCTGTGCCGAGATATTTTTATAGAAAGAATTCTTCAGACTAACTGTAAGAACTATCTCGGTATTTTCGATTAGAACGTCCTCAGGATTTGAGATTTCAAAGATTCCGAAGACAATTCCTCCATGAAGAGTTGCAGCAATGTTCTCAAAACTGTTATCTTCAAGAATCAGTGTGATCCCTCTTGTCTGGCTTTGCCAAGAAAAGACTGCACCTGCTTGCGCGATAAGATCTCTCATACTACAATTGGTTATCTGGAACGTAATTATACCAGTATCGATTTGAAGTGGAGTGTTTATTGAGATTTCGGACAATAGGGTAGAAGAGGGATTTATTAGAGCACCTCCACCACTCGCTTCTAAAGAGTCAAAGTGCGAATTATCAAGCCACAGGATATAGTTGAATTCTGATTCAACTCCATCGTAGATTAATCCTTGAACTCCTTTGAGATTCTTAAAGGTACAGTTCATCATGGTAATAGCATATTCACTCCCTTGACTTTTGCCGATAAGGGAGGTCGTGGAGGTTACGATACCTCCAGTATTCGATGACCAGTCGATATTCTCAAAAGTCGTGTTTTGAATCCACACAGTCAAATTATCGAGTGCTTGGTGCATATACTCATCTGAATTAATAGTAATCAAACCTTGAGTAAGATTTACTCCGGTAAAGGAGCTATTTCGAATCTGTAAATTCCAAAGATAGTTTAAGTTCCTTGCCATATCGCAGTTTAGAATAAACAAGCCCACTTGACTCAATGCGACATTGCTAACTTTAATATCTTCAAGAATGGCGTTTACGTTATCTGCTACTAACATTGAAAATTGATTCAAAGTGTCCGTCGTCGTCGTAGTCGCAGCAGTAGTGAGTGTGAAGTTTGTGATATTCAAATTCACTTGCTGTAAGTTTGTCACTTGAATGAAATTTCCGACAATCTTATCTCCAAGCGTCATGAGAGAGTCTTTTACAGTCAAATTCACGTTTGAGCCTGGATATTGAAAAGAAAACACTTTCAATTCCTGGTATTTTGATTGATCCCATTCGGTGGCCTCGAAGATACAATTGCTTGCCTCTATACTGGTATTTGTGATATTGTTAAAGTCAAGCAACCCTCCTGCTGAAGTGATATAATTATTTCGGAAATTAGTATCGCTCATTGAAAGCTGAATTGGAGAATTTTTGGTATATAGAACAGTGCTAGAAGGGCAAATATTATTTTCGAACGTGCAATTACTTATGGACACCTTCAAGAGAGTACCAGGATTTTTTGGAGTTGGATTCGTTAACTTCATTAAACCAATTCCTTCAGAGTGGAGACCAATGTTGGACTCAAAAGTGCAATTCGTCATGGAAAGATTGAAAAGAATCATTTTGAAAGCGCCGTTTTGGTCCCAAAACTGAAAATTGCTAAAAGTCGTATCGGTGAAATCTATCGTAGGGATAGAAAAGGTGAACACGTTTCCTTGTGGAACAACTGTAATTTGGTCGAAGGTATTATTCT
>ENA-UOUE01001626-UOUE01001626.1-compost-metagenome-genome-assembly--contig:-NODE-1626-length-13415-cov-4.756485_pt1 | contig 13415 bp, 9 predicted proteins | sample MGYA00238146_ERZ747223 | MGnify/ENA primary metagenome ERZ747223 (study PRJEB28781, sample SAMN06268865) | compost metagenome | isolation source: single cell | place: USA: California, Emeryville, Joint... | reverse complement strand
CTTTCATAAAGTCAAAAATTTCCTTGTATATATAACCGAACTACAAATCATGAATCACTAAAACTATTTGCTCCTTTTATTAACCTAAACCTTATTTTTTTGTATGCTATTACAATTAGTAATGCCTTAATACCCTAATTCTCTTAGACAAGATCTCACTAGCGAGAGGTCAGTTTTGATTTGAAATATAGCGTTTATAATTTTTATATATTCCTAATTGAATAATACAAGGAAATTTGTTCAGAAAATATGAATGCTAAAAATTTGCTTATCTTAATATCCTTTCATTGGCGTCTTATTTTGACGATTCCTTAATTCGTTCGCACTGCGCTGTCTTTCAAGATCTATGACACTTTCTTGCTGGTCTCCAGCCATTTTGATATTATTACAAGAATTCCTTTTCGACATTATCAAAGAAGACTCATTCGTAAGAACAGTATTGCATGTCCCACTCACCGGCGTATGAGCTCCAGACAACGGCGTTGTCGACTTCGTCTTTTTGCCTTTTTTCGCTGAACTCTCATAATTTCCCTCAGAAATCACATCTGGAGTCTTATTTTCCGGTGTTAACGAGAAGTTCCAACCACCATTCTCCGGCGTAACTGGCTTCTCAATCTTACGAATTGGAGTCTCTGTAATCGGCCTGCCAGCTTCCATCTGAATCGTCAAATACTTCTCAAACGTCATGAACCCACCTCCCGTTCTTACAAACAAAGTCCCATTGGTCTTCTTCATGAACATTTTCCTATTGCCAAAGTTATAAACTCCTTCTCCCGTGTATTCAATTTCTATCTCTCCTTGTCGAAGAACTGCTTCAGTTGGAATGCGATAAGTTCTATTATATCCTCTCATACCAGGGATTTCTTCGCTAGGGTCCTCGTCTCCGACACTTTCTATTTTCCAGAGCTCTTCCTTTGCTTTTTGGGAAGCAGTATTACTGATTTGAGACAAATTCAAAGCGCTCGACTGGGCTTTCCGGCTTTTCTTCTTCGATTCAAGTTTGGAGAGCTTTCTGTTGGCTGAGAGGAGATTATTTTCGAGGTTCTTGACCGTTTGGGTTATCTTTTTGAGCTTTCTTTCTTGGAATTCATGATGTTTGAGCTGAGCTTGGAGTTCTTGCTGGAGTTTTCCGCTTTCCGTTTGTTCCTCTAAATAAATTGCTTTAAGCTTCTCATTTTCAGATTTGATCCGAGAGATGAGTTCTTCATTGTCTTTGCTTGTGCTTTTGCTTTTGATAGAAGCCTCTTCAGTTTCAGAGCAGGTCCGGGTTCTAGCTGCTTTCTGTTCCAACAGTTGTTGGATTTCATGCTCTTTTTCATCAATGTTTTGCTGAAGTGCATTTATCTTTGCTAAAATTTCTTTTCGTTGAATCTCCTCATTGTTGTCGGCTGTTTTCTTATAATTTTCTGAGTTTTATCCTCGGTTTCCTTCAGGGTTTCCTGGATGGGTTTGTTTTTCGCTTTTGAGTTTGAAAGTGATTGTAATGTCGCGAGTTTAGCTTTGAGAGTCTCGTTTTCGGCTTTAGCCTGCTTAAATTCGTCTGAAAACTCATTGATTTGAGTGAAATAATCAAGAATTGCGTCTCTCTCAGGAGAACTTTGAAGATTTTGTTGCAGAAGCTGCAAAATATCGCTCATCGGAAGGCTTTTGGTTGAAATCTCTGCCAGTTGAGAATTTGAGCCAAGACAGCTACCCACAGGGGAAGGACTAATTCCTTCCAATGACGCTTTGACATGCTCTCCAGGGAGATTGGCACTAGCTCCTTTATCCGGAATACTATTTGTTGCTTTAGATGATTCTTGGGAAGATTTATTCGTAGTCAATTTCTTCGTTGAAGTTGACGAAGGCGTATTTTGTTTCCTCAAATGAGATACAGCTTCGGCACAATTTGGATTATTTTGATTTTGTAACCCATAATTCTTTATTTTTTCCTGGCTTTGAGGTAAGGGCTTTGATTTTGGCTTATTTTCTTTTGCAGGGACGTTATTTTCGTGGCTTTGAACTTTCTTTTTTTCCTGATCCCCAAGAAACCGTTCTGATAATGGAGCTCTTTCTTTAGAATTGTTTCTGCTTAAGGATTTTCCTCCATCATTATTTGAATAGGCTGCTGCTTGCTGTCTATTCGGACTGATATCCTTCGTTATTGGTTTAATTTCTGTAGGAATCTCTTGTCCTTTGTACCAACTACGAAACTTCTTGATGTTTTCTTCTGTATCAACGATGAATTCAAGAAAAACCTTGATAGTTTGAGGGTTTTCATTATTTGATTGTTTTACATTAGTTGGCTCTTTTTTTGATTGAAAATTAACCCATTGGCCCAGATAACTGCCTTTATAGCTTAAAAAGTCATTAACACGATATACTGATGCGTCTATGAGCGTATTTGAATCATACAGGCTGATCCTGAGGTATTTGTTTTCGGAGATTATTGGAACGGTAACATGCTTTTGCTGGTCAGAGAGAGGAATTGAGCCAATAAACTGGTTAGGCTTGTGGACAGTATCTACGGAGATGTCACACTTGAGGTTTATGGCTTCAGCAGATGGGTTGGGGTGGCAAAATTCCTTGATGGAAACGTTGAGATAGCTTTTGGCGAGTTTCTTAGAGGACATTTGCCGGCAAATTAAATTTATATTCGTTAATATTGGTTTCGATTAGAAGTGAGATTATTAATGAAGATAAGGCCGAGGCCTTGTAATGAAAAAATAGCTAATTCAGGCATTCATCTTAGAGAGTTCTCGGTAATATGTAATCTAACGTTATCAAATGAGTTAACTCCATCATTTCAGCTTGTCAAGTTGTTGATGATGATTACAACTCTCAAAAGTTTGCTTGTGTAAAGAAGATCGAGAGATTAAAAGGAAAGTGCTCCTGTAGATATAAATAACCAAGATAATGAGGCAATGCTCCAAAGAATCATTGATTTTCCTTAGGGACCTCCTTTCTTAATTAAATCTCTATGTCTACTGCATATCTGAGTCGATTTCTTAATTATCCTCAACACTCTCTTTCGGAACTTACAAATAACATAATAAGAGATACATCAATTGAGCAGAAAGTGATATCGGTGGGCCGTGCTCATTAATCAACTTAGGTCATTACAATAAATTGAGTCTTAGTGATTATTATTAATTATTGCTACGCAATAACTTTTATTCATTCAAGTTCATAGGAAAAATGGATAATTTAGGGCCAGACTCTGAAAAACACACAGGCGCTGTTAACGATAGCCACGACGTCGTCGAAACACCTCAAACTAAGCAAGAGCCTCTGAAGGAGTTGGAAAATGGCTCTGCGCCAAAATCTCGTGGCATTCTCATTCAAGACGTAACCGAGACCGTTGATCAACTTATTCAAGCAACTTCGAATCAGAGGATCTCTCAACTCAGCAGAAGCCAGCCTAAATATCCAACGAGTAAAACTATAGCGGAATATTCCAAACAAAAAATTGAACAAAGATCATCTCTGCCCAATAAAATAATCTTCAATCACATTGATCCTCCGCAACAAACTCCAATAACCAATAAGATTGATAAAACTCATCAAATTTCCTCGCCTGACATGAGACACCAAAGAACTAGAACCATCAATGGCAGAATAAACTACCCAACAAGTCATTCGACAGACAAACTCAAACTTCGACTCACCTATGAAAAATTACCTGCTGTCACTGATTTGCCCTCAGCCCGAAAAGCACTAAGCTCGAGAAATATGCCTCGAGATGTCAGAGACTCCAGTCCTTATTACAGACGACCGGTCAACTCAATCAGATCGCGTTCTAACATCAAAACCAATATCGTCACTGAATCTTCAAACGACTTTGATAAAGTCGCTTTACATGAAGAAAGCAGGAGGAAGAAAGCCAGCGCAGATTTCTCCGAGCTTGTACGAACGAAGCTTCAGCAGCAAAGGACGCTAAGAAACTTGTTTCAAGGACTCGATCCTATCCCACAGCACAATTCAAGCCAGCAGTCTTTCTACAAAAGGAATTACCTTACAAAACTAGGCCCAACGAACAGAGAAAATGGAACGCTAATGCCTCAAAAATCTGAGATGCTGGTCCTTGATCCAGCTATTTTGAACCATGAGGATTCGACAGCGGATATTTCACCTGATCGAAATAATAAAAGCCGAGAGTTCATTCAGAAATTCAAGAAAAGCGAATCGCAGACCGAACTTCCGGTGTTAAAGGGAGTGAATGAGAATACTGTTAGCTCACAACTGTTTAAGAGTCAGTTTAGCAATAGGAATATAAGGAATCGAAAAACGCCTGATAAGAGACACGATGAAAAGGCACTAGAGATCGCTAAAGACCACCTTTACAACAAGAGACGCGTTAATTATACGAAGCTGCTACGCGAAACGTTTTTATTCGAGGAGAAAAAGGATCCGAAAAATGAATCGAACAAGAAAGTGGATGAGTACGAAGAAATTCGCAGGTATTTGGTAAGGAAAGAGAAGAATCGGAGCAGCCAAGATAGGTTTGAACAGCTCATAAAAATGGATATTGCTAGTGACATGGCTCCTCTGGAGGAGGCAGTCGAAAAATACAAGGTATGTGTACATCGTTTTGATGGATTGATAATTCATTGAATTACTAGGAGTTTAAGAGAAGTTTGCGCGAGAAGGACTTGCCAAGGAGAATACCGGCATTAGATCTCAGCAGAAGAGACGAAATGCTTGATGAGAAGAAAATGATGGAGATATAGATCGTAACATATGCAATCAGTTTAAAGAAAGAAGTTATTTTTTAGAAGCGAATAACGATATTTGGACTTTTCTTTTTTTTGTTATTAGAGGCAATATTGGATTTAGGTTGTTAAGCTACGATAGTTAAGGTTTTTTTTTGTTTTTTTTTGATTGTAATAAAGTTTCAAAGTGATAAAACTGGTGTATTATTATACATCCTTTAATGCCGTTCTGGTTTTTTCATCTTATAATACAGTTCCCTTAAAGCCTTGGATAGAAAAAAAGGTTCATCAATTCCTGTTTCTTGATAAAGCACAATGCTAAAAGGATTAGCATTTAGAAAAGCTTATGATAAATGGAAGCCCTCTTCCTTTGTAATGATAACTACCACTAAAATGCAGACACTGAGGAAGAATTCTTCGTAAAATTTCTCTGTTGAACAGCAATATAAGAAGAAAAAACGGGAAGACATGACTAGTTTCCTGGTTCGGCTACAAAGAATGCGTTGTCAGCCCTTTGGTCGACTAGCAATTCCATGCAAAAGCAACAATTTCTAAATTTTAGTTGAATCGATACGGCTTCGGTTCATTATACTTTCAAGATAGATAAAAAAATAAGTATTATCCTTCAATAAATAAACGAACTCATTATCTTTATATTTAAAGTTATTTGAGAAGAAAATGCCAAAGTTTGCAGTACTTCAAGACCTCTTCCAAGGCTTTTCGCACGGCTCAAATGAACTTCAGACCCTAATCTACAAGAACTATACGGAGCTTCATCGCGTACCAGCGAACCTCGGAATAGCTAAAGCACGCGCTAAAAAAACAAAGATTTTTCGCAGCAAAGCCAACACATCGAAACCTGAAGCCTCTATTCCCCTTTGCTGCAGCCCAAGCGAACTCAGTCATCTCGGCAGCTCGTTCCCATTATTCTTTGATTTCTTTCGTTTTTGTATCCTTCTCCTTGTAATAATCGTTCTCGTTAGTGGCATTTACAGCTTTGCTACCAATGTGAAAGAGAACGATTGCTTTGGCCTTCAAGATTGCGCTATCAATAATTTCATAGTTCGTCAGAGCTGGTTCAATAAGCATAATCAACAGAATCTCGTCGAGGCCCAGGGCTGGATCAACAACGCTTGCGTAGTCCTTTTAATCATCGCGATTTATTGCTACCGTCGCAGAGAATACAAGTCACTTAATGGCATTTACACTCAAACAGCAACCCCAGCGCTTTATACACTAAGACTTGAAGGAATATCTCCCAAAGCAACTGATGAAGATATCGAGGAGTACGTAAAGAGTAACCTGGATGAAAAAGACCAAGAGAGTATCGCTAAGGTAGTGCGAGGCTATGACGTGAAGAGACTCGTGAGGCAATATCGAGAGCTGAATCAAATCCAAGCAAAATGGACGAAATTATCTCAAATTGCTAAGCAAAGAAAAAATCCGAAGAAAATTCAGAAAAAATTAGATTCTTTGCAACATAAACAAGGTCTTATACAAGGGTCTTTGAGAAGATTAGTCCATGCAGAGGTTCATCCAACTAACATCTCGTTTGTTTCATTTGAAAGAGTTAGCGATGCGCAAAAGTTCTACAACCGTGTCAAGAAAAACACGTTTCAAAGGCTTTTGGGGACGCTTTTATGTAATTCACGTTGCTTTGCAAAGAAATCTCAGCTGTTTCAAAACCAATTTTTTGTCACGGTTGACTTTGCGCCAGAACCTACTGATATCCTTTGGGAAAACTTCGGAGTCTCCAACCGAGAGCACTTCTTGAGGTTTCTGCAAGCAAATATCCTGACGTTTGTTACTTTCGTGCTGGCTTTTTCTGTTTTCGTTGGAATAAAGGTACTTGATATACGGTATGTAAAAGACGAATCCAATGATGCTGACTCACGAGATGAATGGTCCCTTCCAGCGGGAGTATCATTTGCCTTGTCAATCGTAGTTATTTTGCTCAATCCAATTTTGATGGGCGTGATCCGATCAATGGAGAGATTCGAATTGAAGTACACTCACACGCGGTTTTTCTTCGGATTGGCGAACAAGATCGCCATTATTACCTTCCTCAATACGGCCTTCGCTTCCATTTTCGCGAATATCGTCGGCGCTTGGATCGAAGGCGATTTGGCATTCTCCAATGTCGATATTTTATTTGGTAAGCACGGGATTATCATAGATATCTTTTTCGTGTTCGCCTCGAATATGATAGTGACTCCGTTGCTTTTTCTCTTGCATCCTGACTGGCTTGTGTTAAAAATTAAACGATTTTTGCTCAACCATGGGAAACTGCGTGAATACTCTCAAGCCGAGGCCAATGCGGTCTTTCAAGGGCCTTACTTCGATTTAGCGATAAGCTACGCTAGCTTGATCCGACAAGTTTGGTTTAGCGCTTTCTACGCTCCTATCCTTCCGATATCCTCTTTAATGAGTTTAGTTGGATTGTTCCTGACGTACTACGTTACCAAGTACCATTTGCTCAGGAGATGCTCGGTTCCGTATTACAAGATTGGGCCGCAGCTGCATGAAACAATGCTGAATTTGCTAGAATTAACTCCGCTGCTGTTCGCCTTGGGAAATCTCGTCTGGGGGTTCGCCGTGAACCAAGGCCAACTGCTCTCAAGAAACTCTGAAATAGCAACGTATATGATGGTTGCTTTAGCAGGTCTGAATTTTCTCATGTCAAGAGAAGTTGTCAATGAGCGGATAATGAAGAAAGCGAGCAAAGTAGATGGCTACAAGACGTTTTCTGAGGCGCAAGAAGAATTTTACTCTGATTATTCCGTGCAGAACCCAGCTACGAGGAATGAGGCGATTCATGGCGCTGCTGAAGGGATAGCCCGACGCCAAAATTTGGTTTTTACGAAACTCTCTGTGTTCCAACATAGGAAACTGCGACGCTATTCAAGCATCGTACTGAACCAGGGCATTATCAATAATCTTGAAATCTACAGTTTAGTCCGAGCCTCCGCGAGTGTTTTCGCCAGCGACTCATCCGAAAAGATCGCCTCACAAGTCTCGAGGTCAACAACGTTGAAGATATTGCACGAAGAAAAGAAAACAGAGTCCCTTGCTAAATTACTTGGCATTGAAGGTACCAATTTCCCTGAAGACGCAATCGAAGAATTGCTACCAGGTAGGATGCTGGGTGAGGCAGTTCGTAATTGGGGAACAAAGAGGACTAGTGCAGCCAACGAGCAGCCGAAGGAAAAATCATTGATTGATGTCTCGATAGGGCCGATGACACATAAAGACATTGATTTTGAAAAGAATAAATCTTCATCTCCAGAGCTTGAAGGGAAAACTGCAGGGAACTCGAACGATATAGAGCAGCCGCTTGAGTCTTTCCGAACCGGTACATTCAAAGAATTTATTGAAATGGACGATTTCTTGTCTTGGAAATCGAGCTTAGACCGACTGGCTGGGGAGAAAAGTTTCTTCACGCTGGTAGATAAAACCAATTATTTTTCAAAAAATGAAAGTTGTCTATAATTTTTTAACAGTTAGCTGTTGAGGCTGCCAGAGGGCTACCTCCAGTGAATTTTCGAATTGTTTTCTCAAATAATCGTAATTCATACGCTATTACTTACGCAATATGCGTTCATTAAGGGTACTAACAGAATTAACTATTTTATTTGGCTGGAAAGGGCTAACCTTGAAAAATACGAGCATTTTCTGAGGAAATTATATTAAAGCATTTAGGACGATTATCTTGAAGCACAGGAACATATTCACACACAAACATCTATATGGACAACCTAAAAACTAGCTATATTATGCTTTTTTCTTAGTCGAGAATTTGCTTTTCAGTTTGCTCCTTTGAAATTTAGGTTTATCTTCCTTGCCAGACTTCAGCTTCGAAGCAAGTTTGTTTCCTCGTGGGGATAATTTCGATGCAAATTTCGATTTTGTTTCCGTTGTTCTATTGGTTTTCTTTCGAGGACCATACATTCTCTCACGTCTTCTTTTCTTTTTCTCGATTTCTTTCAGCTCCTCTGCCTCCTTTTGGGCTTTGTGCACTGCTAGTTTCTCTTCGAGGCGTTTGATATACATATTATGGACTCCAGGAGGGTTCTCAGGCTCGAGTTGAATCGGTTCTTTGAACTTGATTTCGGTTGCTTTCACGAGCTGGTTTTTGAGATCGGGATAGATCTCGACCTCTTTAAGGTCACCTGCATTCATCTTAATAAACCCAGAATTAAACCTTTCGAATTACAAATGATTGATTATATACCCCTTTGAGCCAGTATGGACCATATCTGTCTCGGAAAAGCCGGTTGACACGGAGATCCAATTTCTGCATGCACCTTCTAATTTCGCGATTTTTTCCTGTTTTAAGAGTAAGATACAACCATGTATTCCTTCCAGAGGACTTCAAGACTTCAACCTAATTACATTGTCCATTAAGATATTCTAACTGTGGTCATATTACGTCATAAGGACCATAAAATTGCCCTGCAATTTCCATTCCGGTTCTTAATTTTTCTATTTTCTTCTCATCGAGGTAACCATAGACTCTCACCTGGTATCTCTATTGGAAAAATTAAAATACGCCTTGCTATATAATACACGTTACTCGTGGGATATTAGAGGAAGGGTTCTCCATAATGTGAGCCAATTCGCCATTATTAGTTAAGAGAAGCAGTCCCTCGCTGTAATAATCAAGCCGTCCCTTGGAAATTTAATAAAGGAAGGGTTAAATAGGCTGCTTTACCACGCTAATCATATGCTCATCTTGCTTAAAGCCTTTCTCTCTGAGGTAGTCGAATACGCTTTTCCTTTTATCCGGGTCATCATGGGAACAGATAAGCCCGGCAGGCTTATAAAACATCCATAATTTCGTGTTTTCAACAGTGAAACGCTTTAGTTCCTGACCTTTGGCGATCGTGATTTTATCAAGTTCAGTCACAAGCGTGTTTTGCGTTATTTGCTCTCCATTTACATAAACTAAGCCTCTTGCTATCATTTCCTCGCTTTTTCTGCGCGAAGCAACCCCCATCCGACTCAGCACCTTCGTTAACCGAACCCCAGGTTTCTCAATCTCTCCCGAGGCAACAGACGCCAGGTCTTTCTGCTCTGATTGATTACTTCCAGCAACCATATCTTTAGCATTGTTGCCTATTAAATTCGATTGCTTTTTCTTTGTTAAAGAGGTCTCAACATCGATAGGATCATCTTCTTCAGGTGTTTTAGCAGAGTCAGGCTCTGGGTCCCCTTTAACCTTGACGATTTTGAACTCTTTTTTTCGGTCGCTATAAGAAACAAATGCTTCACCGAATTTGAGCACTGTTTTTTTCTCCGGAGGCGCTGTGGTATTGCTACTTTCGCTTTGGCTGAATTCAGCGATTCTTACTGGGGTCTCAAACATTTTGAAAATGCTCGGCCTGGCCAAGAGCAGTCCTCGGCCAAAAGTGCCCTTTGCGATATTTAACATGAATCCAAAATATTATTTTATTTTGAAGTGATGAAATAGCAAATATTTCTGCTTAGCGCTGGCAAACTTTGCCTTCTCTGCAGCTATATCTTACGGATAACAAACAGACATCAATTTATTTTCTAAATCATAGGACTTTTCATAGCAGAGAGCCCTTGAATTTATTAGATTACATGGGACTGATGACTTATCATGGATGGGTACAAAAGAAATAAGACTTTTGTAGATAAACAAAAAAACGACACCTAAAATATTAGTGATGAAGGTTTGTAAAATACGTATTCCATTATAAAAGGGTGAAAGTTATTTGAGCAGTTTAATCATCATTTCCTTGAATTCGACGTAAGAAATCTGATAAAATACCATTATGATTAAGATCATTAATATATGTTTTCTGTACTTTTCCATCAGAGTTGGAGTCGACTTCCTTTAGGACTTCCAGCCAAACGTTTTCGTGGACATCTTTCTGACCAAATGCCTCTTTCAGCTCATCAATTGTAAGAAAACCGTTCCCATCCTAATCAAATGCCGCAAATTAGACTCTCACTCATTGGATCTTCCAATTACCTTATCAAAGAGTTTAAAAGCAGTTTCGAGTCTTTCCTTTGAAAGAAGATTTTGTCGATTTATCGCAGCAATTACAAATTCTACATTATTTGTTTTCCCTTCAGTATAAAATAGCAAAATATACCTGAATAATCAATCGCCCCGCTCTGATTATAGTCAATAGCTTGCATAATCGCCTCTGCGTCCTGCTCCGCAGTTTCTGAGTTCAAAATCTTTTTATAGCCTATCACCAATCCACATTGAAACACATTTCTCGAAAATTCTAGAACTACCATTAATAAGCTCTTCTTTAGTCAGCTGCCCGTCTCCATTCGCATCGAGCGCCTGGAATGTCTTCAGAAGGTCCTTTTTCTCTTCCTTCGATGCGAAATAATTAACTAAAAATACCCATGTCGCTTCCTGCAATTTTCTTTCGGCCTACAGGACCATTAAAATCACGACTAGCCACCATCATGATATAATACTCGGAAAGTTTTTAGGTTTTTCAGGGCGTTTATCGCAATAGGCTTCTCGACCTCTTGCGTTCCCACCATTTTCTTCAGCCAAGGGTCATTCAACGCTTGCTCCGCGCTATAGCGCTTCGAAGGGTCATACTCTAGCAGTTTTCTAATGAATTTCTTTGCTTCTTCCGACACCGGAGTCCATTCCTCTGAGTCGAAATGATATTGGCCCGCTGATACTTTATCCATAATGGCTTTATCATCCTTGCCATTAAATGGAGGATAACCGCACAATAATATGTAAAGTATCACGCCACATGACCATATATCACATTTTTCATTGTATTTCCTACGTAAGACTTCAGGAGCGATATAATATGGCTATTAGACGCGATTAGATTTCTCTCTGTACGAAAGTCAAATCGATTACCGTTCCGAATTTCTGGTTCATTCTTTCGTTAGGGTCAAATTGTCTGGACGTGCCGAAATCTACAACCTTTAAAATCGCGTCTTCCTTTTTCGATTCGTAGAGGATATTCTCAGGTTTAAGGTCCCTGGAATATAGATATTAGAAGCGTCGAGAGAGAGAGATTCGGTTACCTATGCACGATTTTATTCTGATGGCAATAGAAAACTGCTGAAAGAATCTGTTTTATCGTAATTGCAGCCTGCTTTTCACTGAAATACTTCAATTGAATGATTTTATCGAAGAGTTCTCCGCCAGTGTACAGTTCGCTGACGATGTACAATTGCTTCTCATCCTGATAAAACTCAAAGATTTTGATGATGTTTGGATGGTCCTGGTCGTCAGGAGTTAGCGATGGCTGATTTAATGCAATTTACTAGGTTTTTCAGTATGTTGACTTCGTTGATTAACCTTTCTTGCTCTTCTTTGCTGGTTGAGTCCTTGTAAATGATTTTCACAGCACGGATGAGGTTCGTCTTTCGATGGACTGCCCTTCGCACTTCACCGTACGCTCCTAATAATGAAGATATAAACCAAATCTGATGACAATCAAATTACCTTTCCCTATTGCAGGATATTGAAGGCTATATTCTGCGCTAATTCTCCCTGTTTTCTCTCCAATGAGGTCCGTCTGAGAGATTTTGAAATCCTTTATTGCGTTGACTGTGGCCATGAAATGAATGAAAGAGGATTTCAGTGAGAATAAGAAAGATGACTTTACTTGATGATGCTTCCTTTGATCGCAGAGACGGGGCAGCGGTATCGCCGCCGGCTCGTAGAAGATTTTCGTCGTGGAATTTTGGGATGATAGGGCTGATTTTGGAGCTTTTTTGTACAGCACAACCCATTATGATTCTTTGTGAATTTAGTAATACGTCAAGTTATTGTTTATGAATAAAACTATTTCATTTGTTCTCTTAGCAGTTTTAATTTGTCAATATTTTGCATAAAATGTTTTAGTGTAGTCTATATTAAGTCAGGCTTTATTAATACGATAATTAATGATCTTAAGTTTCAGAATCTAATTAAAATGCGTTATAAGTGTCGGAAAATTTGTTAAATTGGTAGGAAGCTTCTTCATAGTTGAGACTAAGAGCATGCAAGTATGAGGGTTTAGTGGATTTGAACGAAGACGAGCAATAAGGCACGGGTGTTATTTGAAACAGACTGCTGAAGACGATTCTAATTTTTCTCGAGACTGTGCCCGAGATTAGAGCTACAAAATTGAGGTTTATTGGGTTTAGTCTACCTTGATCTCGTAGTAGTTACGTTCTCTAGGAGAGATCCCATGCCAACTGCGCTATTAAAAAGCGAATAAGCGTTTTGAAGTAGAATAAGGATAGTGAAAAAGTGATATTGGTTTAAGCCATTAAAGTAATATTGGTTTAAGCCATTAAAGCAATTTAGGCAGTCAAACTAATGCGATATGAAGAATGTATCACTCATTCGTTGAAGAGCTCCTTGGGGGTATGAACTGCAAATCTCGCATTGTCACCTCATCATTAGAGATTGGCTATTTACCAAAAGGGCATATAGGATCATCGAAGATTGTTATAAGCTCTTCAGTTAATTTCACATCTCGTAGGGTGTGAAAGACGATATTTACTCAGCCAAATAAATGCGTTATTCAGTAGGAATTATTGCAAATATCAATTACTATCTCTAAGTAAATAGGTTTTCAATCTGTGAAAGGAGACACTTCAAATACTGTTTGTTAGCACTTCGAAACGACCTTTCAGCTCTTATCTTGTAAATGCGATTTTAATTACAACACAATAGTATACAAATATAGAATTGATACTCATATTTCCTTTCTCAGG
>ENA-UOUE01001625-UOUE01001625.1-compost-metagenome-genome-assembly--contig:-NODE-1625-length-13424-cov-17.329887_pt1 | contig 13424 bp, 13 predicted proteins | sample MGYA00238146_ERZ747223 | MGnify/ENA primary metagenome ERZ747223 (study PRJEB28781, sample SAMN06268865) | compost metagenome | isolation source: single cell | place: USA: California, Emeryville, Joint... | reverse complement strand
AACCGCTCTTAAAGATCTTGGATGCCTGGCTTGAAGAGCATCGCTTCTGGGCTGAGATTGTAGCAATCATCATTGAGCTGATAGAATGGATCTTTAATCTCATGTGTCTGAGCAGAATCAATGGTGATTTTTCCGCAATCCAAATTTTCAAAATAGTCCTGATCTGAATCAAACCTCCTAATCGAAAAATTCTAACATTATTCATCAAGACCTGCCCTCATAAGTCATTTATACTTCAAAATGGTTTTTAATAGCTGAGCTTTTTCGAGTTACTGCTTCAGATCGACCGAAAAACTCCATCGTATTCCCCTTCAGCTGGAATCCATTTATCAGCGGGTTGCAGTGCTCGGCACCAATGGAATACTCTTGTTTCCGGCTAAATTCGATGCCTGGAAACAACAGCCGTAAGTCTCTTTGAGAACCTCCCTCTGAATTAGAGCTGTCATTATGAAGCGATTCAATGGCATTTTCGACCACTCCGGAACCGTAGTTCGCCGCAATAGCAGTAATAATGCTTTTGAGGTACTCTTCGTTCGTGCTAATAAGCAATTAAAACGCATTTTTCGAAATATCCTTACGCATGCTTCTTTGATTGAGACAAAAGGCTTTCATTTTTTCGACTAAGCTCCGTGATCTTATCTTCCAACTCCTTAAAGCGCATATTCGTATCTTCATGGATCTTCTTAATCGCTGAGTTCTATTCCATTGAATTAAGTCAAGGCTGATTCATGCGGGATGATTACCTCGGCCACCACAGACAGCATTTCAAACTGGAGATCTTGTTTCTCATGGCCTTCCTTTTTGGACACCTCACTTTCTGGCACTGATTCAGTATGGGCCAAATGGTTATTTTCCGATCCTTTTCTAGTTATTCGCACCAACTGGTTTCTACTCATCCATTCATTATGCTAGCCGTTGATAGGATCATTTGTACTTTTTTCCACGACTGAATAAATCGTGACCATAGACGTGATCATATTGCTGACTCTTCTTCTTTTTGAAGTTGTACATGTTTAACTGGTTGATTCACGTTACTTAAGGTCATTGAGAATGATTTTTACTTGCCGGATAAACGAGGCAAGATTGCTGTGTTTAAAGAACGCCGGGAGCACTTTCTCAGCGAATTCAGGAGCTTTCTTAATCACCATGAGGTTGCCTTCGGTGTCCCAGCTAACATATTCATTGTAGGTATCATCCTAGTCATTGTTATGAAATTCGAGGATATTTAGGACAGTACCTCGAGCATTTCATAAGTCTTAAGCAAGAATTTAGGAATGATGTTATCTTTCTTCTTGCCGGACTGTCCTTGCGGCTTCCTTTTGTCTTTAGTAGCTTTCTTTTGCATTGGTGCGCGAGAATTTGGATATATTGAATTATAAAAATCCTTTGAATTTATGGGACTGACATGTAGGAGTTAAAAGTTTGCTTAATACCAAATTGGATTGCATATGTGATTTTTAAGGTGGTTATAACAGAGATTTGGATACTGAATATTCAAAATCGTTCTTGATACGCGATTAATTGATTCCTGGAACATTTTTGGATTTAGAATAAGTTGGTTCCGTCGTATTCTTTCGAAGATTCCTTAATTTGAGAATCTAATTTTTAATCAAGGGATCATTGAGATGATCCCAGTCAGTATGAGTAAAGTGATCGAAATCCATTTAACTAGATTGAAAGTGCCCGCCGATCATAGGAGGCCTAATTCTTCCATTGAGTTTGCGAATGGAGCCAGTAGTATGGATCACCGTGATATTTGGAGGGTAGAAGCAAGAGAAATACCTTAGTGATTGTCTTCCTAGAGAAGTTAACATGGTATAGAATTGTGAAGTTGATAGAAGAAGATATTCTATAGTCTACTTGCTGAGATAAGTTAGAAAACAATGATTCATACATTCTCCACAGGCTTATTTCATTGTAAAATTAAGAGACATACGAGTTTTAAGTTCTAATGTGAGAATGAACACTTTCTACATGTCATTGATACGAAAGCAAAATTCGAGAGGCTTGAGATGCTCTCGTTGTTGTTGAAGAGAGCTGCTGCTGAGCTCCATGGGGCTTGATACCAATAAGTTCAAAAAAAAAAAATCAGAGAAATTAAAAGGATTTAGAATTTATGCGAGCCTTTTACTGTTTATTTTTGGAATTTGAAAATCTTTCGATTTAGAACATAGTCGTTCTTAGAAGCAAAAGGAATATTATCTATTTGTTCAAATAAAACTGCTGATCAACTAACTCATTCCTCAAGGGAGTATCTGAACATATTCTACCATGAACCTATGTTGTGAACAAATGTAATGTAAGAGCCAAAAGGGCAACAACTCTCTTCTTTTTTCAATTAAGTTTCTCTCCAAGGCGAGAATGTGAACACATGCTCTTGCCCACGAATCTATTTCAATGGAGCCTTGATTGTGTCCTATTTTCTAATAATTTCAGCAGAAACAACAGTCCAAAGAAGATCCACACCAGATAGAAATGAAGATGGGACTACCCGATTGAATGCCTAATTTCATCATTATTTACCACGGAGTTTTAGTATTTCCTTCAAAATTTATACTTTCTGAAAATTTCTATGTTATTTCTCCTCACCCAAGGTTGACTTAGAATTTGAGGTATTTTGATGGAGCGGGACTATTTAAGAGTATTGCTCGAAGCGCTTATTTCAGAAATTGTTGCCACTTCATATATCATGCAACCATTAATTTAATCAAGAGTAATAGGAAATACCGAGCCTTTAGGTTATGATTCGTTGATCGAGAAAGCGCTTGATCTCGAAATGATGGTAAAGGATGAATCTAGCTATGTACCCCTTAGAAACAACAAAAAATAAATACTTACTCAAACATTTCGAGCGAAAACTAAGGAGGTGATCAAAAAAAGATTTTCAATAATTATCGGTTGAAATGCAGTTTTGGAGTCTATTCCAATAAGGCATTCTTTTCTAACCGAACTACCCCAAACTCAACAAGTGGGTAGCTCTCGAATGACCCTACTAGAAAATTTAGTATCAATCTCTTATGGTTAGCCGTAGAAAAGAGGCAATTTTGCCATTGTGATTTTATATTTTGACCAATCAGATGAGCAAATTAATTCTACCTGAGAAGATCAACAGCCAATTAATTCTATCTGAGAAAAAACATCAGAATTCCTCAGATTCCAGTTAAAATAATCTCAAATCTCATTGGCAAATCACACTTCAATACACATCAACAGAGACCTAAACACAACCTAATAATCAAATTTAGCTTATCCATGGTCGAAACTCAGAAAACCCGAATTGCAATTCTCGATAGCGACAAATGCAAGCCAAATAAATGCAACCAGGAATGCGCAAAGAACTGCCCAGTCAATCTTACAGGCAAACTTTGCATTGACGTGGGTCGCACATCGAAAAGCGCCGTGATTTCAGAGACTTTATGCATTGGCTGCAACATCTGCGTCAGAAAATGCCCATTTGAAGCCATCAAAATCGTCAACTTACCTACAGAACTCACCAACGACGTTAGTCACCGTTTTGGCCCGAATTCTTTCAAGCTGCATCGCCTCCCAGTGCCAAAGCCCGGTCAAGTCCTTGGATTGGTTGGTACCAATGGTATCGGGAAGACAACCGCCTTGAGAATTCTCGCTGGAAAATTCCTACCTAATCTTGGAAACTATACCAACCCGCCGACCTTATCTGAACTCGTTAAAAACTACAGAGGATCTGCGCTACCAGACTAATTTAAGAAACTAACTAAGAAGGACAACAAAGCGGTACTTAAGCCGCAGTATCTTGACCCGAATACTGAGCCATTGAAAGGAAAAGTAAGGGAAGTCATTGCGAAATGCGACGAAAAGGGCACCAGCGAAAGCTTTTTGGATATCCTCGAGCTTCGCCATCTTCTTGATAGAGAGACTACAGATCTGTCTGGAGGCGAATTGCAAAGACTCGCAATTCTTATTACCTCGACGCAGAATGCCACGATGTACATGTTTGACGAGCCAAGCAGCTATTTGGACGTAAAGCAGAGGCTGACAGCAGCAAATTTCATCAGGAATCTCTTAACGGATGAGAACTATGTCATTGTTATTGAGCACGATTTGACCATCTTAGACTACATGTCAGACCTGATCTGCTGTCTTTATGGTGTCCCTTCGGTTTATGGAGTTGTCTCTAAATCCTCTAACGTGAGAGAAGGGATTAACCATTTCCTCGACGGATTTTTGCCGAGTGAAAACATGCGATTCAGAGACGAGCCGCTCGCATTCAAGGTAAATTTCTGATAAATGTTCAAATATTTATGAATTTTTTTCGTGAAATAGATAAGCGATAATGTTGATGACATTGAGCTGGATCAGACTGCAGTATATAAATACCCAGATATGGTAAAGAAGGTTGGAGACTTCCAACTCACGATAAATGCTGGGAAATTTTCAAGCTCTCAGCTAATCGTGATGCTTGGAGAAAACGGCACGGGGAAGACTACGTTGATAAAGATGCTGGCTGGTGAGGAAAAGCACCCAGAGGTAATTTCTAATATTTTGATGTCTGTGAACTTATCCTTTCGCATTCAGATTCCAGAAATGGCTGTATCGTATAAGCCACAACACATCAGACCTAAATTCCAAGGTACTGTGAAGAAATTACTTGAAACGAAGTTAGGAGACAGATATCTGTATGAGAGCTTCCAGAAAGAGGTTTATCGTCCGCTGCAAATCGACGCGATCATTGATAACGAAGTCCAGCAGCTATCAGGTAATTATCCAAAAATTTTGAGGCAGCAAGCAATTTTTTATAACTACAGGAGGAGAACTACAAAGAGTCGCGTTGGTTTTAACGCTTGGAAAGCCAGCTAATGTGTATCTCATTGATGAGCCGTCTGCTTATCTCGATTGTGAGCAGAGAATCATTGCTGCGAAAGTTATCAAGAGATTTGTGCTGAACGCGAAAAAGACTGCTTTTGTCGTTGAGCATGACTTCATCATGGCGACCTATCTCGCTGATGCGTAAAAGTTCCAATAGATTTCATGCATTCTAACTGTTTTTATAACAGAGTTATCGTCTTTGAAGGAGAACCTGGCAGGAAGTGCATAGCCAACTCACCTCAGCCGCTGGTTGACGGAATGAACAAGTTCCTTTCTCTGATGGAAATCACTTTTAGAAGGGACCCAACGAATTTCCGTCCAAGGATCAACAAATTGGACTCGAAGAAAGACAAAGAACAGAAGCTCAGTGGAAACTACTTTTGCTTGGAAGATTATTAAGAAGGCTTTCCCGAAAAGGTTGCTGTTCTCTTACAACTCACTGATGAGATGGAAGAAGGATCGCCTGGAGGTGAGTTTGTAATATCGCAATTAGGTCATGCAGCTGCGACTGGGCTGGGACCTTAAATGATTATGGTCGCTCAGAAACTTAGAGAGCAACGATGAGCGGAGAACGAATAGAGTCCAAAACAGAAAATAAAGATGAGAAATTAGAGACTTGAAACAAAAAAAAAAGAAAATGAAAAGGAAAAGGGAAAATATGAGTTCTTTCAGCTCTGTATGATTTCAGTAAAGATTAGTTAAGAGTATCTATCTATGTTCATCAATGATTGCTTGTTGTATTCCTCTCAAACAAACCAAATTCCAATTAAAGCAAGAAAAATTCCATGAAACTGAAATTTTTTCTAAATTAACTTTTAATGGGTCCTCTACCAATTCTATAACACTAATTCAATAAGGAGTAATAGTTTGTGAGAAATTATATTTATTCTCTCTCATTACCCACAAAAATAGATCCTTTGACAACTGAAATAAACCTCATATTAATTCCAGAGTGAAATCTACATTGAATAATAATAGAAGGAAATTGCGTTCGGTCATTTGACCGTATGCATACAAGATATTCAATGAATTTGCATTGTACGCTGAATAAAACCATAAACATTTTTCATTTCCTGATTCATTTTCAATCGATATTCACCGCGCGAAGTCTCTCGCCTAACACTAAGAATTTCCCATCTCTATCCAAATGTTCCGCTCTAATCACATTACGCATCTGAAGGTCATATTGGTATACCGTTTCAAAACTATACAGCGTGCACAGTTTTAGCTTTCCAGTCGTAAACCACACAAGCAAAGATTCCATCTTATTACCCACTTCAATTTGATTAATACAGCGTTCTTTTATCATTGTACTCTTTTTTACTTCCAGAGTATTAGCATCCAACAGCAGCATCCTAGAATGCTCGAAAAGCCTGTAAAGCCCAACGATTATCTCATATCTCTCAGGAATATAGCAAAACGCTGAGACGCTCTCGTCCTCAAAACTGGTCCTTCCGAGCAATTTCCTCGAAATAAAATCAAACATTTTAATCGTTCCTTCAGGGCAGTTGATCGAAGCAAACGCATTCTTATTTTGCAAGAAGACATGAAAAGGATAAGTTCCTCGCTGGTCATCAAGATTCGTAATTTTGAACAAGATTTTTCGCGTTTTTACGTCGAAACAGACAGTCTGAAAATCTGCGGTATGGCACAAAAACAAACTATTATTGGTTGGAGTGAAGGAGATAACCTCAGACCCAACCACTGTGTAACCCCTTGGAACTATCCTGAATCGCTTAAAATCAATGGAATAGTATACAATGGTATTCTGATCCTGATGCAGTAGTATTTTCAGTTTCGGAAGATAGTGCATGTCGCAGTATGTCAACCGCCTATCATAATTGAACGAGTAAAGTTCCTGTTTATTGGAAATGTCATAGAGTGTAAACTGACTTCGAGCGCCGGCTTTTGTTTTCTTGAGTCTCCTTAAAACTGCAAGAGTGAGGCCGAGAGGTAAGTCTTGCTCTTGATGATTGAGAATAAGTATTTCTTTGACTTCGTGCTGCGGGAAAGGGAAATCGGTTTCGATATTTACGTCGGATATTTTGGAAGCTTTAGCTAGACAGTCGTGTTCAAATTGCTCTTGAGCATCTAAATCGGTATGTGAAGCGGGTTCTGACTCCTTTTTGACTTTCTTGCGAGTGTTTTTTGTAGGATTCTCCTTTTTGGGTTTGCTGGTTTTTGACATTTTGCCGCTAATAATTTTATCTTCGAAGCATCGGGCTTAACTACTAATTAGATAAATCCAAATAGAATTGTGTTGTTTTCTAACTGAGAAGAGGAACCTTTCAGTTGGTAAGAGTATTGGAAAAATCAAGAAATAATTTAGCTTCGTCGGATGCAGCCTGTAAAAGCTGAGAACGGCACAGTTCTTTGAATAACTGTAACATTTTGCTGTGGAAAGCAAGAATTACCAATGTTTGTTTCTTACAGTGTCTGAAGTGCCCTTTTATTTACATGATTAGAAATTATAGAAAAACAGGATTATATCATATCAGCACGGAAAGTGCTTTCTTAATTTTGCTTGATACATCTAAATATGAATCATATCCCTGAGCAAAATATTTGTCATTTTCTGATTTCGCAATGCCATTTCAAAATTTTTCAGGCTTTTGTTTTGAATTATTAATCGGTTTCATTCAAAATTTTAGGCTTTGCAATGTGTACATTGGAGGTTTTACATAGTAGTTCCATGAATGACGTAGAATTAGCAATATACATTTAAATGAATTATACTTTGAAGAAACAATGTACAAGTTAATTTTCAGAATCGCGTGTGTTCAATCCAGATTAAATAGGTAAAGCTTTTCACCTAGCGTTAAGAATTTACCATTTTCATCGAACTTTTCCACTTGATTCAAATTGTGCAAATTGAGTTTATACTGATAGATTGTCTCAAAACTATCTAGCGTGCAAGTCCTTAGCCACGCAGCCGTAAACCATGCGGTAAAAGTTTCCATTGCTTCGTCAACAATGATTTCCATGACGCAGCAATCATTTATCGTCATGCTATTTTTTATTGCAAGAGTCTCCATGTCTAATGAGTGAATCTGCGAATGCTCAAAAAGTTTGTATAATCCAACCATCAATTGATCTTTTTCAGGAATATAACTAATTGCCGTGATCCTCTCCTCTTCAAAATTCGTCCTTACCAGCAGATTTCTCGAATAGAAGTCAAAAATTTTGATCGCCCCTTCAGGGCAATTAATCATAGCAAATGCATTTCTATTCGACAAAAAAACATGGAAAGGATAATTGCCATTGGGATCTTGAGGATTCGTAATTTTGAACACGCTCTTTTGCGTTTTATAATTGAAACAAATTGTTTGGATATCTTCCGTATGACACAGAAACATATTGTCTTTCGCTGGACTGATAGAGATAATCTCGGCTCCAATCATTGTAAACCCTCTAGGAATTATTTTGAATCTCTTGAAATCGATGAAATAATAAAAAATCTTTGTCTGGTCCTGATGTAGCAATAGTCTAAGCTTTGGTATGAAATGCAGATCACAATAAGTCAGCCGTCTATCGTGGGTAAGTGCAAATAGCTCTTGTTTATTCGTAAGATCGCAAAGAATGAGTTGACCCCGACCTCTTCGACTCACTTTCTTGAATTTTCTGATGACTGCAAGGGTAATGCCATGAGGTAGGTCTTGTTCTTGGTGTTTGAGTATGAGAACTTCCTTCACTTCGTGTTGCTGGAACGGAAAGTCTTCTTCGGCTTGTAATACAATTGTTTTTGAAGTTTTTGTTGGAGCAACCCTCTTCAACTGTCCTTGAGTATCATCCTCTATAGTCATTGCATTAGACTCGGAGGTATCTGATTCCTCAATCATTAACTTAAGGCTTTGGAAGGATCTGATATAAGAAATTAGACGAATTAATTCGACTCGATCATATTTAATATTCTTTATTTCTTTCAGATTTAACTCTCAACAGTAAAGTGCCTTGTACAAATTCCTTAAGAGAGAAGGTAATTCACCTCAAGGCACTCAGCAAAAAAAAACTGCGACCTCGATGAAGGCTCTTCAGTTAATGTATATTCTCAACAGATTATAAATATGTTGAATTTGTCTATGAAAAATAAATTAATATTCATGAACTATTTCAATGTATGTTGAAGGCAGTAGCGAAATTTTGGAATCTCGCATAGCTACTCTTTCCCCTTTGAAGAATGCAAGGAGATGGCAGTCTAGTCACAAGCGAACGATATCGTGTGAAAAAAGAAGAGATATCAGTCCGGAATCAGCCCGCAATGTAAAGCCGTTGCGACTTCGGCCAATAGTGAAGGATTTGAGCTACTATGGGCTCAGAAAAACGAAAGAAGAGGCAAAATCGGATCAAGATATACCGATAACGCTTCCTTCGTTAAAAATCTCGAAGAAAATGATGTGGCAGCATTATCCAAACCGTCTTCTGTCGGATGCTCAAAATCAGACTCTAGGAGAACCAGCAATAACTGAGGAAATCACTTCAAGTTATGAACGGAAGCTCAATATTAGTCATAGACTGGCAGGAATATCTCCTCTAAGAGGGTTGCGAATGAATAGACATGAAGCAAGTGAGAGATTGCAGACAGATCCTTATTTTCTGCATAGCAATTCAATTGCTGACAAACAGCGGACACCTCGTGTTGTAAATCTTAAATTCAGTCCTGATACGAGTTATATCTCGGACGGTCGGCTGTCCACGGAGCCTGAATATGTGGTTACAACACCAAAATTACAGAAAAATGTGTTTCATTGCAAAAATTGTTTGAAAGAAGGAGCCGATACAATCACTCTGTTCATTTGTTCGCATCGCTTTTGTGAATCGTGTCTCAAACAAAACATCAAGGCTAGAATCATGTCTAAAACGCTACCTCTAGAATGTCCAAGATTAGGCTGTCGCAAAGAGCTGCATATGAAAGATCTTGAGAGACTTGTGGAAGGCTATGATATGAAAATCTTTAAAAAATTGTGCGTTGAAAAGAGAATTTTTCCCAATGGTGGAAGATTTTTTTATTGTCCTACCTTAAGCTGCAAGCAAGTATTCGACAGCATCGAATCAGAAGATTCTATTGAAAGGCGCTGTCCAAAGTGTTATATAAACGTGTGCATCACTTGTAAATCGAAGGCACATCCAGGGTTGAGCTGTTATCGGCATAGGCAAGCAGTGGAAAGAGCATTCCTCTCAGGAAATGGGTTAAATTTGTATTAGGAACTATTCAGACTCTGACTTTAATTGCTGAGAGCTCAACAAATTATTCAAAAATTTACTTCTTTCGTTTGAAGGCAGAAAATCATCATTCATGTATGAAATAAAGGGTATCAATATCATCTTTGTATGTCGTCTTTTGTTACTATAAAGTGTATACAATTTAAATTTGAATCTTAAGCATTGAATGGTCAACCAAGCAAAGTGTTATTGTGAAAAGTGCTTTAGTGCTCTTGCAAATATATATACGGATGCTTGTCCGAATATTATTAGATGTCCTCGTGGCCTAATGGTAAGGCGTGAGCCTCCTAAGCTCAAGACTGCGGGTTCGAGTCCCGCCGGGGATGCTTTTTTTTTGTTTTTGCTTTGGATATAATTTTATACTTCTTATCTACTTTACAAGCTTCTACATCAACAATTATGCATCTCTCACATAAATTAGCTTTTCATCTCCTAGCCATGAATAAATGCCTCCACGACATAATATCAACAGTGTGACCTTAAATTACAATAAAAATTTCAAGGTTTTGATAAAAATCCTAGTCTAAAAATTCCAAATTCTAACACTCACTACGAAGCCAGAGATTTGTCTGGTACCAGTAGTATCGGCTGCATGATGACAATACACTTTATTGAAGAATTGTGCCAATTGATAATCTTTAAATTTATCGGCAAAAACTTCTTCTTCCCTCCGAATTTATCGTCACTTACGTTGTACTCATTCCATTCAGTCTCAAGCCGTATATTTTGGTATTCTATATTCTTGTTGCTTTTTATTGCACTAACGCAATTTAATTTGCATAAAGACTCGCAGCAATAATAGTCTTTACCTCAGAATGTTTGAAAGAATAACGATATTGGCGTTTCCGAAGACATCAGTGATATCCCTGCCAATAATCGAATCTAGCTGTCTTCTCAATATGACCTCGAGAGGTTTATTTGCATAAACAACTGCACATTTCGCATTCAACGCAATTAGAATCTCACTCATTTGATTCATTGAAAAATCCAAGATTTCAAGCAGCTCTGCCACTTTCTAAAATTGTTTCATTAAGCGTTTCGTTAAATTAAGACCATTGATACTGTATTTTTTCGCGCTTGTAAAAATTTCCGACTGAACAGCTGTGCTAACAGTTCTCCTCTTGCGTTGAAAGGGTTATCTCTCCGGCTTCCAAACTAATTCGGGAGGAAAATCATCAGAGCTCATTGCGATTAGGATGCAAATTTGTTACATGCAAAATTCCAAAAGGCAGATCATTCATCGAATTGTAGAGAGGATAAGCAATTGAAGCTCTCATACCTAATCTAGTGTCAAGGAAGTCCAATCCTCCTGTATTCCATTCTTTGAACACTGGTTTATTTGAATTAAAGCTCTATATTATCCAAATGAGAAATGACTGTTTTCGGCTATAAATTTACCTCGGTTAGCATGTTTTTGCTTGCCTTTATATCAAATTTCAACTGGTCAGCCAGATCTTTCTCAAGAGCCTCTTCCATTCCATATTGTCCTTCTAATTTTATCGTCGTTGAGTCCGTATCTTTCAAGTAAATAAAGCCCCTATGAATTTTCAGCACAATTTCCCCTTTGCGAGATATATATTACAAATCACAATCCATTAATTTTGTCAGAATCTTGAGATCCTCTACATATTCCGTTTTGACCGAGCGCACTTCTTCTTTCATCGCATTGACGTTAAAATTCAAGCTCATTTCATAGAGGATGAGTCCTGCAGATATCTGCTCGCAGACGGATCGAACCAAACCGATGTTGTCTTCAAAGGGTGCGTGATAATTCGACAGCTCTAGCACACCGATTATATGCACTCCATATTTCAGCGGGAAACAAGCCACGTTCCTCGGCACATCTTGATCTTGATTCGAAATGATAAAGGCAATTAGATTTCAACGCAGAGTAAGAGAGATGATTTACAATATGTACGATAGACCCTCTTATCAATAGAATCATCTTGATGTGTGTTGTCGTTGATATAGATATCACCTTTGGTGAATGTAAGCCCAACAATACCATTTCCAGGCTTATAAATGATCTGATCACGAAGCTGAAAATTAGCCACCTTAGAATAAAGCTCGTCAGTAGCCTTGTCATATAAAAAGACTACAATCCTATGAATAAATTAGTCCGTTGAATGGACAGATAGCTAGTGAGCGCCATACTTTTCCACTTGGAATACCAGTGTAAGCATTTGGACCAATACTGCGAGATTTTTATTTATATCGTTGCTAAAAGCAACATTTCGAATGAGGATATAGGTCATTAGTGTCTCTAATGTGTTCGTGTGGATCCTCTTGTAAAAAATTTCCTTTTTAAATAGTATATTTTTTGCCAAATTTTCTGAAGAACTGATTTACTTGAGAAACAGGTCCTGAAAGCGACTCTGCGATCATTTGGAACTCTTTCGATTTTAGTTTAGCCAGCTAATGATGGGTCAGTTAAACGCGAGTTGAGAACAGATACTGACTATCAGATCATTTAACATATCTCCTCCAGTAACGCTTTCCATATTTGATTTGTAGTCAAATTGCTTCGTGAACTGTTTCAGGTTGTGCACACTCTTTTTCAATTGCAATTTTTCTCGATTCCTCGGGCTTCGTGGCTCCAAACTCGCTGAAATCAGGCTATAGACATCATGAAAAGAAAAGAAGGAATACTATCTAATATTCTCCGATTGGATGACTTATTTCGAATGCTCCTTTTGGACTTAGATCCTGATGCGTTACTAAGCTGGCCATACATATCATCACCACTGCTCTCTTCGTCCTTATTTGAATACGTAAAGCTTTTGTTAACGTTCTTTTTCTTTCTGCAAAAAGCGTGATGTTATGGCTTTAGTAAAATTTGTAGGGATACTTCCTAGCGACCAGTGGATCCAGGAAAGGAGCGTGTCTGTATGGATTGTCAATGGTGTGCGCTGAATGCTCATTGATAGTTTGATTAACACGCTCTTCTTGGTCTAACTCGAGTTGGTTAATGTCGTAGGGAATACTGGGTATGGAGAGATTGTTTGCTTTGAGGTAGTTGACAAGAATCTTAAGAGAAGCTTTCAATTTTTTATTTTCAAGGGCGACACTGAGGAATGTCCGACCTTCCGGCATGCTGGTGTCGCTAGTTGGGATTTTAGGGAGTTTGGGAGCTCTGTAAGCAATTTTCTGAGACCTGTAAGGAGGATTGCTATTGAGATTTGGTGCATACATTTCCGCAGAGACTTTTTCTCGATGATCAGCAGTTCCAAGTTCAATAACTTTTAAACTGTTATGAAACCTAAAACAAATAATATTGTGAAAATTACTTTTCAAAACATGGATGGAAATAGACTTTGAATTCCTTCTCTAAAAGTTCGAGATGACGCTAATTAGCCCTT
>ENA-UOUE01001624-UOUE01001624.1-compost-metagenome-genome-assembly--contig:-NODE-1624-length-13427-cov-13.109288_pt1 | contig 13427 bp, 6 predicted proteins | sample MGYA00238146_ERZ747223 | MGnify/ENA primary metagenome ERZ747223 (study PRJEB28781, sample SAMN06268865) | compost metagenome | isolation source: single cell | place: USA: California, Emeryville, Joint... | reverse complement strand
ATAGCCATCTTGAAGCTCACTGAGATACTTTGATGCTCGCTTGCAATGGTGTAGAGACTCTGAAGTCTATCGAGTGCGCCGAAAGAGCCGAAGAAGTTGTATCCACTGCATTGGAAGCTACTTTGGTAGCTGCTCTGGAAGGTAGAGATCATCCAGTTATCGCTGACAGTCATGCTTGAAGAAGAGCAGCTGAACACATTCAGATTGTTAAAGACGACGTGTTCGAGGTTGTCACCGTTTTTGTAGACTGGGTATTGAAGTATTTTGACCTCAAGGTCGCAAATACCCCAACTCTGTTCATTGACGTTGTCGCTACCAAGCGAGGAAGAAAATGAAAGAGTGAGGGAGGTGTTGGTATGGTTGATACCAATGGTGATGGTATCGATATAGTCAGAGTAGCAATCAGCACCGCAAAGCTCGGATCTTTGAGGGTCCTGGGCATGATATTTCTGGCTGTAGACTGGGACGCCATCAGCTTCTACAATAATTGATTCGTCTTGCCAGTTATCGAGAGAGGCCAGTTTGAAGGTAACTTTCACAGCGGCATGGGAGGCGAGATGATATGAGGCGGTAATTTTTCCTTCTTTAGCGAATCTACCGACGAATTGGTAGCCAGCGCATTGGTAAACGTCAAAAGCTGGGCGATAGGAGAATTCAGTTCCTGTTGATTCGTCATTTCCTGAGACAATACAAGGAAGGTCTTTGACGGAATCAGTTACGAGGACAGGAGGAATTGCAGCCACTGTTAGCATTTGAGGTGCCCCAAGCATCGCTGAGTCGTCAATTAGCACTTGCTGAGAAGTAGTCTGAGCGCAGAAAGCTACTGATAGGTTACTCAACATGAAGGCCATGCTGAGTAGTAGAAGTATTCCAGATTTGTTCAGATTTCTCATGTGTAACTTTGAAAAGTGATGTAAGATTAAGATAAATGGTTGTGTGTTTGAAACAGGTTATGAAACCTTGTTGTGTTTTGTAATTTATGAATTATTAACGAAAAGCCATGTATTTATACCTGGACCTGAAAGCTGTTATCGAATTACGAAAGAAACTTCTCTTTTCTTAGATACATCTTTCACATTTCTTATAGCTGTTTATGATTTCCAGAAATTTTCATTAGTCGTTTATCGAAATTTAATTCAGATAAATAAATCAAAAAATGAAAAATACCCGCGAATTCTTGTCCAAAGTGTAAATAACGAATAAAAATGTTCATACTAAATGGAATTTTCGGTGTCATTGTTTAAGAAATACATGAGCAGTATTTAACAACTTTCAAAAAGAACTCCATTTTCACGAATTCCTCTAGATATCATTGCATCATTAAAGCCATTATGAAAGAGTGTTGAATGGCATAAGATTATAGCTCAGATAAAATACATACTTTGTCTTCTCATATTAACTTGGATGATTTCCAGTGATATTGTTCTCTAATCTTGCATATTGAATAGCAGGCTTACAAAGATTTAAGGTAGGTCAACTATGCTAAAGAAAATTTTCAGGATTCTCCCGAGTTATTATCAAATGAAGTCGTTTTCTTCCTAGATTCTCTTCGGAAACTGCTTAAGATCCTCTCAATGCTGGCAAGACACACGAAAAATTTCATTTTGCTCATGATTCACTGAAATTTGCTTTTTATCCGTTAAAGGAAAGAACAAAAATCTTAACCAAAATCAATGCTATTATAGCAGATACCAAAAGATCTTTAAAGAACTCATGTGCTTGATCTGCTTTGCATGATTCTGAGTATAAATTTGACTTTTTCTTTGGCATTCTCATACAGGCTGCCTTTATGAAGAAAATAGACGTTTTGAATGTTTTTTCAAGAAATTATGGAATAATTTGTACTTCGCACTTGCTGCGATGCGTCTAAAAGTGACAAAAAAATTTAGCATCAGTGATATAAGCAATACTAACCTCTTTTAGTCAAAATAAAAACTTAAAGTTCGTAAGTTTTTGCACAAAGTAAAATGGTTCGTTGAAGTACAGACATAATTCCAGAAGTAATTTCTCTCAATATGGCACCTAACATAAAATTTCAATGCAACAAACAACTCTTTAGAACTTTAATGATATAGACCCTAACTCTAATAATAATGTTGGTTTCCTGAGTAGTAAATGGAACCTGGAAGCATATGCTTTAAGATAATGCTTTGATATGAAATGAAATCCATCCTCACTTTGAAACTGCTCTTGTTGTCGATTGCTCATTGATGGTTCAAATTAGTGTGACATATCTGAATAATTGATAACCTTGCAATAGCTTTTCCAAGTTTTCCAATAATATCAATATAGTTCAGCCATTTTCAATCGAAAAGACAAGATAACTGTTGTCTGGGCTGGAGTTTTGGGAGGAATCTCTTTTCATTCACGAAATATTCCGTATTTCCTCTCTATTTGGACCAATCACCTGCCAATGACACCAATTTCTTCACGCAAATTGACCATGTTGAGGAGCATCTTTCTCTTTCATTGGTGATTCCGAAATTATAGCATAGAAGTATCATTTTTGGTTTTCTGTCTCTTCCTTTTGTAAAATTTCGATATTCTTTATTCTGAATAACGGTTATTTCTTTTATTTATCATCAATAAATGGGAAGTTCGCATCACTTTAGAAACTTTGGAGGTTCAGTTCTCCCTCCGAGTTAAAGAGACATGAAATATTGAAAGTTAGCCTCAGAATTCACATTTTTCTTTGATTTGCTCTTATATTAATTTATGATTTCTCTCGTGCCGCGATAAGATATGGAGCTACTCTGCGCTAACAAACAAGAATCAGAAGAATCTCCATACTAGGGAAGTAAAATCTGGAAATGATGTTATGACTGAAAATTCGAAGTTTTATTCATTGTGAATTTTAGACGCAATTGGATTGTTTCCTTAAATTGTTCTTGTCGAAAGTGAACTTGGCGTGATTTCGCATCTGAATGCTACCTAAAGCATTAATGTATTTGAGAGAGGCTTATAAAATCTTCTGTATGACGAAAATCTTTACAATCATATGAATACTGAATTCCAAGATGAAAATAATCTATAATTAAAAAAAGATACTCGAAATATTGGGTTTGGAAATGGCCATCTTACGCAAGGCTTTCTGATAGTCTCTTTTTATTGAGGATGGATGCATCTCATTCATCTGGCGCACGTATTCTGTGATAGACTATCTTCAAAATCAACGAATCACGCTGCAATCCACGAATTTCTTCTTTTGAATTCTAAATTTGGGCTTGTTTGCCTACCAGAGACAGACTTTCCTTATCACAGCAGCCACTTTCAAAGGACAGCCTCATATAAGCAACCTCATAAACTTAAAAAAATACCAAATCAGCACTATTGTATGAAGATGAAAACCAATCCGAATTGGTTTTAGGAGAGTGCAAGAATCATAAAAGCTTGGGTGAAGTATCAAAAGGTTAGAATAAACTTTACTGTGAAAGGCAGAGGTTCTCACAGGCAATCAAAGTCATGGATGGAATAATGAAAGAAAATTGAGCTGGTTTCTTATTCAAATATCTTGTTGCTTGAACCTGTCAAGTGGCCAGCTGAAGCACAACTATAGTGGGACAAGGTCAAAAAATAGATGCTTTTTCTGTGTAATTCAGAGTTTTGAAGTAGAGTTTATCCAAACTTTCATTAAATTATTATATATTCCAATCAATCTGCTAATGATCACTTAGCAACCTTCAAATGTTAATTGAGCACTCCTAACAAAGTTAGCTAGCGAGACTGGACTGCTTTGTAAATTGTCCGTTTTAAAACACAAATCACTAAAATTTTTATGTGTTATTATTTTACGTTATTTCAAACTCGCAGGAATTCTCAGTGAAGTTGCTTGTTACGTCCTCAAGACAGGTCATGTTTTCATGACTAGTTGCTCGCTTCTCAACCGCTTTCTTTTCATGCTGATATTATTGGAGAAATTTTCAAATTTTCAATAAAACATGAAGTTTCTTAGAGTCGGTTCAAGAAGAAACAAAATTATATTTTGGATATATCACTTATCTTTTCAAGAAACACGAGGTATTAATACAGTTGTCTTCCAGTATATTTTTGCAAATTGGGATGAAATTCCCATTGTTGAGGCAAAGTGACGCCTTGTAGTCCGTATTAACACAGTGATAATTGGTTTTGTGTTTATCAGTGGTTTGCTTATTGCTCTCAACACTATGATTTTTTGTGAACTGCATATCATTCCATGAAGCATCTCTGCTAAATGAGAAACAACGATCCTTTCGACATCAGACGATGAAATGCTTGGTTAAATGAAGGTTGAATCCTGCTTTCTGAGCTGCCTCTTGTTTATAAGCTACTGTTTCCAATCTTAATAACTGCGATGGTTGATTTAGCATTGCGTAACAACAACGGTCGGTTATTGGTAGAAAGACGAAAAGCATGGCATATTCTCAGTTAACTTCGCTTACTGGCTCTTGAATAACAAAGTGAACGCTGCTTTCTTCTTCTGAATCAAATTCCTCGATTTTTGATGGGGCACCTAAGTCGAGAAAGGAGAAGCAAATTGCGAATAACATGGGTAAGATGGTCCATAAAGGTTTATCAACAAAATAATAAAGGAGCGGGCACTCATATCACTAAAAAAAGAACAGTTTTTCACTCGATTTGTCAAATCAAGATCAATTTGATTGATCTTCACATTGAAGATGAGAGCAATTAGCTATCCTTCCTCTCAAGAATATTTGGTCGGTTAAATCAATTTTATTGTTTTCACTCTACGTCCAATTGCTGCTAAGTGCAATCGCGTCTTTCCATCCAATTGCATTGTCAAATAATGCAAGACTCGAGAGCTGATTCAACTCGCTACTTCTTCCCAGAGCAATAGCGCCTTCATTGCCAGTCGTATTAGCTGCTAAATTCAACACTTTCAACTTTTCCAGCTCGTTTTACGGGCTATTGCCGCTGCTAATACGATTAAATCCTAAGAGAATCTCTTCTAGATTCACCCATACGATGTTTCGTCCAATAGCAATCCTACCTTCTGCACCAATGCTGCTCTCTCTCAAATTCAGTTACTTCAGATTACTCCAAACATTATTGCTACCTATGGCAACAGCTGCTTTATTTCCAATTTGATTGTCGTACAAATTAATTTTTCAACGTTTTCCAACAGATGCTCTTTCCAATCGCCATTCCGCCCTCACCACCAATTTTGTTATTCGACAAATCCAGATGTTTCAGATTCGTCCAAACCGCATTCGATCCTATCATTCCTAACCCTGTCCCGCCTTCCTCGCCTATTTTGTTTTCGGCAAACTTAATCTTTTTCAAGTTTTTCCAGATTTCGTTTGAGCTTATCAGAATAGCACTCTGATCTCCGATTTCGTTAACTCGGAGGTCAAGCTCTTCAAGGTTAGTCCAGGCGCTGCTTTGCACTAGCTTCCCCACGCCGACTTCAGGGATGGCTTTGTGTTAAGAATTAAAGTTTCAATTTTTTCCATGAGGGATTTCGACTCAGAATTTCACAGCTTTCGCTGTCTATACCATTCTCCGCTAAGTTAACGACCAATTTGAATAATTGCTTAGCGCTACAATGTTGTTTCCTCCATTTTCGCAGTTTATCAGATTGGAGTTTTCCAACCCTTTCAGCGCGCATCTGAATAACCAATTCAAGCCGGAGTTTCCAATAGTGAAACCAGAAAGCGCAAATTGTTAACGCAATTTTCATCGTCTTTGCCTTGGAGCATGTGCTTACAATTTGTGACGGCTGGCTTCATTTATCCATTGACGGTATTGTTGAAGTTTTTTCGTGGTAATCCAACAAGCTGTGTTTCCACCAATTACATCTCTAATAGATAGAATGTTCCATTCTCTTCTTCATAAATTACTCCGCCTCCGTCAGACTAGAAGAAACTTCAAATTTTCGTAAATTACAACGAAATATTATTAACGAGAAGCTCGAAAACATATTTTGAAGTAATAATTCGCCTGTCGTTTCATGGACGCAATTAAAGCAATCGAACTTGTGAATATCATGAGCAAAAAAGAAATGAATCTTTGGCATTAATGGGTTAAAATCGATTAAGTTTTCAGTTATATATCAGCTTCGAAGCTGCTTAGAATAATTATTGTTGCTAATACTGATAACTCTGATCAATTGAAAAACAATGTAGCAATCCTATTGTCTCATTTTTGCCAATCCAGAACTCATCATGATCTGGAGATGTAAATTTGTGTTGCATTGCCCGATGCTAATGATTCAACTTTGTTGTCTATTTGTTTATAGTTCAACAACTCTTAGCAAAGTGAGATTTCTTACTTACGATAAGCACGAATGAGAACAAAATATTCAGACGTAAAATGATTAGCAGTCCTAAGGTCAGGACTATTTAACCTAATTCAGAGAGTTAGCATCTGAATTGTGCTATTCGGCTGGCACTCTTGAGAATAATTCTCGTTCTCAGGGTCCTTTTCGTTTCATGTTGATCTAGATGAAGCATACTGAACAGGTGATGTCTATATAGTTTTTGAATGACAATCATGTATTTTGAAAGAAATAATTTACTCCCATCTGAAGTATTGCCAGTATAAAGCACTTTTCCCGTTTTGGAATCCAACAGTTTTACTGTTTTATCCTCCGAAGCACTCGCGAGGTTATCGCCACTCGGACTCCATCGCACACAGAAGTTCCAATCTAGAGAACATATTTTTGAAAATTGGCAAGTTAATCTCCCAATTTACTTTAAGAAAAAAAGAAACATAGTCCTTCCCTGAATTTATTGGAAACCAATCCACAGAAGAGAAAAAGCAAAATATAGTTGCAATTACCCTCCATCTTCAAGTTCTATCGGACTCTTTAAAGTGAAGGTTTTCTTCTCAGCATCTAGGATATTGAGTTCGTTGCAATTATACTTTACAAATATCAGTGATTCGTCCGCATTGGTACTCCATCTGCAACAACCATATAAATCTAATAAATTAGTTTAAAGTTGTGAGTGAAATTAATATCGCCAAAAGTTTAGTCTCATATCATCTCATAAGCCATTGTTATAGTGCATTGATCTTTAAATTCACTGGTAAAAGCTTCTGACACATCTTTGTCTCTATGGAAATTTGAATCTTCAAATATGTTCTATGAATATTTCTGCAGGTTTGGAGTCAGATCTATCATTTTAAAACTAATGGTAGGTCATATATTTAAATTTTAGTGAAAGTGCTAAATAATTCACGATTAGCTGCTACAATAGAGGGAAATTTGCAAAAAGAATTGCTGTACAGATCCATTGTGCCATTGACGGGTCATTATTCGAAGTAATTTAAGTCAGTGCCTGGTTCTTCGGAATGAATTCTTAATGTATAGACAAGATTACTAAGTTCTAAAACTTCACCTTCTTGAAACTCTGGCAACTGTAAGTTGCTGTTTTTTGCAAGAATCTCAATAGATTGTAAATTGAAAATCCTGGAGTTTTCTTTAGAGGCCACCATCAACAACAGCTCTGGGAATGGATTGGAAGGAGATTCAGTGTGATTGAAAAACCCCATGGAAAGCAGAGGAAGAATTCCCTAACTGAGGCATAAATTCAAGGATAGCAAAGGGATTCTCTCTCTTTTTGACTCTCGAGTTCAGGTTTTCAAACAATATATAAAAAGGGCATCTGTATTTTTCGTAATGTTTTCTCACGAATAGTATCGCTTTTTTCGCATTTTGCAATATAATAACACCTTTTAGAAAGGACTTCAACTCTAAATGAACCTGAATACACTTTCGAGTTTCAAAAGGTTGGGTAGTTTAACTTTGAAGTTTGAATTTTTGAGATTTGAGCAAATTTTCAGTTTTAGCTTGCTTGTTAGGGCCCGTAGTGTCAGCCTTCCTTAGGCAAAATCTTTTGAATGAACTTCTTAAAGAACAATGCGCGCTTCTTTCCACACAAAATGACTCTGTGAGCAAAGAAACAAAGAAAGCATTTGCAGCCTAAGTCCTCGTCCAGCTGACCCCCTTCATGATCGTATTTTTCGAAGATAAAGTCTGCATCCTATTCGAATGTTATATTGAAGTCAGAAAAAAGTAAGATTAAACGACACACCTTTCTCATTTTGGTGAGCAAAGATCAATCCAAATTGTGAGAGTAGCTTCTTTCCTGGATAAGTCAGAGGAGAGGAGAGTTTCTATATGTTAATTATGAAGGGCTTCCGAATTGATGAGGACCAAAGAATTCCAGAGTTAGGAGCATAGTTATTTGTCCTCTAAAAAGTAAAACACAAAAATTTATAAAGATTCAGCAGAAGAGATAACTGTACAACTCTGACGATAATAACTGGGAAAAAAATATTACCCTTAGAGAAGCTCTGGAAGAAATTTGATCGAACATTGGTCGGTATCTTCATAAGCCTGACCCCAGCAAAAAAATTAACCTGTGTAGATCTCTTTTATTTGCCAAATGATGGACTTCAAGAGAATGGTGTCATGAGTGGTAACAATATTATTTTCGCAAGGAAGAAATGGATCTTTTTTCATTAATGGGTTAAAAGTGATTAGCTTTTCAGTGGGTATTTGGAAACAACGACAATATATGGCTACTCAGAATCCTTGTGGTTAAAAATGGAATACGCTGAATCCAAATTTCGGCTTCGAAGCTGTTTAGAATAATTATTGTTATTACTGATAACTTTGATCAAATGACAATCTAACAATATATCGGATGATTGAGTGAATATAAATAATGTAACAATCCTATTGTCTCGTTTTGTCAATCCAGAATCCATCATGATCTGGAGATGTAATTTGTGTTACCTTGCCCTGTGCTAATGATTCAACTTTGCTGTCTATTTGTTTATAGTTCGACAACTCTTAGCAAATCGAGACTTCTTGCTTACGAAAAACACGAATGAGAACAAAAATATTCATACTGAAGGATGATTAGAACTCCTAAGGTGGAGATTACTTAATCTAATTCACGTCTGAATTGTGCTGCTTAGCCGACATTCTTGAAAGTAATTCTTGTTCACTGGGTCCTTTTCGTTTCATTTTTATCTAGATGAAGCAGACTGAATAGGCGGGGTCTTTATAATTATTGAATGACAATCATGTTTTTTGAAATAGATAATTTACTCCAATTTGAAGTGTTGCCAGTATAGAGCACTTTTCCTGTTTTGAAATCCAACAGTTTTACTGTTTTATCTTCCGAAGCACTCGCGAGCTTATCGCCGCTCGGACTCCATGTACACAGTTAGCTTTCAATTATTGAAAGGACACCTCTCAAGTCATCTGAATGACTTTGCGGATGCTATAAAGTTAAACAAATCCAAATCATTACTTGTGCGAACGCCATCAAAGGTTTTGATAATCTTCGATTCTCGCTTATCAAATATCCTGATATTCTTATCTTCTCCACTAGAAACGAGTAGATTTCCATCGTTTTGGCAAACATCAATCCAGAATATGGCGTCTTTACAAGTTAAAAATTATTATGTCCAAATAATGAAATGTCGAAAATTGAAGAGAAAAAAGCGATAAAGTCATGAAATTAATCTCCCCAATTTACTCTAAGAAAAAAGAAACATAGTCCTTCTTCCCTGAGTTTATTGGAAACTAATCTGTATGAAGAGAAAAATTTGAATTCACGGAAGAGAAAAAACAAATTATAGGCTGCAAGTACCCTCGGCAAGTTGTACCGAACTCTTTAAAGTGAAAGTCTTCTTCTCAGCATCTAGGATATTGAGTTGTCTGAGATCATACTTCACGAAGAGCAGTGATTCGTCCGCATTGGTACTCCATCTGCAGCGTGCAATTGGGTCTAATAAATCAGTTGAACGATGTGAGTGAAATTAATATTGCGAAGAGTTTAATGATTTATTTTTCGTGTAGCAGAGAGTAAATATTTTAGCATTCGAACTTACCTCCGAAAGACCCTGAGGGAAATTGCAGATGAAAACGGTAGTCGTTCTTGTTCAGATCTGATAATAGGCACACGCCTCTCTCGTCAATGATAGCCACATATTCTCCAGTAGGATTGAAATCAAGCCCGGTGATCACTGTTGCTGAAGAGTATAATAAATTCGATATATCGATTACGATTGATGTTTACTTTGTTGGGAGTGCCATTTCGACTTGCGGGTAAGCTTGACAATATCTTTGGTCTTGGAGGCATTAGAATCAACGGTAAATAGGTGGTAAGAAATTTTTTTGTCAAGCGGGACTGCACCAAAGATGCTTCTACGTGAGTTATATGTAATATCTCCAAAACCAGTGTCTAGAAAGAAAATACAATGATTCAAGCATGAAGGTAAATTAATTATACGCCCTCCTGAGACTTCACCAAGTGAATATATTTCCTTTATTTGATCATTTTTTGATATGTCAAATACAGCCATATTGGCTGATTCTTTGTAGTTATGGTGCAGAGAAACAAGCAATTTTGTGTTTGGTATCTCCTTCACATGTGTCCAACTATCGTCTGAAAATAATATCGCATATCAGCCTCAAAATAAATAAAAAAACTATGTTTTACATGTGTCACTAATTTTAGCTCCATCAAAACTTGCATAACTTTCCTTCGTGTTGAGGTCAACAATGTCGATCTTGTTAGTTTTATTCGAACACCAAGCAAGTAAAGTTGAAGAGCCCATGGTTGTCTCTTCTACAGATTAGAGAATTTTGGTAAATGAGCTTGCTTAGCCTTGAAAATGAGTTACCAGTAGTAATAATATTCCTTTGAGACGATATGGCTTGCTCTCTTTCGCCCGGGGCTTGTTTCACTTCTTCAATCATTGGTTGAGATGAAACTTGCGTTCCAGGCTCTTTAATTTGTTTCGATTCTTCGGTGACTATGTCCTCTTGCTTATCTGGATTGTGCAGCATGGCTTTTCAAAATTTTTGAGAGCAGAGCAGAGACGCTAAATAAATTTTATTTGATTATCAAAATCGATCTTGATTAAAAAGCTGAGAAATTAATTAGAATTAAGAAGCTTTCGCAAATGATAAAAAGGATTCAGAATTAGATTTGGATTTTGTGCTGCTGATAATTAATTACGTATAATAACGCCGCTTAGAGCTTTTAAATTTCTTCAATTCCGGGATCATAATATCATTCGAGCGAAAAAGTAAAAGTTTGGAGCCAAAATTTTAGGGCCTTCTTTATAAAGGAGTTTATTTGAAATATACGAACGTGAAAATAAATCACCGTGCAGTGAAGAAAGAATTTTAACTTCTTAGATATTCTACACTATGATGGTGTTATACGTTTAACTCTTCACAATGTTAAATGTTTCAGAAATAACCGTAGGCTTGAAACTCTCAAAATTATTTTATGTAGCAATCATACCAATATATGCGCCTGCAGCGATTTGACTCGTCAGAAAATATGTTCACGTCAGTGTGACGCGCCGAAAAATATGTCTGTGCAGGTGTGATAAGCCGAAAAATTAGTCTGCATTCATATGGCGCACCATCGGCGCAGACTATTGAAGCATTGAGTGGGGGCAAAGAGTTGGTGTTTACACTAGAAATTATGACTAAAATCACGCTAAGAAAATATTCATTGATCAAGTAAAAAAGCCTACTACTGCAGAGGAAGATCAATATGATATTGCAGAGTACGGGACTTGAACTGACAGAATAGCTGCTAATTAACAGATTCCCTGGTTTATTACACCAGAAGTGGGATGAGTCGTGGTATAACAAAGCTTCCTTTCATAATAATTTATGTATTGCATGAGAAAAAAATCAAACGCAAAGTCAGAATTCTTCTGACTTTTTTTTCAGAGAAGAATAAGTTTTCCAAACTATTAAATTCATTTTCAATAGGAAAGGTTTTCATTATTAAGAAGACCTTGGCAATGAGAATATACTGAGGCTTTTTTGTTTTGTAGGTATTAATTAAAGATTGTTCGATTTGGATCTCTACTAAAACGTATAAACAGACACTAAATTGGCTGTTAGAACTCATACCGAAATCACTTTAGATGAGGAAATGCTTGTAGCCCCGTTGCTCACGTTTCAAGTGCTCTCAATCTTCACGATTTTATATTCTACCAATTTTCTAATTTGATAAAGTTGAAATTTTCTAAAGAACAACTCTCACCTCTCAGGCACTCGCAGCTGAGGCATCTGAGGCATCTGAGATATACTTTATCTAAAGTTTCTCAACCTTTTCTAAATATATTAGTCGATCATCAGATGATAAAGAGATTTCGTCGGAAATAACTCTAAGCCTCTAACTAATCGCTCCACTATAATGCTCTTAATGACTTTCTAGATCTCCTATCATGTTATTAGTACATTTCAAAAGTTTCTCACTTATTTTTTTCCATGATTTATTTCAATTATGCACTAAATAGTACTCCTTTTGTAATTGGCGGTTAGAAGTTTTAGTTTGCTATTTCCAGAAATATTCATACTCCAATTGCCATTCTATCAACACAATGATCACACAAAGCCATTAGCTGATCTTTTGAACTCAACTCCTCTCGTAGGTGCCAGCCTTTCTGTCATATTATGAGTATTAGAAAATGAAGGTTTCAAATATTATTTCCTTTTTCGAAAATAGCATGACTCCCTCGTCTGAGCTTCTTTCTTCCAATTTCAGAGAATGTTTATATTTTAACAAGTTTAGATTAGACTTCATTATGTTTGTTTCTAGCACTCTACTCCATTATATAGTTCAAGTCATCAGCTTTTCAAGGCTCTATCCATCTATATATAGCGTCCTTAAAACGCAAATTTCTTTAGATAGTAACTTCCTTTTTTTTTGAATGCTGCAAACGACATTCTGAATTGGTACTTTTTTTGTGATCAAGATGTACAATAAATAGAAAATACAAATCAGCGAATTTCGAACCACTTCGAAACTTCGATAATCATGGGCAGCAACGGTTCAAAGAAGAATACCATTCATATTACAATTCAGAACGTTCAGCAAACCTCACCAACTCAAATCTACACTCCCACCCAAATGCAAACCTCGCCAGCTTCCAGCAGAAGCTCAAACGGAGCATTAAAGGATAAAATCAAAAGTTTTTCAGATTTACCAAGAGCCGACCTTAATCAACTAAGCCCAAGAGCGTTTCATCAGCAGTCCAACGGGATCCTTTCACAATCATGTCTCTTCAAAACCGCTGAGCAAAAAAAAGTCCTTATTGGACATAATACATGAGAGGATTCATCAAGATTTTCTCGAGGCTAGAGAGAAGCGCCTTTAAGAAGAAGTATTGCGTCTCGAGAGAGAGAGATTATTCAAATTTCGGTGAACGGAAACCCATTAAAAATTAAACCAAGATCGACCGAACTTGTTGATCTAATGAACTCGATGGGCACATGGGGTGTTCAGTGAGGTTGTGAGAAATAATTAACTGCAGGATATTTTCAATAATTAGATCAGTTATAATTTTGGACCACCTAGTGAGTAATTCCAAAACTGTTGATACACCTATTATGGATTATCAATCGCCGTCGAAATTTGCACTCACTACTTTTCCTATTC
>ENA-UOUE01001623-UOUE01001623.1-compost-metagenome-genome-assembly--contig:-NODE-1623-length-13441-cov-3.515340_pt1 | contig 13441 bp, 12 predicted proteins | sample MGYA00238146_ERZ747223 | MGnify/ENA primary metagenome ERZ747223 (study PRJEB28781, sample SAMN06268865) | compost metagenome | isolation source: single cell | place: USA: California, Emeryville, Joint... | reverse complement strand
AGAGCTCAATCGGACTGAGCGGTCTGCTAAACCACAAGAGCAGCCAACCAATGCTAGCAAGGATAAAATTACTGAAGATAGCTTCAAAAAACCACCATCTTCCCAAATAAAAAATACAGGAAACAATAAGGAAGAGGTTCTTGTCGACAGATCCAGCAAACCGCAATCGTCCACTCCGATAAGCAATAAAAAAGGAGCCTCTAATATGCTCACCATACCGCAACCGCGGATTACCAAAGATAACAGCGATGCCCCTCTTAATGATGGATTAACTAATAAGCAAAAAACATCTACGACCATTAGTAGCAAGGAAGTGTCTGCTAGTGATCGATTGAGCAAGGCAAACGAACAGACTCCGAAATATAGCAAGGGAGAAATCGCTGGCGATAAGTCTAACAAGCCGCAAGCACCTACTATCAAAGTTAATAAAGTCGACTTTGCAAGTGATTGGCTCACCAACGATGCTAAAGGAGGATTTGCTAACGACTGGCTGAATAAACCAGAAGATCCAATAACTATTCTGAGTAGCGGTAAAGGCGGCCTTGCTGGTGATGCCATCTACAAACCGCAAGTGTATCCAGCAACTAGCAATAAGGAAGGGCTTACCAGTAACTGGCTAAGCAAGCCAGTCGTGAATGTCTCTGCGGATTGGCCTAAACAACAATCACAGGCATCCAATATTGCCAGCAACACGGGAAGTTTTGATGTCAGCTGGCTCAGCAAACCACAGGCGACAACTCCTAATGTCAATACCAAGACCGAATTTAATGCTGATTTGCTCTATAAACCACAAGGACCAACTACCAAAGCAAACACTAATGACGATTGGTTCAGTAAACCACAAGAATCCACTACCAACAAAAAAGGAGCCACTGAAGACTGGCTTGCTAAAACACAAGTACAAAACGCGACTAACAATGTGAAGAGCACCAGTGTCGAAGGTATAAATATCCTATTTTCTACTAGTTGACTGTAGTATTTAGATTCCTGGTTAGACCCATGGGGAACTAAACCATCCAAGCCGCAGCCGCAGAAAACAGCTTCAAGCAGTGTTGACCTCTTGGACGGCTGGGGAGACAGGTACTTTGAAGTTATTTCACACAATCTCTCTTAATTATAATAGTTCTCAAACTCCAGCACCCAGTAAGAAACTAGCAGATGCTTGGGCGGACCCTTGGGGCAATTCTTCTAACACCACTTCCACTACTAAGAAAAAAGAGCCCATCAATCTGCTCGATCTCTGATAGATAACAAAAATTTATTTATTTGATAATCCTAGGAGTTAAGGATCATTCCCGTGATTTAGAAATTGTTCAAAGCGTCCAACCTTACAACCCTCACTCTTCGTATTTCACTTCATCGTATTCTATTCGATTCACGCGGTGATAGAGTATATAAACGTCTCTTGTAGCTAAATACCACTCGCTCGAAGTTTCAATTCTCTTGCCAGTTGACCTGTATATTAATCCTTTGAAAAACAACAAATATAAGCCAAAGCTACTGCATAGGTAGGAGATTACTTAGCCTGCTGTCAGGAGTTTCTATGAAAATATTTTTGTGAGTTAACAAAAAAAAAGAGAGCACATTAATCAAAAATTTTTAGAACCCTTTCTATTTGAACTATTAGCTACTTGCGAAAAATAAAAGGTGTTCTCAAGCGAGTAATATTATCAATCTCTGGAAAATTTAAATAAGAAACTCTGAGGCCTAGCTTACCATAAAACCCGGATAGAGTTTTCAAAAATGACTACCTTGGACATGATTCTCAAGTCGGTCCGTGATCAGGTACCATTTAACCTCTTCGTTCCGTTTTCTCAATGTCTTAATCTATATATATACATAGAGATACGCACAAGACTTTGAACAAGAGAAAAAAATCGGCAAAGGAGGGTACGCTACGGTCTACAAGTCGAAGAATCTCCTCGATGATCAGTTTTATGCGGTGAAAAAGGTCGAACTTAAGGTGAAAAATTTAAAAAAAAACATGGAAGAGGAAATTGAAAGAGTGCTTCAAGAGGTCAAAGTCTTAGCCAAGGTCAACCACCCTCACATCCTGCGCTACTTCAACAGCTGGCTCGAAGTCCAGCATAAGGAAGGCCCGAATAACTCTGTGCCTTTGTTTGAGAAGAAGCGGCGCCTGACGACTCCTCCGAATTTCTTTGTAAGGGATCAAAAATTATCTCAGAAATCCTCGAGAGAAGAGGAGGAAGAAGAAGCAGAAGTAGAGTTGGACGATCAATTAAACGACGATGACGGTGTTGTGTTCTCAAACGAAGACGAGTCTTCTGGGCAGAACAATGAAACCAGAGAAGTCGTTCCAAATCAACCGGATGACGACGACGATACACTAGAATTTACTGATGAAAGCCTGACCTTCTTGTTTGAAGGGAGGGAGAGAAAATGCAAAGCAAACGATCTGAAGAAGAAATCGGAACGTGAGAACTCTAACATGTCGATATTTAACTCCATGAAGAGAGTGCAGATCGCCAACAAATTCACTGAGTTCAGTTCCAAAATCAATAAAGAAATCGACGAGCCTGCCTCAAAAGGCAAGGCTAGCGAGAACAACAGCTTTGATGACATGAAAAAGAACCTCAGGTCATCTCGGAGACGTAATACGATCCATTTAGAGAAAAAAAACTCATCGAAGAGTAAAAAGACCAATGAAGCTGATTCAAAAGGCGGGAAGAGGCACAAGGTGGCTTCGAAGCAGCAGGTGTCTAAGAAATCACCGGAATTTGGCCCCGAGGATCTGGAAGGAGTGAAATCGATAACGTTATATATCCAGACGGAGTTATGCCATAGTACGTTGGAAGAGTATATTACTGAAAGGAACGCGTTGCTTGAAAAGAAGAAGAATGATCCAGACATAAAGACTCTGAAGGAGAGATACTTGAGAGAGGCGTTGAGGTTCGCGTTGGAGATGATCAACGGGCTTGAGTACATACACACGCGGTGTCATATGGTGCATCGGGATCTCAAGCCAGGGAATATTCTGCTTACTGAGGATAAGGTGGTTAAAATCGGAGACTTTGGGCTGGTGAAACATATAAAAGCGCTGTCTCCGTTCCACCCTTCCCCGCTTTCGCTCTCGCCGATAGTTTCAGGGGTTCCAACGCCGGAGAGAACTAGCTTTCTTGATCAACAGGATAAAATTGAGCCGTTCTCGCTGATCAGAAGCAACGACAAGAAATGCGAGTTTGAGCTTAAAATCGATGACGATGAGAAGCTTAGCGCAGCGGAGGGTTCTATAGGGAACTCAGATTTGAGCTTCGATGACTTTGACAACGATGCGCTCAGCAATTCCTCCCCTTATCTCCGACCTCAGAAAGGGGATGCCTCGGAAAATATCTTGTTGAATTCTCCAAACGACGTGAAAAACTTGACCAAAGAAATCGGAACGAAAACTTTTGCTAGTCCAGAGCAGCTTTCAGCAGACTCTGAGATTTTTGATGAAAGAGTAATGTTCTTATATATGATAAGTGTGTTAATAAACTTTGGGTGATAGGCGGATATATGGTCGCTGGGAATCGTGTTTCTCTTGCTCTTCCACCCGATGGTCACGAGCATGGAGCAGACGCACGCGATAAATCACGCTAAGAAAGGGACGCTGCCCAGCAAGTTCGAACTTGAGCAGCCTACGATAGCCGCGATAATCAAGAGAATGCTATCGAAACACCCCAGCCAAAGACCTTATCTCAAGGTATTTTTGAGTTAATATTCGTAAATCACTAATAAATTAACTTATTAAAGGAAATCGAAGCTGAATTGAAGAAACCAAGCGAAAACTTGAATAAATTCTTTGGAAAAATCAGGATTCGCCGTGAAGGGTCCGAGACATGGAAAGAAAAGTAAATTGCTGTTAACGAATTGCATTTTGCTAACTTTTCTCTGTACATTTATAGATGGCTAAAACTCTCAGATCATATGATTTTAATTTACAAAGGACAAATGGACAAGAAAGCAGACACTATATTTCATCTTAATGAATGGCAGTTTACTCTTCAGAGCGAAGAGTCCAAAGAGAATTGCAATGATACTCTTCAGAGAGAAGAGTCCAAAGAGAATTGCAATGATAATTCGATGAAATCCCAAGAGAACGAGCTAGCAATGAATCCTTCTACGTTCATCAGCATTGAAAGTCATATCCAGTTGGGATATGAGATCGCTACTGATGACGCTGCTGCTACGATACTTCTTCATAAAAAAATAACCGACACTTAGTTTTTTAGAACTCACGCTAGAGAAGATTTTCTCGCTAATTTTACTAATTGCATGCTACACTAAATTTAAGAGAGAGATACCTATATAATCGTCAGTTATCTATTAATATATAAGCTTCACTCGTCACAGATTAATTACTGCATGAATACGTAACATTAAATCATCACTTCAGATCAGTATTCAAATTTCATCCGCTAAGACCCTCTACTACTAGTATTTGCTCATCCATTATAAATATTCATTACCAGAAATTCTCAACGACTGTTGAAATAACTATTTCATTGAATATCACCATGGAAATTTGAATTCAGAGAGAAATAGCTTTCCTTGTGATGCAGATCACGATACTCTGAAATGATGGGCTTAATTCTAATGAGTCTATTGCTAATTAGCCTTATCTGAATAATGGTCCATAATGATGAATCCATTTGTTTGGGACTACTTCTGGGAATCTCCTCATATCATTCATTAGCACCTAAGACAATATCCTTTGATTGTTCCATCAGTGTATTGTAAGGTATTTTGAGGCTGTTATCGGAAAAGAAGCGCGTGAATGTATAAAGCTTTTTCATTGCAGAGATAAAATTGAAATGTAGCTGCCTGGTTGTAAAAATAATTGGGCGCACTTTCGGAAATAAAGTGCCAAATTTCAAGAAAAATGAGGGAAATTTTGGCTAAACAATTTACAGAGCGCAATTTGGGTACGGTGCTTTTGAAATTTGCGCCGTTATTAAAATTTTGAAATTTTGCGCATATAAATTCCTGCGAAAATTTTGATCATAATTAAACATTAAATAGTTCAAAAAATCCTTTTTCCCAGCGCGACACCTTAGCAAATATGTTCGAAGCCAGACTTGAGCAAGGCCAAATCTTTAAGAAGATCGTTGATTCTATCAAGGATCTCGTTGCCAAAGTCAACATCGATATCAGCGGAACAGGAATGTCACTCCAAGCTATGGATTCTTCCCACGTCGCTCTCGTCTCCCTTAACCTTAAGGAAGACGGATTCAGCCGCTTCAGAGCTGACAAGCCAATGACTCTCGGCCTCGATATCGCCAACCTCTCAAAGATTATGAAATGCGCTGGTAACGACGATATCATCACCATGAAAGCCGAAGAAGACCCTTCAACTATTTCTTTCCTCTTCGAAAGCAACAGTAACTCTCATTATCTCTTGACGCGCCTAATCATGCTACCTCACAAGAAAACGATAAAGTCTCTGAGTTCACCTTGAACTTGCTCACCCTCGACAGCGAGCAGCTCGGTATCCCAGATACTGAATACAGCTCAATCTGTACTCTTTCCTCCTCCGAATTCTCAAGAATTTGCAGAGAAATGAGCCAGATTGCTGAAACAGGTAACATATTTCCCCCTCTTATAAAGCCTTAATGCTTCCTTTTAGTGAGCATTGAAACCTCAAAGCAATACATTAAGTTCTCCATTAGCGGAGAAATCGGTGGCGGTTCAACCACTCTCAGAGCCAACGATTCCGATAAAAAAGAAGAACAAACTATCTTGGAGGTTGACGAACCAGTCACTCTCTCCTTTGCATTGAGATACCTCAATCTTTTCAACAAGGCCCAGAGTTTGTCTCCACAAGTCGTGCTTTACTTGTCCGGAGAGACTCCACTTGTCGTTGAATACAAAATTGAGAAATTAGGTTCTCTGAAATTTTATTTGGCTCCAAAGATCAATGAAGAAGACGGCAACTAATCATATTTTCATTAGTTCATTTGAGTGTTGAGGTTTTTAAGAGTGTTGTGATGGAGTATTCGTGATTTTATATGATATTTTATGTAAGGACAGAATCTTTTCAGGCTTATATACATATATCTGTCATCATTGAATTCCACTCATCATAATCCCAATAACTCAGCGTCTTACCTTAGAGAAGTTTTGAAAAGCAATTTAGAGTGGCTGGAAGACCAGAGTCAATTTATTCTCGAAAAATGTTGGCAAAAAGTACGAATAAAAGACTATGGATATATACTGATTGTGAAGGCTAGGTCTTAAACTTATCGAATAGTAGATCTTTAATTCGACACGATTACATATTATTCCCACTTCTTGTTGGAGAGATTGAACGTGTTCGTCAGAGGCTTTACCTTTCTCGTGACATACATCGTCGTATTCAAATGATATGGCTTTTCTGTATTGTATCTTACACGGTATTCGGTTTTGTTCCTTGCATCAAAAACTGAAAAAAATTAGACATTCGCTCTGATCTCAAGACTTACTGTCTGATGTTTCTTTTGGGAAGAGTCCCTTTCCATCAAACTTTATGCAGTTAGTAGCATATCCACTCAGCGCGGCAGTGCGCTTCGTGTTGACGGTTTCAACAGGAGCAGGTCGGTAGGTTGGTGGAGTAGCTTTGTTAGGGTCTCTGAATTTTTCATGAGTATGAGAAACCCAAGGATCGGCCTATTGAAGCGGTCAGTTTTCACAAAAATGGGCAGCGTATACATGAACTGAAGGGTGATTCTTCTGCATGGTTGGTGCGCCATACTTATGGGACCAAGCGGTAAGGGATGGGTCTATTAAAGCGTTCTGTTTCAAGTTAAAGCTATTGAAAACGCGTGAGTTAAGGGCAGCAAAGTGCTGATGTACCCAGTAGAACTGAGACCAAACTTGTTGGTTCCGAGATCTGGTTTACTAAGACTCTCTTTTGCGATGGTAGCATAGCTTCTTCCGAACTCGCCTTTGGATTTGTACCCTGGGACGAAACCAGCGTAGCCAGGAATAGCATTATTTGCTGGCTCTTTAGGTTTCTAAGCAAAATCAATGAGATATGAGATATTGTGAAATGAATTACGTCTGTGTACATGGAACCGTAGGATGTTCTGAAGTGGTTATCTTTGGTCCAAGAGTGGAAACGATCTTCAGAAATTTTCGTATCTTGATATACAGTTTTTCCGGCTGGGAAGGGGTCGTAGGTGAATTGTGCCATTAGTAAATTTTGGTAACTTGTTTTGTTTGCTAAAAATTATTATTTATTTTATTGAATTGATTGTAACTTATTTGACTCTGAAAATGAGCATGAGGCTGTCAAAATTGAAGGGCTCGCCAACCTTGAGATGAAATGAACACGGAGTTTGGTTTTTGACAATTGAGCGATAATCTCATCGTTTAGAGCTGATGTTCCAGAAGAAAAGATCGCGGTGCTTTTCAATCACTTTGGATCCAGCTGTGGTTATCTATTTTTTGAAAATGGTGCTTATATTGGAGTTCAATGAAGGAAATATGAAATATTTCGTGTCAGAAGACCTATCATGTTTGGCAGTTGATTTCAGTCATTATCAAGGTAGCTCTCATTACAATATTGGTGAATTTCTAATAAAAGACTAATGCATTAGAAAAATTTTGCTTTTGTTAGAATGTCTCGCACTTGTGCTTTCTCTGGAATCTGTACTCGCTATAGCTCTTGGTTTACAAATGGAGGAGGCTTTTACTTTAATATCTAAGAATTAATAATATTTGCAGAATTATTCCTCTATAAATAGATCCTAAATGACTCTATTCTCGACAGCGAAGAGATTTTTATCAAGTGTTTCTAACTTTAGCTTTACGCTTTTCTTTGCCATTTTATCGTTTTCAACTGTAATCCAATTTGTGAATAGTATTCTCTAATGAGAGAAGTACTTCTCAGGAGGAATTAAAGACATCTAATCAATTCTCTTTGAGCATGATTTTATGGAATCCTATTCGAATCGCGCATATTCAAATTCGATTTACAACAAAAATCATTTACTTTTTCAATTTAAATATCAGACAATAATTCTGTTCTCAATTGTTTTAACCAATCTAATAAAAAAAAAGAGTATATTTTATCTTCAGATTGAAATGGAGACCAAAACCCTCAAAAAGAAGACCAAGAAGACTGAAATCCCAAGACCTTTCCCAAAAGGCTCAAAGATCCTCATCAGCAAAGCCAAAGAGCTTGGCTCTTCCGTTATGCACAAAGGATTGTGGTCCATTGTCTTCTCTTTCGTCGGACTGAACCGCGAACTGATAAAACTGAGAATTGTGAGCCGAAAATGGAAGAAAAACATCGAATACGCAGCCGAAATCATGATCAACAACAGAAAAGCTCGCCTCGAAAGCCACATTTTACTCACAGGCGATCTGGATCCTCAAGCAGCAACCGAACTAAAGAACGCTATTCGGAGAAGAGAAGGCTATGAGCGATTCTTGCCGCTGATACCAAGAAAATGGGCTTTATTTTCTCGTCTATCAGACATAGCTAAACTGCAAAAACCACCAATCTGTATCCAAGAGTCCCTGATCAGTGTCCTGAACCTCACTATCAGTGATGAGGAATTTAACCAGAGAAAAGGCATCGATTGGAAGTACTGCCAAGACGCTTTGAAGAAGAAAAACTTCATGGATATTCTCACACAGACGACACCTGATACAATTGATGATGGGAGAGTTCGCAGGTTTGAATACAATCACAATAGAAGCATGATCACGGTTGACTATCTTCACCATGAATGTAACGCTGCGGCATTTATGTTGGAATGGGCTCTGGCGCTGGTAGATTGCTTTAAACAAGAGAAGACGCTTGAGGCGGAAGTTCGAACTAGGCTGCAGAGAATGGCGGAGATCAGGGCCGAGCAAGTGTTTGTGGATAACTTTTCTAAGCTTTTTAATAAAATGCTTAAGAGTAAATGAATATAGAGTCATTCATAACTTGCATACTACTATTAATTCGCCATTTTACGTGAAACAAATAGATTGGGGTTACGATTATAACTGCATTGCTTCCTCTGAGAAGGTTGCTTCTTCACTTTGAATCAAAACACGATGGATTTATTGATTTGTCAATGGAAAAAACAAGTAATAATGTGTGTATTTAGTCAGTTATATTGAGTATTTCAGAATGCAATGTAATATGATTTAATTAATCAATTGCTTTTGCTGTTTATCGCTTAACTTGGAGAATACATTAAGTTTTCAAAATTTCATCGAATAATAATAATCAAGTCTATCTTACCTATCTCCGGCTCTACTCCTGCTCCAGATGCTATCAAATTGCTTATTTTGGAATGTATAACCCTTTTTCCCTTCCTTTTGCACCTGAGCTGGTTCTACTTTTTCTTCCCTTAGCAGCTCTTTGTTTTCACTACGTACAGGCATCCTAGTCCTTTCTAACTTTTCGCTCGGTCTTCCTGTTTGATTGAACAACCCTGCATATTTAGCTTTGAGCTCCTGGGTTGTCGGGTTATAGCTGCTCCTCTGCACTGGTTTTTCAGGCTCATTCTGTTTAGGAGTGTCATCGTTTCCTTCGTATCTAGGATTAAAGCCTGCCCGAGTAGCTTTCTGTTGTTCCTTATAAGTCCCCGCAACAGAGCTCGGCCTTTTTATTTGTTCTCTTTCAGAACCTCTAGCCATGAGATCCTGCTGATATCCTTGAAGTTTTCTGTATAATGAGCCTTGCATATTCATCGGCATGAGCAACGGACCTCCTATTTCTGGTTCTGTGGGCTTGCTTTTCACTGATTTATAAGGAATATATTTCGGTTCATAGGGGTGAAATCCATGCTTAAAGAGTGATACACCAACCGGTAAGTCGATCTCCGCGTCTCGGCTGTGGATCTGATTTTCAATATCGAGTTGGTGGATGGAGAGATGAGGTTCTGGCAGCTGATCCTGAAGGAAAGCAGCAGCACTGCTCCCCCGTCTTCCTCGAGGGAAATGACCAAAATAACCTTGCAAATTTTCATTCGGGCCGGAAGGATGGTGAATATTTCCCAAAGGTATCCCCAAACCAGCTCCTGCACCTCCACCAGGACGAAACCGATTTCGTCTGAAAGGCGTATTCGAGATTTCAAACGGCCCTGGCTGATTTATCCCTAGGTTGGGCCCATAAGGTTGATCCTGCACATTAAAACGTGGGTCTATCACAGGGTTAAATCTCCCTGACCGGTTCTCATCCAATTGAATTTCATTCAAAGGCACAGAACCTCTTACAGGCAAACCTAACCCCTCATGCTTCTTCGACACTTTTCCAGGCATCTTACCGACTTCCGGGTCTCGATAGCTACCATACGCGCCGACTGAAGCTCGACCAGATGGAGCAACTTCTCGTTGGCTCTTTCTTTGCTGATCGTCAGCAAGCAAATCACGCATAGGCATGTAGTGCTCTTGATGCTGCTTCTGTTTCGTTCCCGATGAGACCGGATTAAACTGAGAAAGGAATTCGTTTCGACTATAGTCTTTATCGACGCCTCCTATTGAGTTGAAATCTCCCATCGAAGGCTTTTCAGGCAAATTCAGGGTTTCTTTCGATAGATTAGTCCCATAGTTACCACCAAAATCCTCCTTATAGCCATTTCTATCAGTTGCAGTCCCGATTGCGTAGTCGCCTGGATTAGGATCAACTTGAAAGTCCTCCACATTATAGATATGATGAGGTTTCTCGTATGATTTCTCCGGATGCGCACCATTCTGCAAAAAGTTATCGAGAATACTCGTAGGGGGCTTTCCGCTATTAGAGCCGATTCGATAATTGGACAAAACGTCATGAGGTCGTCCTTGGGTGTCGTAAGAGCGCGTTGGGTTTTTCAATTCATCCATTCTGAGGTAAGGTTGAAATACGTTGGTCCCTCCTTGCGTGGTATTATAAGATGTTTTCGGGGGGAGATAAGACTGATAGGTAGGATAGTTTTGTTTCTCTCCCTGAACAGGGAAGAAGGCGTTGCGGAAATCAAGCAAGGTTATCTTCCCAGAGCGAGTTTTATCGACGCGTCGAGCAAAAGCGTCGTAATCGTCTTGCTGGAAGTTCTGGTTCAGGCGTCGGAAGAATGCCTGGAGACTAACAGAGAGAGAGTAAGTCCCTTATCATCATTGGAAATGAGAAATACCTTCTAGATTCAATGATTCCGGTCTCTTCAACATCAATTAGTTTAAATATCGCTCCGGGATTCAACTCGTTTCCCGAAGGAAATTGCCCTCTGACCTGTTTGAGCCTCCTGAAAAATTCGATTTCTCTTTGAAAGACCTGAAGCACGTCCCTGTCAAGAGCGATCTGATCAGACTGGTTTAATTCGGCTTGACCTCTGCTTGCCCTGTTAAGACACTGATTTTTCAAGATGCTATCCGCTTGTGGAAGCATTTGCACGAGGAAGCTGCGAAAATATGTTAGGCTACTAAAATGGCGTGTAAAATACTCGTTATAAGTGATCCTTTCGGCTGCGATGGTGTGAATTTTAAATAAATGCTCAAGTTCTTGGGTGTTAAATTTCATTTGATATGACCTGAGTATGATTTCCCATAAAGCAAGAGTATAAACAACGATAAGTACTCGAAAAACGCTTTGAGGTCTTCCTTGTTAATGTATCCCTTGTTGTTCTGGTCGAGTCTTCGATAGCAGCTAAATGAGATGAAAGATCTATTGTTCGCGAGCTCTACTCGAGCATCTTCGACCTAATAACGATGAACAAAGCGAAGAGGGGATTTGGTTACGTCTTTCTCGCCTTGAACGACTGTGAAGATTAAATCAGCGAGTTTTTGTTGAAGCTGACTCTGGACCTGCATAAAAGAAGTCTTCGTTGATTTGATTATTTTTCAAATACCGGAATGTTTAAAAATTTATTCAACGTTGAAGGATAATTCAGAAAAATATTCTTCCCATGAGCTTCACATTTATGTCAAGGAGAGAACTGAAGCCAATCAGCGGAATTTCCCTTTCTTCATGATCTAAAGCATTGCAAGGGGAAGTTATAGCAACTGAAACAAATATGCGAGTCCTTGATGAATGATATGAACCGTGCGAACCGATTATTAGTATTTTGTGAAATAGAGAATTAATTCTGAGAGACCTTAACGGAAACTGCTTAGGCTCTTTGTTGTTTATGAATTCTGATTCAATTATCATCATTATGAATATCCCAATGAAAAATTTATTGAGATCCATCACAGATGTCCTTGCAGGCCTCGAAGATTCTCGTCAATTGCTCTTGGAGGTGTCATTATTGCCTATTCTTAAAACAATGGCAAGGTGCATCTTCTCTTTCCACGTTTCCTTTCGAGAAAAAAAGACTTTGAATATTAATTTTATTGTTCGAATGAAGAAGCTCAAAAACATTTTCAAGGCTGTCAAATCCTCAGTCCCATGGCCTGAAGACAACGCTGCTCATACTGACTCAACCTCAACATACTTCAGACACACGGAAGCGAAAGATATCCCTAAAGATCAATACAAAATGCAGAACAAAACCAAATTTCGAGTAGAGGATCGGATCAGAGAGCTGGACAGAGTGATTTTAAAAGGCATCGACAAAGACTTTATCATGATTAGGATTCAAGAGATCATTTTGCAATCAAGACTCCACAATGTCCCTGAAGATGTAAAAGACGCCTGCGAAATCGCACATTACGCTATACTGAACGACACTCCAGTCAGAGTCTCTCTGCTGCGATTGATTGTTCCTGAGATCGAATTCTCCGAGAAAGATATCATCGATGAGAATTCCTACGAGAAATATTTGCAAAAAAAAGAAAAAGAAGATAACATACCAGAAGCCACCATTGAAGTCGAAGATACATATGGCATGAGAAACGAAGAAGGGAGAGGCAAAACGTCTCACACGACATGGGGACCGAAGAATACTAACAAATAGCAGCAAGCCATGTTCCTATATACTTATACCTATAATTTTACCATCATTAACGTTTTATACTGATATCATCTTTATTACTGTCATTTCAACATCTCTAAGGTAAATAAACACCGTAATTTAAGCGCATTACAGCGCAATAAGCTTCGAAGCAGCTGACTGACCGTGCGAGATGAAAGTTGTAAGCAGGCTAGTCACGTTTAGAACTGTTTCCATATCTTTCAGAAACATATTCGGTTGAATCAAAAAAAGAAGATAGTTAAGCTCTCATTAAAATTGTAAAATACAACGTCCGAAATAATTTATTTCTAATTCTTTGAATTAAAAACTCGGAGATCTGTTTGAAATATGCAGTCAAAGTCTCTAAAACCAAACATCTCTAACGACTCGCAGTTTTCGATTGCAAAGAAGACTCAGGCTTACCAGGCGACCCAGCCAACGAAAGGGTCCAACCCTACAAAGATGGTAATTCTATATAATGATTCAAAAATTTTGATTCCTTTTTACCGCCAGACGCCTTCCCAACTCCTCAAAAAGCAAGCCTCTGGCAACGTCCTGGAAGAACTCAACCAAAAACCCAAAATAGTCCAGTTTCTGAA
>ENA-UOUE01001622-UOUE01001622.1-compost-metagenome-genome-assembly--contig:-NODE-1622-length-13457-cov-6.507399_pt1 | contig 13457 bp, 8 predicted proteins | sample MGYA00238146_ERZ747223 | MGnify/ENA primary metagenome ERZ747223 (study PRJEB28781, sample SAMN06268865) | compost metagenome | isolation source: single cell | place: USA: California, Emeryville, Joint... | reverse complement strand
TATTGTATTCTGAGTCTCTTAACTGCGATTTCCACACTGCTCATTTATAGCGGAGTCCTTATCTATTGCCTTTTCAAATTGGTGAGCATTTTCAAATATCAAAAAAGCTTGACGAACAATAAAAGCCTTGAAGACTCACCAAACATGAATAAATCATCCAAAATGAGTCTTCAAATGAGAAGTATGATGAAGAAATTTGACTTTATGTTCGGCGATTACAAGAATTCAAGCAAACTTCAATTTTTCTTCGAGTATTGGATCATTGGTTACAGTATGAGTTATATACTTCTCATCTTCTGCTTCCAGAGCATCCCAATATTGCAATGTGTCTCAATTACTCTTCTAACTTTTGCGGCCATCCTATTCCCAGCAAAATTCAAGCCTTTCAAGGAAAGAGCTACGGCCTTTCTTTACTTCTTTAACTTCGCGTGCATTCTCATTGCAAATATCATGAACCTCGCTCTAGCATGTACCTCTGCCGAAAACCCTACATCCTTCAGTGAACCGCAAGGATGGGTGGTGGTTTCGATAATATTCATTAATACGGCGATAAATGCGCTCTATTCAGTAGGAGGAATGGTCATTAACATTTATGAAAGAATCAAATTGCTAATCAATAATATAAGGAAAAAGACAAAGGTTGTACCGATGATACAACTACAAACCACGACAAACGATCCAAGCAGTTCACCTATCGATCCAAGCAGTTCACCTATCGAAGAAAAAATAACTATTGTTCAGCTCGACTCTCCAAACTTAGAAAGTCCCGAAGAAAAAGAATAAACTACAAAATTTATGAGTAATTTCACACTTGAGTTTCGAGTATTACTATGATTATATATATCACACAATTATGAATAGAGCATATATTCATTAGTGTGAAAAAAATGAATAATTTCTTGAATTTGATAAAAAGAATTAATAACTTCATGCTCCTTGATAGGTGAAAAATATCAAATTATTGGAAACTCTGCTAAGAAAATGTTTTGAGAGAAAAATTTGAAACTTTCTTGAGCGAATTCGAAAGAGATTTCAAACTTGTCGGGAATACTCTTTTCCGTTAATTTTCCTCTAACACTAATAATTTTGAGACAATTCCTTAGAGAGAGAGTAGAAAACAAAAAAGCGACTTGTCCATCTCTCTGGTACTAAATCCAAAACTAAACTGAAGATGAGGTTTTGTCTGTTATCCGATGTTTTTCCTGCTTGAGACGAGTTCAAAATCGAAGTAGAATTGAAAAATCCGATGGTTAATTATTTCTCTCTTTCATGGAAATGAGGATGAAACTGAAGTCCAACGGTAAGGTAACAACAGCCACCAGCTGCCAAGATTAAAAGTTCTTGATCCGAAGTCACCTGAATGTTCATCTCTGCGAGCTTCACGTATCTTGGAAACATAATCTTGATTGAGAGCCCAAAAAGGAAGCAAAACTGGATTCGAGTTTCAGAACCTTTCCAATGGGAGAAAGAAGTTTTTCGTTATCAGTGACTCACTGGCCCTGAGATTATGAAATCAGTGCTTTGGTAAAAGTTGAAGAAAATCATTCCTATTAACTAAGAATTTAGGACAAAAAGCAGGCCAACTAGCACATGTAAAAGACAGAGAAAACTCTCATGCAAATCGGTGAAGGCCAGCTACTCTCTTGGACTGCTGATGACTTGCAATTTCATGTTAAACTCTATCAATCTTATAAAAAATCTCGTTTTCAAGTCATTTCAAGTGAAACTAGGAAAAACTCTTTCAAAATAAAGTCAAAATGGAGTTTTCAAAGAAAACCAGTTCACACACAAGTAATTTCAGTTTGTTAAGACATTTATTTGAATCGTATCAAATTTTTTACGAGGTTCTTGCTTGAACCTTTAAAATAAGGACTTTAATTTTTCGAATCTTACACCTATATTCTAATAAAACTCGATTCTGGGCTTCTTAATATTTTATCTAAAGTGGAGCTTGCGAAGAAGATATTGTCAGAGATCTAAGTTTAGCATCGCTGCTATTCCTTCGATGTTATTCTATTAGAGAGAAACCGTACAGAGACTTAAACTTAACTCGTCATAAATGTTAGCTTAGCTGTTAGCTTGATAACAAACGTATATTCTCTAGTTTTTGGAATAAGTTTCATGCTGTGAGAGTGCTATTGCATACACTGTCACATAGCATTTTAATAGATCCAAATTACAAATTATGTTTCATCTCTTCTTAAAGTATGCAGTTATTAAGAGGACTGTATGAGGTATAAAAGTCCTTCTGACAGAGTTATGGAATGTGAAGTGAGATATCTAGCAAATGATTATCTCTAAGAAATGGGAACAGATAAATGTCATTTTTGGGAGTTTTTTCTTTTTTCTCTTTTAGTAGGGTTCACCTTGAGGTTCAATATAGCAAATAAAGCTGTTATGCCAGGATTTCACTTCAATCCTCATTTGAGAGAATAAAAGTGAATCACCATTTCTGTTTTGAAAGAAGCTTAAATCTTTCTGGTATGAGATTTATTGACCTTGCCATTCCACAATCTAATTTAAATGATTCAAGTCCAAAAATTGAAGCTGGAGAAAGGACATTAGAAGCTTATAGACCCCATCAAAAACCCATCCCTATTGATTAACGACGCCTTTCTAAGTAGCAGAGCAATATTTGTTGCTCTTTCCATTAAACATCGAAAATTTAACTTTTATCCATATTCGTATATTTTCTATAAGTCAAACCAGTTTCTTATTCTACCTCGAGCTATGCCAATTTGAGACACTAATATATTTATTTCCCTGAGATAACAAGGGAAAAAAGAGAAAATTTACGAGTTTCACAACAGGTTCAATTCCTACCGTCTTACTACTCAACTATTATTTCGAGAAGCAATCTGATCCACGTTTTGTGTATTACATATTAAAGCATCTTGGAGAATGAAAATTTTTCTCATTCAAGATTATACTTAAAGTAAATAAATTTTCTCTTTGCCGAAAAGAAAAATCAAATGGAGATAAGCAGCAATATCGATAGTAGTTACCTATTACAAGAGGAAGATCTTGACATTAACAGTCCTTCAGAGCGTTTTTGCTATCAGCGTTAAGTTACCTGGTAGACAAATCTGAATTGTGAAGCAAAGAAGGAAATAAATTTCAGCTTCGAGAAGCTACCTTGCTTAACTGAGTAGCTATCAATAGAGAACGACATAAGCTGCTCTCAGCAGCGGAGATGCTGGTTATTTTGCTATGGTATGTATTTGATTGGAAAAAAACTCTTCCAATCCATTGAGCATTAACGTGATAATGAGTCAAATCATTCAGATACTGTGCATGAAGGGCAGCTACAATTCTTCTTGGGATCCTGAAGTGAGCCAAGCACGTTGCTATCTCTCAGCCCTTAATCAACGATGAAATTCGCAAAAGAGTGATCATATCGTCTAATATGGTGAGCATCAAGCTCTCTACAAACATCTGTCAGGGCATAAAGAGCCGAAAGTGGGAAAGGAGAAAAACAACGAATTTAATGCCTTTCCTCCTAACCATTTTGCGGACTGAGAGACCAAGATAATTAACTTATATAGAAAATGAACATAATTTTCAGAACGGTAGCAGACTATGGAGAAATAATAATTTTGTTAAAGGCGCATGTATAGAAACCAACGGTTTGATTCTGTGATTATAACATAATGTTCACAATTTCAAAGAGAAAATGTTGACTTTATTTCTAAAATTGGCCCGGAACGAGAAATATCAAGCAATTATTTCATAAATGTCTCCAAAGAGGAAAGTTCGTGGTGTTTGTTGATTGATTTATTAAAGTATGCGTACTTACTTTTGAATGAGTGTCAAGCTCTTTCGATATCTACTGTTGTAGTTTTCCAACTTTTACCAAACAATACTGATGAGGACTCTCACCCATTAAGATAAGGAGGATCGATCACCATTGCTTTGTTGAAAAGCATGAAAAAGCTGTCCAAACCAATCGATTAATACCCATTATTTTCTATTTAATTAAGGAAGGCCTTTGTGTTTTGATAAACTGTATCGGAGATTCATTCGCGATTCAAAATTCTATTCTCAGTATGCTTCAATATTCGGGATAACGTTTCCTCGTCTTTTTTTTCCTTCTGAAGAGAGACATATTTGAAAAGAAAAAATAAATAATAAATACAAAGGCAAGCATTCAACATAATTAAACCAGATCAATCGTAATAGTTAATTTCAAATTAATGAAGATTTGTCGATACCAATAATTGAGAAAAAAATTGTGAATAGCCTCAAAAATACGAGTATCTCAATGATTCCCTCTCAATTATTGCTTAAGTACAGCATTTATTGTGTTTTCAGTGATAATCGCAAAAAGCTTTCCAGTATTTCTTTATTTCACCAACTCTGAATATCTCTGACTCTTCTTATGCTGCTTCCGCTGCATTCTCAAAATGAAATGAAAGGATGGTTCGAGTACTCTCACAACAAAGTGAAGGAAACAAATGCAGAAAAGCCCATTTTCCTTCTAATGATCCAAGGAAAGTATCTATGCAAGAAAAAGTACTCGTCGGCAGACTAAGTGCTGAAGTAACGAGTATCTCTCAGTTGATATGATTTTGAGCTGTGAGAGCACACCGAAACTAATTTTGATCTACTATATGAGTGCAGAGATTGATTATCGCTGTTTAAATAATAAAGTAAGATTAACCTGTACCGATAATAGTGAGTACTTGCGATGATGTTAACATTTGCTCATTTGAATTCAATGAAATCAAGTAAATTACTACTATATCGTTGAATCTAAGAGAAAAGGAAGCATAGCCAAAAAAGACTTATAAGGTTCTTCAGTACTAATCCACAACTAAATGATACATGTGAAAACACCTCTTATAGCAAACTTGCTTAAGATTTACCTATTATTCTTTGCTGGATAGCATATATTCCACTTTTTTTTAATATACGAATTTAAAACCGGAACAAATTGAAAACTCGATAATTAAATCTCATTCTTTGAAGCATCAGAAATCAGGATGAGTTTGAATCACAACAGTAGATATGGGTACTCGCTAACATGCCAAAATCGACAGATCTTGAAGCCGAAGGCCATCTGAGTAGATACCACTGCGAGATTGAGTTCTTTTGGAAGCTTAACCAGGGTTAGAGTCAGAAAGAATCCAAAAATGGACTTGAGTTGCTGAACCGATTCAATTGAAGGAGATCGATGAAGTTTTCGTTTTTCAGTGTCTAATGGACCCTCAGATTTTGGGCCGTATTTGTAAGCTAAAGCAAAATTCTTCCTATCGGCTAAGAATTAGACATTACTAGCAAAAGGGATTAATTTGCATACATAAAAGACGAATCGCTCTCATAATGCCCATGACTCACCTGTGCTGCTGATGAACTCCAAAATCAAAATTCAAGCCTCGATTTCGTACAATTACGGATGATTTCAAGTCAAAATAGAAAAAAGATTTCAACATTTTGTCAAAAGAGGGAATATTCGAAGAAACTCAAGGCCGAAAGCGAGTAATTTTATTTCTTAAAGCATTCCATTGAATCGTACCATTTTTTCACAGAACTTTGCTTGGATTTTCAGAATCCAAGGAGAAATGAAACCATCCAAGCATCCATCTCTGAGATTTACACCTGTATGTCGGTAGCAGCTAATTTCCTGATGCATCATCAAATGAAAATGCATGAAAAAGATATTGTCAAACAAAGCAGGATTAAATTTTTAACTTCCTATTTAGATAGCTCTATTAGACAAAAAAAGAATATACTTAACTCATCCAACTTGGATAGACTAGAAAGCATGCATCTTCTCTAGTTCTTTATACACATAAAGAATTAAGAGAGCTGTTGCACATGCTGCCTATATATTACTTGACTAGTAAGTAAAATTAGGATGCACGAAAAATGGTGATTACTTACTCTGATTTTCTCATTTGTCCAGTAAATTTCATGAATTGAAACAGATTGCCAGGAAATTATTGAACCTGTGAGAAAGGAGAAGAGGAAAACCAAAAAAGAGATTATATGACTATTTTTTGGTACTAATCTACACTCTCAAACACAAGTAAAAGCAACGTTTCTAATAACTTCATAGTTGCCTTTGCCTATGTTGTTTTATTGGATAGATTTTTCAGAATTTTTTTCCTTCAATTTGTATTCAAAATCAAAGAAAAATTGAAACAGCGAATATTAAATCTCTCACTTTCATAGTAATATAAGCTATTAAACAAGTTTGAAGCCAGAAAAACGGGGTCAGGACGTTCGCTAACTACCAAAATCTGAATGGTCTCGAAGGCAAAGATCATCTGAATGGATGTCGCTGCGAGCTGCAGGCATCCTTAAAGCTTGATATGGGCTCAGTAGACAGAAAGGAAGCAAAAAAATAAAAAAATGGATTCGAATTTCCAACCGTTCCAATGAGAGGCCACTGAAGAATTTCTCGTTATCATTATCAGAGACTAATGGGTTCATGATCATGGAATAGCTTGAGCGAGTTGAAGAAAAATCATTTTATTGGTGAAGAATTTAGATGATGATGAGGAAAAAACTGATCAATTAGCACCCCTCCCACGCGGAAAGAGCTTTCTCAAATCTAAAATCCATGTTGAACGCTCTCAATTTTGTATAATCGCTGATTTCAAGTCTTTTCAAGTCAAAGCAATAGGAAATTTCCAAAATTCAGCGTAAGAGGGATCGATCGAAGGAAACACAGGTCCGAACACAAGTTATATTGGCTTTTCAAGCGATTTACCTCATTTGTATCAAATTATGGCAAGGACCTTGGATTTTTCAAAAACAGAATGGAGACATGAATCCAATTCATCATTTTATTTTATCCTTCGATATTGATAAAACTCAATTCTGAAACTTCCGATATTTTATCCAAAATGGAACCAATAAGCAATATACCGTCATGATTCCAATTTTTTAAATTTTAAGCTGCAATTTCGAGGTTCTATTAGAGAAACTTAACTTTTCATACATTGTAAATTGACTTTCAGCTTTTCCAAAAACACACATTCTCTATGATATCCAAATTCCAAATTACAGATTAGTTTCATCTCTTAATGCATTTTGTGTAATTATCATGAGAGGCTGAAAAACATTATGAAAACGGAAGTGGATAAGACAATTTTTTAACAAAGAAATGTCATTTTTGGTGGGTTTTTTCTTTTAGTTTGTAGAAGTGGATTTAGCTTGAAACCTAAGCCAAAGACTGCTGCTTCGTTACATGAGATTACCGTTGACTTTTCACTATGTTCTGTATTGATAGAAAACTGAAGCTAAATTATTGAGTAAAATCCAAAATTCTGCTATATCCTTGTTCAAATTCTCAGAACTGAAATCGTAAGAACTGTTACAAAACGATTTAAAATTTAATTCTAATTTTGTAGAAATCGGAGATCATGCCTGGTACCCTCCAGAGTCAGAATGGCATTTTAAAGTTTACTCTGATGGTTTTGCTATTGAAGAGCGTGCTATCAAGTAACCTTTTATGAATTAATCCTTTATTCCTTTTTTGTTGAAAGTGACAACACTTTATCCTCAAGAAAGTAAATTGGTTTCCATATCTCAAGATGCACAGCAAGCAACTCTCTCGAGCTTATGTCCTACCTGCACAACTAATCGAAACAAATATGGATTGAGTGCCTGGGTCTACAAAGTGAATTGGGTGGAAAGTTGGAACTGCTTGTTTCGACTTTCCAACACAGCGTAACTATATTCTTAAAATGAATGCCATCTCATAATATGAAGGGATAATAATAACGGTGAGGGAAGGATTCTCATGTCGAATCCCTACAGCGGCACGAACGTTGATTACAGAGACATTCTTTTTTGGGGAACAACAGTACAAGACGAAGTAGGAAGATGGCATAATTGGAAAGATGTAAATGGAATGAACTTTTGAAATACTATTATTATTCTACATATCTCGACTTAGCCAACAGATGAATCTCCGATACTCCTTGGTCAATGGATATTCATCAGTATTTTTACAGACCAGACTACAAATACCCAATATGGATTCAGATATTTTCTCGATCAGACAACAAAAACGCGCAATGTGAAATTTCAACAGAGAAATAATGGGACATGCTATCCATTGAAACCTTCAGCAATTGTTTATTGGGGTGGAAAAGATCCTTGGTATAAATACTGCGACTGTTGGATGCAATATGTGAGAATACATATGGATTGGATCGCGGATTCAGAAGATAAAATGCTCAGTCTTGCATTCATGAATGGAGGTATCAATTATTATAAATTAATTTCAGTCGCTCTTATTGCATCAATTTTATGAAGGAAAATTATATCTCTTTCATTTCACTTCTGATCCCCTTATCAACCAAAATCAAACGTTTATTGTTGATACTACGACAAATACAAGTAATTCCAGTGCAATTGGCTTCAAGGGTAATAGCAATTTGAAATCTCTAATCTCATTCTGAATTCATAATGAATAGGGTATTCTTTGTCACAACCAAATCAAGCTCCATCCTTTGGACCTTATAACACTTTGATGTGCCGACCGGACCAAATAGCCTCTTTTCCTCTCAATGCTTCAATCTCCAAGGAAGGACTAGTCGTTGCAACAGATTTTTACCCTTATTCAAATGGTCCATCTACCCAGACAATATTCAGTGTTCGAAATACTGCATCCAACTTCATTTCTCTTCGTGTTGACTATTTCCTTCCTTCCGAAACACTGAACATTTGGATAAATCCTCCTTCTGGCAGCTCTTACTATATCACTTCTTCAATCTCCATTAAAACAGGTATAGAACCAAGTCGATCAATCAGAATAATGAATTACTTTTTGAAAATAGGCAACTGGAATCGTCTGATCTTCGAAATTGTACAAGCCCAACCACAAGGTCTTGAAACCGGATTCTCAGCAGCTAGAGTATGGGTCAACCAGACCGTAACTACTAGAGTCTTCTTTGGTGATCTTGCTGCGGGAGACACAACAATCACCGATGGAGATAATGCCGCGCTTGATATTTGTGGTGTGTTCGATTCAACGAGTCCTAATTTAGTGAGTTCCAGTTTGGCAGGATATTTCGATATCCTTAATTTTGTGTGGTTTCAAGGAGCTAGAGGTCTTTTCACAAGTACAACAGGTAGCATCATTGAAATATGAATTTAATTGGCTTAATTTCGCTCTTTTTTCATTAGATACTAGTTGTCTCCTGCAAGGTCTGGTGCAAGGTAATAAAGTGGGATGTTTGCAATGTGCGAATGGATATTTCCTCCAAGATAGCGTCACTTGTGTGTCTAGTCCATCAAATAGCAGCTACTTTCTGCATTCTCCAACCAACTTCTATCAGAGTAATTCCAAACCTTGAAGAATGACAATAGCCTTATAATTTGTTTGCTTAGGATGCTTCTACGGACAATATTATGTAAGAATAAATTAGTCTTCTTCTGATCGGTACAATTTTGCGTCAGCAATCACGACTACACAATCCCAACTTCCCCTCTTTCCTTCACTTCACTTAGTTTATTTTTCCAAAAATAGAATGCATCTAATGGAGTATGCCAAGCATGCACTGAAGATGGGCAACTAATTGTACCACCACGATGTGAATGTAAAATTAATACCCTCTTAAATAGTTTACTAAACTCTTACAACAGCATGCTCAATGGGGTGCAAAAAATGTGTTGGAACAAGTAATACAGAGTGCTCCAGCTGTATGTCTGGATTCTTTCTCTATTCCAACACCACGGGTAGCTACTGTCTACGAGTTTGTCCTTCAGGACACATCCCAGATCATATTTCAAATAAATGTGCCACTTCCCTTGTCGACATTTCCAAAGCACAATCGGTTGCTCTTGCTTCTGCTCCTGTTGCAACATCTACAGCCCTCACGGTCTCAAGTGTGGCCTCAGGTGGATTCTCAGTAACTATGCTAATGTGTCTTGTGGCTACGGAGTGTTTGGCAAATATGCAATTTCTCAACATCAATCACTCCAATCTAGCCTCAACGGTCTACTCTGCAATGTCGAGCTCTTTTGTTTCCAACTGGATTACGTCCTACAATACCTTAGATAAAGAATTGATTATCTTCGACTGGGGAATTTTTGAAAAGAATCAGATAAGCGCCCTTTATCTTGACAATTTTGGAGACTCTGTGCAAGAAATCATGATATACTTCGGACTATTCCTTCTGGGTGTCTTCTTGACAATCTCACCTAAAATAAAAAGGCGTACCCATCCTTTTGGTGAAAAGACGCATATTACAACGTTCAGTTTCTTGATGGCTAATATCTTTGGAAAAATCCAAAGTCAGGTGCTCTTTTCGCTTTTGCAGATAATAAAGCTACATCTACTCTATGACAAATATTCTTGGCTGAGTCTCGTCACTGCGATATCAACAATGGTTATTCTGCTTGGATTACTTATCTATTGTTTTCGCAAATTAATGGTCATATTCAAGTATCAGCAACAACTGGCGAATAAAAAAATAAGAGCAGCAGCCAATGAGAATAGATTCAACCATACTCGTCTTCAAATCAGAATGCTAAAAAAGAAATACGAGTTCATGATCAGTGATTTCAAGTCTTCAAATGCCAATCAGTTCTTTTTCGTATATTGGATCACAGCTTTCAACATAGCTTACATCCTTTTCATTTTCGGCTTTCAGAGTTCTCCAAGATTGCAATGTCTCTCAATCGTGGTTTTGGTCGCAGGATTTATGGTGTTTTCAGCTCTAGTTAAACCTTTCAAAGAAAGAATTCCAGCCTTCCTGCATTTCTTCAACTTTACATGTGTTCTCATTGCAGCAATCCTTAATCTCGTTCTAGGGTTTTCTCCTGTTGAAAATGCCAAATTTTCTCACGAAACACAAGGATGGATGGTATTTTCAGTGATAATTATGAATACAGCAGCAAATGGTCTCTTTTCTATCGGAGGGCTGATTTATGAAATCTATCGCAGAATTAAATTGAAACTCAGTCAAAGCAAGAACCTCAGATCAGATAAGACAGAATCTAAAGAGGTGATATTACAACCAATTGCAAATGGTTTGATTGGTGTGGCTGGACATGGAGGAGAGCTCGCCAATCAAATAGAATCTTCAAATTTCCAAAGCATCGAAAGAAGCTTAAATCTTTCTACCACGAATTTTATTGAAAATAGTTCACCTCCACTGATGACTCATTCAAACGTTTTTTCTACACGGAAGCCTCGAAAAAGAAGACTTGTAACCGTCCAATTAAATTCTTAATCAGATCCAACAACAGCAGCTGTTTATGATTTTTGAAGAGCTACTCGAGATAAAAACAACCAAGTCATTATGGATTTTTTATTCTTGATTATTTAGTTTTTGATTATTTTAGTTTCGAGTGCTACGTAGCGCATGCTTAGATTTTAGATTTTAACCTTTGTATGGTGGAGCATGTTCCAATTAAATCGTTTTAGTCCCTCTTCGACTACATTTATAAAAAATTCATGTCAACTATATTTGAGCGAGAAAGAGAGTTTTATCTTAATCAAAAATTGATGGTTGCGAACTGCTATCATAAATCACAACGTTTATTCGAAAATATTTCGCTTTTATTTTGACATGCTAATCTCAGCAGTAGATGAAAATCATCTGATGACTTCCTAATATGCATGTTTAGACAGAAAAAGCGGCTTGATGGTTCATGGTTATAATTTTGTGAATGGCTTAAGAAAGGCAAATATCGCTCAAAACAGTGAGGGCGAATATTTTGGCAGAGACAAACAATAGAAATAATATAATTCAGCACGACAAAATATTTCTTTCTATGAAGAGAGTACTTTAATTGGTGTATGATATTCAAACAAATAAACATTTCAGTGAAGTTACAAAATTTCCCTTGGAGTCTATCTCTTGGTCCTGGTAATTTTGGAGTCGTCAAACAAGTTTGGATTGGAGAAAAATATATCCTCAATACTCTCCAAATAATTGATTTATTTTGGAATATGCCGAACACGATAAAAGAAACCATTTTATTGCTTGCACAAAAAGCGCTTAAGAGATATCCTCTAATTATGTGCTGAAATATTTCAAATTTGTAATGAAGCCGGCCGTGCTGTAGATCACTTGAACAGAATAGCATCATTTACGATGATCTGATGATCTGCAGTCGGTAAATTACTATTTGACAGGAGATATATCAAATTATTGGTTACTCTGCTACCAAACAATTCCCGAGGTATATATTGAAACTCGTTTTAGAGAATTTGATAGATAACTCCAATTATTTGGGATAGCTTTTTCCCCTTGATTTTTCTCTAAATTCATGATTCTGAGGCAATTTCTCATGGTTTACACTCTAAAATTTGTTGGCCCAGCATTCTTCTTCTGCAACTTAAAGGCTTAAAAGTTTGAGATAGAGATTTATAGTTTTTCAAAAGCAAAAATTTAAGATTCGGTATCTCAAATTTAAAGTCTACAAGATGTAAATCAGAATGCTCAAGAAGAAATCCGTATTCATGATTAATAATTTCAACACCTCAAGAAATTTTGTTAATTTATTAGATCATTACTGCTCAAATCATCTAGTTTTAGCATTTTCAGTCTTTCAGAGACTCCAAGAAGCAGCGTCATTCAATTAAGATTATATTTTATTGGGCTCCAGAGAGAACCAGGTCTTTCAAGAATAAATTTCAGTTTTTCTTGGATTTTTTTCAACTTCATGTGTCTCCACAGGCGTTTCTTCAACTTAGGTCACTGAATCCTCAAAACGAAATCATCGACTATTATTAGTAATACATCTATAAGTGCGTTCTTTTCTATCTGAAAGACGAGATTAGAGTTACGACAGAATCTGATTACTTCCCAAAGCAAGATCCTCTTCAATTTGAAGGAATTCGATGCAATGACCGCATACTCCCTTCTAATGACCTAAGGGACGTATCTATGCAAGAAAGAAAAAGCCATCATCGACTTACTACTAGACATCGAAGAAGATGATCTCTCAGTGGCGATGGTTTCGAGTTGTGAGGGTATACCTCAACTACAGGTGGTCGTCTCAAAGCTTAATTCCTTGATAAGAGAGCGAGAGAAGAGATTGATTATTACTACTGAAATTATAAAGAGAAACTCGAATGCCCCAATAATCGTGATTGTCTACGATGATGTTAACATCATTTGATCAGAATGAAATGAATTTAAGCAAATATTTAGAATATAGTCAAGCCTGAGAGAGAAACCCAAAATAAGAGACTTATGAGACTTAAATGATAGAGAACGACACCTCTTCGAAGAACCTTGTTTAGCTTTTGCCTAATATTCTTTGTTGGATAGAAAATTTTCTCTCTCGATATTTTTCCAGCTTGATACGTGTTCAAAATCAAGGTGGAAATAAAAAAACCCGATAATTAAAATTTTTTCGCATTATAGTATCAGAAATTTTAGATAAACCCGAAGCTGAGTGAGCTAAGGGGTCTTGCTAGCTATCATAGCTATCAGAATCAAAAGGCCTTTAGCCAGAGATAGTCTAAATGAATATCACTGCGAGCT